>Ga0126335_1000805_pt1 | contig 16106 bp, 15 predicted proteins | sample OlaspJWI45metaG_FD_108409 | JGI IMG/M metagenome (GOLD analysis project Ga0126335, IMG submission 108409) | Marine gutless worms symbiont microbial communities from Oahu, Hawaii - Olavius sp. 1 OAHU.JWI-45 metaG | ecosystem: Host-associated > Annelida > Digestive system > Unclassified | place... | reverse complement strand
CATGGTTAAAAGTGTCATATGATGCACATCCTTGTTACGGTGATGCTGAAAGATCATTTCATGGTCAAGTAGTTGATGTGGAAATCTATGTGCAGCACTGTGAGCACCATGCTAATTAGAGTGACAGTCACTGGTGAACATTAGATACGGGCTAGTCTATGTGCTTACTGACAGTGTGGGTACTTGTAAGTATTGACCTTTTAAAGTTTAAATTTAGTTTTGCAATCAGTTGTGTGGACTTGATATATTTATAGCATTGTGTGATGTAATTGCAGCGAACTGTGAGTCACCTGTGAACTGTGTGGGGTCCTTGCCATTGTACAGTGACACTGACAGCAATGATCTGGATGTTCTACCACCATTGCCAATGAGTAACTCGTCCATCAGCCTGTCACCATCATTATTGCAGCACGCAGACGACGGATATCACTCAGCACTTGTTCAGTCACATACTTGCCTCAGTGTCCATGACATGGCATCGTGTGATTCTGTGTGTCCACCAATCTTAGTCGTGCCTTCTTCCGATTCTTATATGTCTCTGATGCGTACTCCAGACAGCTCGCCTCAGAGGCCACGAGGCTTCTCTCCTTCACAGGCTAGATGCTTTCAAATTCTCTACAGTGAATCTGTACTACTTTTAGCTCGGCTGGGTTTAATAGTCATTAGGCTGTTCTTTACAGGCACTACGGCTCATTTGCTTATTGTTGTTTGCAAGGTGTCATTGCTGGCCAGCTGAGCTGTCCAGCCTTTTGTTCAATTCTGCTATTAGTGATATATAAATATCAGATAAATGTCACTAATAACCTATACCTTCAGTGCTTTGACGCTGTTGGTTGGGTGGCAGGAAGGGCATCCGGCCTGTAAAAAACCTTGGGGGATTGTGGGGGTGGGGGCGCCGTTAGTCCGGTTGGGTCCGGACTGTCGGTACCTCTGCCTCCATTATCTTCCCCTGCTCCATAAAAATCCAGAAGACAGGAGGTGAGGAAACCCAGCCTGAACGCAGCACAGCCCTATGCTAAGGCAGAAGGTAGAGTGTTTCTTCTGGTACCGGCCTACCCGGGTTGTCCCGGAACAAAGGCCGTTAAACGGTTGTTGTTGTTTGTTGTTGATATAAATCTCAGAATGAATGCTGTTTATCAGTATTAGGCTGCATCGATGTGGCTTAAATCGGCTTCAGTGTGCAAAAATGGCTGAACGGATGGAGATTCTGTTTGGGGGTGAACAATCTTGGGGCCGAAGGAACATTGTGTTAGATGATGGGAAAATTTTGCCCACTATGAACCCGTTACATGTCTCACGAATGGCTGAAGATAGAGACTTCAAATTTTGTGCAAATATCAGGGGTTGGGGGCACCCTAACCAAAAATATGCCAAAGTATGTCATAGGGGGTCAGAGGTCATGTAACCCAGTTTTAAATTTTGGAACCCCACTCGTATCTCTGGAATGGAATGAAATTTTGTGCGCCTGTTGAAGGATGGGGGCACTAACCAAAAATGTGCAAAGTAGGTCACAGGTGATAGGAGGAGGGGTCACGTCACCTACTTTTAAATTTTGGGACCTACGTATATCAGTAACGGCTGAAGCCAGAGATTGCTGGACGAGCAGTGTGTGTTGTGCATTCAATGCAGCATCTGCCAATTTACTGTGGCCTCTTGTTTTTATTCATTGCATGGTAATTTATAATTATTTGTAAGAAATTTGTGTTGAATGATTGTATCTCAGTTGTATATGTTGTATACATGCCTTCAGTGCTTTGATGCTGTTGGGTGGGCGACAGGAAGGGCATTCGGCCTGTAAAAAAGTTTGGCGGTTGTGGGGGTGGGGGCGCCGTTAGTCCGGTTGGGGTGGCGCCCACTTGGACTGTCGGTACCTCTGCCTCCATTATCTTTCCCTGCTCCATAAAAATCCAGAAGACTGGAGGTGGGGAAACCCAGCCTGAACACAGCACAGCCTTATGCTAAGGCAGAAGGCAGAGTATTTCTTCTGGTACTGGCCTACCCGGGTTGTCCCGGAACAAAGGCCGTTAAACGGTTGTTGTTGTGTTGTTGTTGTATATTGGTGAAACATGTGCTGCTGTTGCCACAGTAAGTGCTTCTTTTTCAAATGACGTGGACCTTATTTCGCATGATTTTGACTGCTATATAGTAGTGGGCACAGTTCTGTTAATCCGCAAACCGTTAATTAGTGAAGCTAACATTTTTGTTAGCGGATTAGTGGTTCCGCTAACTTTGAAAACCATTAGATGACTAGTTAGCCTCCGCTAAATGTAATTCTGCCAACTTTAAGTCTGCTAACAGGAGGACAAGCCAAAATGAATAGATTAGTTTAACTTATTTTATTAAAATAGAAAAAACTGAAGCAATAAAGAGTAAGAATGACAAAAGTTTCGATTATTTTGACTATCACACTACGATCTTGTCATGCTGTACTTTGTTGGAAAGCTGTTTTCCAAGCTATAATGTATTAAAATTTTAGCTCTCTGTGTCCATTTTAAAGGTTTAATAGCAAAAATGAAACTGGAAGATAAATTCGTGTAAAAATGTTAGAGGTTGGCGTTGATGTCCATTTACTGCTCTGGCAATTGAGCCTTAGCGAAGCTGACTTTTCAGTTCGCTTTGCTCACCACTGCTGCTGTCTGAGCATGTAAGTTATGTCAGTTCATGTTTGGCAGTTTCTCAACAGTCCAAATGTTACGTCCACACCTGTACACCAGCATAGCGTACATAGTTCTGACAGTGCTATGGACATAAAGCATGATGTCAGGTATGTGACTGTGTGGTTATGCATTGCTTTGCTTCTGTCTGTCATATGATAACTTTTGAAAGTTTGATCTAGAAAGTTTATTTTGCTGTAGAGATACATCTGCGACATCTGCATCTGTTACTTGATGATAGCTGGCCCGCCACAGTGCCCAGTGTGGTGCCATTTTTACAGTACAGTTTATCAGAGAAAGCGACCAGGAAACGCCCAAAATGGTGAAACCGTACTTCCAGTCACGAATCTACTGACAGATTCTGAATCGGGATGCCCTGATTCCTATTCAAGTTTCCTAATAACCATACTTCTATCTTGCTTAGTTTTGGAGATATTTGCGTGTGATGGACGGACAACGCGGACCATTACTGTATCTGGCCACCACATTGTGGCGGGCCATCTAAAAAGTACAGGTCATGTTTGTATGTCAAGGCCAAGGCAGCAAAGTAAGTGAAAACGCAGTAGTAAGCCTTTAAAGTTTTGTTGAAAATATTTGTAGTTTGTACAGTATTTGTAACTGTATACTATCTGCATGTTGTAGCTGAAACACGTTACATCGTTCATTTATAGTTAATTGCGAGTAGTGCTAGAGAATTATCATTCTGGAGCTCTGAATTTGATGGACATTTATGTAGTTTTGAGCAGTTGTGCTGGACAAGATGTAGAGCTTGTAAATGAACTTATGCATGATTTCAGTTTTGTACATTATTTGGCTGCATTTCATCATTTGATGCAGCCTTTTGTGATTGATGATCCTGTAGCATAGATGTTTGTCTGTCAGTGACAGGTGACTGTTTGCCAGATGCTGCCACAAAGGCCCACGATGCGGCATCTGTTACTGCATTACTGTATGCATTTGTTACATGTCTTAGGATGACATATTGTATGAGTGACAGTTGTGAAGAGACTTGGTCGTCAGTACCACACTCATCTGAGCTTCTGACTTGCGTTGCACCTGGCACACCTTTGAATGTGATAAGGCCGCTGTCGTGTGTTCCACAAACTGATGCTGATGGTTCACTGGTGGTATGTTGATCGTGTATTGGTTAGCAGTCGAGACAGCCATTCGTTGGTGAACTCAGTCAGTTATTTTCATGAATTTATTATCAGTTTAGTAAATAAAAACTAGAAAATTTATGGCAAGCCCATTATGCTTCTGCCATATAGGCTGTCACATACAAATGGACAGATTTTACAGGCTGATTGCTATGCATCTTCTGCTTGTAGTTGCACAGATGCATAAAAATGAGTAAATTATACATGCTGTGATAAAAATGCCGACACAATACTACAGCAGATAAGAGGCAGATCTTTTCTCAGACCTGATGGTCAGTTATAACAGACAGTGGGCAAGGTGATGACGGTGATGAGATGGAGCAGTTCTACATGTATAGAGGCTAAGTGGATCACTTGTGAGGCTGTGTTTTGCATAGATTGTGTTGTAGTACCACTGTGTATTCTTTCCTCGTATTCGTTTTGTTGATGTAACTGTACTGTTTAATAGCTCACTGTTCACTATGTGTCACTGTAGGTATTGTCCGTGTGTGGTATGTAATAGGCAGCAGTGAGATTGGATGGTGATGTGGATGCTGCTGATAGTGAGCATGAGCACTGTGTACCATCGTCTGAAGATGAAGAATTGTGTGCAGCAAACAAGGCCAGAAAGAGAAGCTGCAATAGCGAACATGTACGTATATGAAGCACATGACAGACAAAGACACAGTAAGAACAATGAAAACAGTAAAAGGCACGTTCACTAGATAAAACACTATGCATTGTATGCTTTGCATCCGCAGAGCTCAGGCTCTTGGTGATCTAATTGAGTTAAACGAGCCAAGTTGCAGCATTTAGCATGGACTGTAATTGATGTTGCAGATGTCTGAACGTACCCACAAAAATTGAGTCTTGCTCTGGTCCAGCTGTAGTCGTTGGTACCAGCTGGCATTCATCTAACAGATTTGCTTGGTCCTGAGGTCCAGCCTGCTTAAGCTTTTCTGTTTCTTCGGTAACTTTAAAAACTGTTATGCTGCATCTAGGAGTGATATTTAGCAACAGGCTGAAAGTTTGTAACAACATATTTTGTTTTTTCTAGGCATTACATGCAGTAGTGAAGAAGCCAAAGGTGTTTGATGAAAATGATGTTCAGCTTGAGGTCACATGTGAGCTCGAAACACCGGTAAGCTATTGATATGTACTTGTATTGATTACTTGTACACCCTTTTAACATACTGTTTCATTATTGTTCTGCTTTGTTGTCCAAGACAGCAGTGGCAGCGATTTCTTCTGAATGGTGGGGGGATGGGGGTCTGGGGGCAGAGCCCCCAGTGGGGTCCAGGGGCAGATCCCCTGGTCAGGGGGGCATAGCCCCCCTGAAGTTGAAAAGAAATTGAATTTTGATAATAAAAAACCCTTTAATTCTTCACCTAAGTAATCATTTTGGAGTGAGCCAGAGAAGTGTCTGATGACCAAAATGTTAAGGGGGTGTGTCCCCCCTATAATCGCCACCCCTGCAAGACAGTTCTGAATAATAGTTATTTTGGACTTATGAAATCTATCTAGATCCTGATTGTTTTCCCACTGTACTTTACATTTTGTTTCAGAACATACATAGCTATAGCTGTGTATGTATGTAGCTGTAGCTACGGTCAGTGCACCTTTCTATCCACCTCATGATCTTTGCTTGTTGTCTTTGTGTGCTATTTGTGTTGAGCAGACTAGCAAATAAAATATGTCAGAGTTAGAAGCAAATTATTTAAAAAAATTATTCTGTGAAATGCAGTAATACTGAAAAAGTGCAACTGTGACAAATTTGTTTACTTTAGCTATCGTTTGACAGCATAGAGTGGCTGATTGATTTTGAACATCCTGTTTGAGTGTTCTTAAACTAGTTTGAAAGTACTGTTAGAACTTAACAGCATACTGCTGCTTTGCAAAGATGATTATGTACACTGTCTCAAAAAAGTTCCCATCTTACTCTCTCTTGTATGGGTTTTGCAGCAAATTTCATACGCTTTCCAGCAGTGCAAAATTTTGAAGATTGGTTAAGATTTGACAAAGTTACGGAGAGTTTAAAGGTGAGAACTTTTTTTGAGACGAAGTGTAGTAACATGTTACGAATGCAAATGTATTTGCAGAGCAAAATGTTGGCTGGTGATAACAGCGTGGTGCTTACACTTCCACTAATTGTCAATGAAACTTTTACTCCAGTCTTCACAAGATCTGTGTCAGGGAATGGAAAACTTGCCTGCTCACCACACCACTTCTATCAGGTACTATTTGTCTCTTAATTTATGTGGTATGTGAATGGAAAGTTTATAGATTGTTCACATGCAAGTAGACGTGCGATAGATTCACTGGATGTGGTGTTACGATAACACAATATGGATGCATTTATTTGGTAACTGAGTTATTTTATGGGCATTATTTCATGCATAGCTTCACCAAAAAGAAACACATGGAGTAATCATAATCCAAGTGTTGGCAAAATTTTGAAAGTAAAGAAGTTGTTGAATGAGGATGTGGAAATTTTGGGTCCATACGGTCAAGTTTTAGACAGTTTGTATGTCCTCTTTTCAGCGGCATGTGCCAGGATTTTTGCAACCCTTGTTAGGCATTGTCAAATCTCACTGTCTGCAGACTTCTGATATCGTTCAGTAGGCACTTACTTTAAAGTCATCTGGCGAGCATTTACCACAGCCTGCTGGTGGTTGATCCATTCCTGAATATGTTATTCTGATTGTTGTGTGTGAATGAAGGTGATGGAGGATTGGGAGCGTGTTGCATGTGGCAAAACTGAGGCTCAGGTGGAATTAACGCAACTGGCGCATGCTATGCTTCGTCAACCTTGTTCACTGCGACTTTGACACTTGATTGTTTCTGGTCATTTTTGGTCGTCATTCCACCAGATATTTACAGTGCTAGTGTTTGGACAGTGTGGGATTTTACTGCACTTGTTGATAGGGCAGTGTTGAGGAATGTGTGTGTGATATATAGCACTGCATGCTTCAGTTGAAGCAGCATGAAAAAAACGCTTTTTGTATGACCTGTACAAGAAACTTCTTAGTAATGCAACATCGGAAACTGTTGCGGGCATCATTTGTTTGCATGATGTTGAACGTAGCACGTTAATGCTGAAGTTGCAACATCTTAAACCATTATTATTGTTGTGGACTTGAAGTTGTATGTTTGACATTAATTTTGTGCATGGTTTTAAACACCATATTGTTGTGTTATGTTGAACACATCAATGTGACTTATACATAGACATTTCTTCTGTATTTCTTTCCCCAATATCTGAAACTACTGTTATTTGCATGTTGAATGTTTTTATGTTATCGTTGAAGTTGCAGTTGCATGTTTGGGTGTTATTTTTCACATTGTTTCAAATGTGCTTGTTATTGTGAACCAAAATTTACACATCATATCATCATAATGCATTGCTGCATTTTCGTCTGTATTTATTTTACCTGTTTTTGCTGTAATTTATTTTAGATTATGTAGAGTTTTTCATTTATGTATACATTATGTTGTGGTGCCATCTGTGACAGTATTTATTTTTGTTTATTTATTCATTGTTGTGTACAGTCAGAAGTTACTCCACAATGTTTGCTTGGGTTCTAGTGTATTGGCATTGTAGTTTGCATTTAAGTTGGATCTTACTGTGTATGGTCCTATCGATAGCAATTATTCTGCAACATATAGTGGAGTTCATAGGTTTGTTTTTGGGTCTTATTTTTAGCAGATTGGGTTTTTGTCACACTGGACACCTTAGGCTGTGTTTAGCCTAGAGGTGGTTGCCTTGGCTCATATTGTAACATGGTATAGTGGTTCTGGTGGAATTGAAGTCTGTCTCGGTGGCCAGCTGGCTTCCTTCAATGCTTTGACACTTGGTTGGGTCATCTGGCTTGTAAAAATTGTCCCATACCTGAAATGAGATAATGTGTTGAGTGGAACATCGAACTTCTACTCACTCGACGCAGTCGTCGTTTGTGACAAATATCAATTCATGTTGGTTTGTGTTATGCATGGGGTGTTAAAGTTTTATATTTTTAACCTGTTATCAATAATTTCTGTTTGTTATGGAGCAGCAAGCTACAATAAACTGACGAATGCAACGTGTTCAGTTGTTGATTGAAGAACACGGTTTTACTGTTGCATTGAAGTTTGCTATCAAATACTGACTATTCACACATAGTCTTGCCTTTAAAAATATGTATTGTAATAAACAGGTATTTCTGATTTTTTATTCCTTATAAATGCTGTTTGCATAATTTTGTGGCAATAGTCTGCTGAGAATAATGTGAATGTATTCTAATTGCAACAAGATTGCGTTTCAGTCAAAGAGAGATTACCTGGTGTTTATTTGCATATAACCTTGACCTGACAACATTACCAAGATGTTCGAACTTGATCTACATTTTATAAAGATGAGGGTCAGGCTTTCATAACTTTAAGCTATCCATCCATAATAATGTTTTATTATTTCACTGTGTGATCCCTTGACAATGCATGCAATACATGAACGCTTCTGTGATGCGGTGTCGTCATTAAGAGGTGCTCTGTATCAAGTGTCATCTACCTTTACCTTACCTTCATTGTACCAGTAATGTGCATCCAGCATTACATCAGCTGACCTTTACAGAACGAGAAAATGAAATCTCAACTGCACAGAACTGTATCTCTATCAGTTGTGATTATGTGCTCGTAGTGATGCCATGGCGAAATCTGAAACTAATGACGGACATTGGTAATGGTAACATTGCATACGTTCGGTTCGGTCTGGTGAGTAGTGACGATGAGCAAAACGTTCGAAAAAGTGCCTATTCTCAGAATAACGTAGAACTCACCCATTTCTACCGACGCTATTTACTATTCTATGTTTACCAAAAACGGAGAAATAAACAATTAGGTTTTTTGATAAAATAGTGAATTTAAAACGGTAATATGTTAGAATGTTTTAATTTAGACTTGTGTGTCATATATGAATTTTTGTAGCTTAATTTTACATGTTGAGTGCTGTTACGTACTTTGTTCCCGCCATAGGGGTCGGCTGTCGGATTCCGTAGGTTAGATATATAATAACAGGGGCGTACGCAGAGGGGGGTTTGGGGGGTTCAAACCCCTTATTGGACAAGTCAAAAAATTGTGGCCCAATAATTTTCGTAGCCTAATTAGTGGTAAATGATAATAAATTAATAATAATTTTTGTCTCCCGTTGTTGGCGCATTGTTCACCAATACAATAACTGTACTGGTGACATGTCATTAGCACAATATTGCTTGTTCATCAACAATCATGTCGGCAAGGCTGCAGGTCGGATGTTTAACCCCCCCATTGTGAAATCCTGCGTACGCCTATGGTAATAAGGCAGTGGCTGCTAACCGTATAGACTGGACGGCCGCTGCCACAGTTGGTCTTCGGCTAATTGTGCATTGTTACCTTTCGCCCAGAGGTCAGAAGCCGGTCTTACAAATTTTCGACGTTGGCCATTTATAACATATGAACATGACAAGCATTTAGCTCAAGTAATGTAGGCGTAAGAAAATAATGGATTTATATAGTACATATAGTATATATGGTACGCTGCAGTCGTTTAAAAGAAAATAACACATAGTAGTGGTGCCATCTAGTGAACCCCTATGACTGGCACTGTGTAAACCTATTAGTACTGCTAACTCTACTCATAAGCCTAAAACTAACCCTAAGCTTTAAACTGACCCTAACCCTAAACCGTAATCTGAATAAGCGACACCATAACAATAAAATTGATGTAAAAAGCCTAAAGACAGGATTTGAACTGGTACGTCTGGATGGTTTCCGTTCATCAGTGGCTAGACAGTCAAATAGCCACTTCGATATAATAATGCAAAAGTGCGAACACAGCAGCATATAAAATGTGAAATTGGAAACTGTGAAAAGCAGTGCGAAAAGTGTTACAAGGAGGGTGTTTAAGGTGGGGGTGAGGTATCCCCAATATGTGATGCAGCTGCAGTCGGGTAATTGGCGAGTTGTTTAATTTTGCACTGTAGCAATAAGCTTTAAAATTCAGTATGACTGTAGCATAGAACTTGATGAGTGTTTGTAGCATGTAGTGTGATATGGCTGAGTGGAAATATGACCAGTTGGATGGGGAGGATGAAAATGGAGAAGATGAGGAAAGCATTTCATCGGTAAGCTGAATGTGCTGTCTGGTTTAGTTTTACTGTTTTGTTTGGTGACATGTTGGCACAAGGTTGAATCAGCTAGCAGTGTGGAATGTGCACGAGTAGCTTCATGTTTTTTCAACAGCCATCTGTTGACTTGTCAGATGCATTTGTCTAACTGACTGAATATTACAGATGGAATAGCGAATACTGAAAACCAAATTTGATCAGAGAAATTATATCAGACTTTGAACTACAGACTTCATTTTTGAGATTGTTATTCTATAGGTTTATCTGCATTGATTGTTGTCTATTTTAGTCACTGTTGACAGACAGCAGGCATGTATTGACTGTGTTGATGTTGACATTGTAGTTTCAGTGGGGAACGAAAGATGGTCTGATATTTCTCATTGACTGCTCTGAGTGTATGTTTGCTAAAGAGCATGATGATGAGGAGAGTATGTTTGATATTTGCATCAAGGTGCTTTGCATTATCTATTTTTTGTATTACATGTATGTATGAATGTGACAGTCACAGTACATAGAAACAGTTTGATAATGATTAGTATAAAATTGAGAGTACAGGAAGTATTGGCAGTTATTGCAGCAAATGCCTTGACACTTCACATTTAAGTTATATTTTATAATGTCCAGTTGTACGTTAATGTCAGTCAGAAAATCAGTCATTTGAAAATGATGCTGTTTGCTAGTGTGAATAAAGGTGAATATATCCTGCTGTTAATAAATTTGCTCATGCTCAGATTTCAGTGCTGTTTTAGTTTATTGGGCTATTGTGGGCATTGCATTAGCACTGACTGCACCATCCCATGCCGAATTCAGTAGGAAAATCAAAAATTAATAAGAAAAAGTAATAAGAACTATATGCATGTGGCATTTTTACATTAGAGTTATATTTAATTAATGTACAAAAACTGTCGTTTTATAATAACTGTGTAATGGCCACTGTTAAATGACGCATCTAAAACAGCAAAAATTAATTTCATCACCTCACTTGCCATGGACATAATACACAGTTCTTATTATGTCCATGGACCTTGAGGTGATGAAATTCATTTCTGCTGCTTTAAATGTGTCATTTAACAGTGGCAATTACACAGTGATTATAAAACGACAGATTTTGTACCTTAATATTTGCAGTTTTTCTACCATATTTATCCACATGCTCGCATTGGTACACAGAATTTTTAGTCTCTTATTTTAGCCATTCGGAGATATAAGAGGGGGGTCCCAAAATTCAAAAGTAGGTCATGTGACACTGACCCCTCCTCTTGACCAATTTGACCTGTTTGCATATTTTTGGTTAGGGCTCCTAGCTCTTAGTATGTGCACAAAATGTTGTCACAACCGGCTTTAATTCGATTTTAATGCGATTTTTAAATTTTGGCATTTGGGCTTGAAATTGCCTATTCACGCACATTTTAGGGGGGTTTGGGGCATTTTTCTCCCAAATGACGTCACTCGTCGTTCTAACTCCCAAAAGGCACTTCCTTGCACGGGAACACGTCATTTAAACCATTAAGCAAGTGTGCCGTAGCTGCGTTTTGACCTGTGGAGAGGACTGAGAAAATATAAGGATAGTCAAAGAAGTCACAGTGTTACATTTCACGTATTTGGGGAGAATCCGCTGCCAAACCGATCTGCCCCAAAATTTGCGTGTGGGGTGATGTGCAAGACGTAATCACGTGTGCCAAATTTCAGAATGAAATTTTGAGGTGTTGCGATTCTACGGAAGGTCAAAATTTCCATTTTCCTATTGATTTTTGTATGACCATTACAACAGTTTAGCACCACTGTGCTGCCTGTGATTTGTATCATTGTTGGTGAAATTTATCATTCAGCTTTATGTTACTGTGACAGTGTACAAAGCTGACCATTCAGAACAAAATCTTCAGCAGTGATCATGACCTGCTTGGTGTTGTCTTCTTTGGCACGGTAAACTTACTGAGATCTTAAGATTTTGTTTGATTGTTGTACATATTGAAATGGAATTGAAAATACATTAATTATTATTTATGATTTTCATTAAGAAAGAAAGTGTTATTGTGCCGCCATTGCAGATAGTGACAGTTTACTATGTTCTGTGCAAAGTGTTGCATTTTGTTAACTGTAGGAAAAATCAGATAACCCCATGGATCTGAAGCATGTCTACATTGTTCATGTAAGTTCATCATTTGAGCATTGTCAGTGCATAGTAATGTTTCTCTTGCTGCCTCTCCTTATAGGATGGAAAAATACTTTGCATTATTGTTACCATTCAGACTTTATTTTTACTAAGTTTTAAACTTTGTATTTATTTTTTGATTAGCAGACAATAATATTTAGCTGGAATTATGGGACTTATGTCGAATGTCATAAATTGTGATGTGTGATGTATTATTCGGATATTGCTGATATTTATTGACATTGCTAGAGACAACATAATACAGCATCTGTATAAGTATTGATATAAATTTATGACAGTTGGCATTGTGAGTTTTTGCTACAAATTCCAAATCTATAGTTATTTTACAGAAATGGCATAACATAATTGAAACTGCAGTGATCTGGTGCTAGTTTAGCAGTGCCTGTTTGCCATCAATATTCCATTCCCAGTTGCATCTTGTTGAAATCTCACTGTGACCTTATTTGTGAAACCTTACAGATGTATGCAGTTACTGTAGGTTGCAGAATGTACAGTATGCATAGATATTGAGAATTTCTGCAGCAATTTTACATGTCTTTCATCTGTAAACAGGAGCTGAGGCTTCCAGGAGCTGAGGAAGTGAAACAGTTGGAGAAGATAATGGAAGGTGCTTAATTAAACCTGGTTTTATTACCCCTGCTTTTTTATGCGTAATGCATTAGTTTCTATGCTGTTACTGCTTTTCTATTTCTGTTATATTTATCAGCCAGTTTTCTTGTTGTCCTAGCAAGGGCAGTGCTAGTAATATGTAAAACAGTTGAAGTAGTGAAATCGAAGTAGTAAAATGCTTGTGAAGTATTGTTAACTTGTTAGGGCCTAACCTATGTCATGGGAAAATGTGAAATTTTACAGCAGATTTTTTTGGCAAAATAAGTTTCACAGCATCTTATTTGTTCTTAGTAACACATAAACCATTTCAGCTTTCAGCTCATGATCTACTTGCTGCTGTAAAAGAGTCCCTTGAATTAGTTAAACTATTTAGTTGGTCACAGTAATATACACTGAGTCTGGAAAAATTGAACCAATAATTTTTCAGGCATATTTTTGACAAACATAAATATATAGTTGTAATTTTTGCATGGAATGTTGTCAAGGTGGAACCAAACTAACAACAAATTTCCACTGCACCTAAACAGTGTCACTACTTTACCTTGTGAATTAAAGGATCATTATGCATTAAAACGCACACATCACAGCTGACAACTGCAAGAAAATCAGACCTGAATATCAACTGTTTGATTTGATTAGTGAACGAATCCTTTGAAAGCCGCAAGCTGAAAGATGGCGACGCCACTGACACACTGCTGCAGCAATGATGGCGTAATACAGCTTGGCCCACTTGGTTCTGATTCTGATGCGCTGTTTGAGGTCGTCGAGATCAGTGATGCATGTTTTTGTACACCTTCTCTTGCAGTACGCTCCACGTGCTATAGTCAGCCGGATTTAAAGTCTGGCAAATTTAGAAGCCACAATAGCAGCTAAATGAACTCTGCTTTATCTATTGAGGAACTCCACAGTAGAGCAAGCATTTTGATAACGTCAACTTCCGTCATTATTACTCTATATTGTGCAAGTAGTGATGGTACTTTTTGTAATTTTTCACTTACCTTAAATGTCAAAGTGAATTATGCCAGAAATTACAGAGAAATTGTCAGAGTCATGCCCAAAATACTAGTGGTTCCATTTTTTTCCGGACACAATGAGGTATGTAGTATCCTAGAGACAGTGTATTTTGTGAAACCCAAGAGTAAACAGTTTGAGTAATTGTGGTGTTTTGTTAGCGGACTCGGCAGAGTTTGAGTCTCAGTTCGGTCACAGTGATGCTTATTCACTGTCTGATGCTCTCTGGACATGCTCCAACATGTTTGCTACTGCGTATGTCATATCATTGCTTTTTGTTCAGTGTTAATTCAGCATACATTTGCAAATTGCCTCATGTCTGTGGGCAAATGATGGACACAACGAACTGCTAATATTGTGACAGTATCAGTATCTGTTTAGCCATCTGATATGAACTGTTTCATTTTTCGTTCAATGTGATACAACTTTTAAGCTATATCATGTATAGTTGAACTTTGACTCTACTGCTCAAGGTAGTGCAGCAACATGTGTAAGGTGTGGTGGAAGATGTTATATGGATTTTGGTGGCAGTTTTGTACTCTTTCTTGGCAATGGAAGAATTTTGATAATTGCTTAACGTTTGAAAAATACGACCATCAGTTATGGGTTTACTTTTTTGCAATACATTATATTATGTTTTAGTTACGATAAGAAGTGGGTGAAGTTTGTGTAAATTGGTGCATCACTGTTCATGTATGCAATGTGTGTTTGGCATGATGTGCTGGTAGGAAGCAGAAGTTGGGATTCAAGCGGATCATGTTGTTCACAAACAATGACAACCCACACCCAGATGGCCAGCTGCGGGTATTGCATTCTAACATGTTTGTTATTATGCTGCCTTTTAGTGATCACATATCAGGATATCGTGATATCGATCGCAGATGTGACCATCTCGTGATATCGTAGAGCACAGATGTTGCACAGTATTTCACTCCACTGCATGCATGCACACACTTTGTCGATATTGACAAACAGCACGCAACAGTAATCTAGATGCTGCTTCATTTGATTCAGTGAATGTATGGTCAGTCAGCGACAGGCAATGGCTTCAACAGCTTGTAAACAACACGACCACTCATGCATCTCCTCAGGCGGCACAGGCAGTCATGACTGGGAAGGTGTGATAGCTTTGATAAGTGACCACTGCACCGCAGTCCAGTGTCTAGTGCTACCTGCACGCTGTGCTCACTCTCTCTCAGCTCCAAGGTGGATGCAGACAGTGCTAATAATTGGAGTAATAGCAATAAGTAATCCTATCAATAGACTGTTTAAACAGTTTCAGGTAGTTGTGAACTTATGAAGTGTGCATTATGATCTGCTAATTAGCCTCATCAGTCTGCAATATGTAAGCTAATGAAGAAGTTTGCAAAACAGGCTGACATGCCAGCAATTTATGACGACATCACTAAACCCATGTTTTTTGCGTTGTCAGTGTCTCTTGGCATCCTGTAGAGGCGTGGGAGAGACGGATGACACAGACAATAGTCGACAGTGCAGTGGTGAGCATGATTGCCCTCCTGTTTTCCGACAGCTTGCTTTGATCACTGCCACCACCTGCTTCATTACCCTTGTCTGCATCACTTATACAAACACTTATACACACTGTACAAGCCTGCATTCAGCGACTTTTAGGACTGTTTATTACAACAGATAGAGACCACATGGCTCATTGCCAACTACCACATCACCAGTGCTGGAGCAGAGATAACTCAGTATGCATAATACTACGTCTGTCGTCAGTCAGTTGTACTCACTTATGGATGAAATGGCGTGCGTGATACCTCAAGTGGGAGAGAAGGGGTAAGGCAGACGATGCTGACAACTGGCGACTGCCTTGCCACTTGCAGATATATAATCGACTGACGTTTATATCGATTAGCACTTTTACTAGTCACTGTAGGCCAGCCGTTAAGTTTATAGATGAGTGTTTCATTTAACATGAATATATGAATTACAATTGTACAGAAATATTGCAAGACAGAAAATGGCATGTACCTATGCATTTGTAAGTTTGCACAAATGCCCTTTTAATAATGAAATTCAGAATAGGTGGACTTCAAGCACAAAGATGCCCAGGAAAAAGTTGGATTGGTGATATTGATGAATGGGCAGATTTGACAGCTAGCTTGAGACAGGGTAAGCTGAAAAGCCATATTGCAGCTACTTTCTATCACATAAACAACAACAAGATAAATAATGAATAATGCTTGTACATCTAAAATTGATGTGTTATAAGTGATATGTATGATAGGAGTACTGGTATATATGTACACCGTGTCTCAAAAAAAACTGCACAGATTTGTTTTTGTTACAACTTCGTCAAATTTCCACCAATTTGGATAATTTTTGGCAGAAAGATGGCAAAGAGGCTAAAATTATATCAGAT
>Ga0126335_1000804_pt1 | contig 16106 bp, 15 predicted proteins | sample OlaspJWI45metaG_FD_108409 | JGI IMG/M metagenome (GOLD analysis project Ga0126335, IMG submission 108409) | Marine gutless worms symbiont microbial communities from Oahu, Hawaii - Olavius sp. 1 OAHU.JWI-45 metaG | ecosystem: Host-associated > Annelida > Digestive system > Unclassified | place... | reverse complement strand
GCGTGCCTCGCGCTCCTCGTCCAGCCAATCACGTAGACGCGCCACAGCACGTGACGGCGGGTCAGAGTCTTGACGTGGTCGTCAAGGACGTTCAAGGTTATCACAAACATCCGGCCTTCCTCGGCATCTTCAAGTTGCTGTCGTTGTCGCTGTTGTATCGACAACGTTTATTTATATAAAAAATAATAGGAGGCCAAAGTGCTTCGGCAAAGCCTGTATCAAATTGACCGCGTGACAGACAGACTGATCGGTAACACTTTTGCAGTGGAGGTGACATGGGGCTGGACATGTATGCAAGACGTTTTACTTTAGTTTATTGTTCCTGTTGAATACGCTGTGACTGCACAAATGTGTTAGCCCTGGTTTCCATCAATCCGTATCATAACGCAACCGTACAGAAATGTACCATAACACACCGAACCGCAACGCAAGGGTGAATGAAAATTTTTGCTGGAAAAAAATCCATAAGCACCGTAAGCAGTAGCAGACGCAAGGTGTGCTGCGGCATCGTTACGGCGTATTGCGTTACGGTACTGACTGATGGAGACCAGGCGTTACTGTACCAGTGAGTGAATAGTGTCCACGAGGTCTCTATGCTCCAGTCTCATCTGCGAAATCTCGGTCTCCAGCAAAGCAGTAACGTGTTCGACCGAACTGAGAACAGCCATCGTCGATTCACGCTGGCCACGCCCACGTGACAGATGGCTGTCACGTGAGCCGGTCACGTGGTCAGGCCCGCCAGCCGTGACGTCATCGTCCGACATCTGAAAGCACACGCCTGTCCTTACATTACATTACACTAGTCCACCCTAACCCCAACCGCAGTTCCAACTAAACTGCATCCGAAGGGAGCATAAGCCCGGACGCAGCTGCTTTTCTGCTGCCGTGACCTTGACCTTGACACTGACACCATGACCTTCAAACTCGAAGACTGCACCGATATTCTGAAGACATAAATTTCGAATCAGTAGTTTTTCAGATTTTGCGTGTACATACACAGACAGACAGACAGACTCACGCTCTTAGCGTGGGCATCTGAGTCTGCCACTCGGCTCCGCTGTGCAAACACGGCTAAACGGATCGAGTTCTTGCCAGTGACACTTTTATAACTAAATCGAAAACAACAACTGTTTAACCGTTTAACGGCCTTTGTTCCGGGACAACCCGGGTAGGCCGGTACCAGAAGAAATACTCTGCCTTATGCCTTAGCATAGGGCTGTGCTGCGTTCAGGCTGGGTTTCCCCACCTCGTGTCTTCTGGATTTTTATGGAGCAGGGGAAGATGATGGAGGCAGAGGTACCGACAGTCCGGGTGGGCGCCACCCCAACCGGACTAACGGCACCCTCACAACCCCCCAAGGTTTTTTACAGGCTGGATGCCCTTCCTGCCGCCCAACCAACAGTGTCAAAGCACTGAAGGCAAATAAATAAATTGAAAACTAAGATAAAAAATGATTGGCTTAGTTTACTAAAACGAAACGAAAACTAAAATGATTGCTCCAAAAACTAACTAAAACTAAAATTACAGAATTTTTAAAGAAGTTTCTTTTCACTGAATGACAATGACATTTAGTTAATCTACCTGAGACCATTACTAGTTTACCACACTGTGTTGTTGGTGTTGATGTTTAGTCATTCTGAGCTTTCTTACACATTTAGTTACTGGTAAAAAAGTTTTCACTACTTCTGTACTTTTACTATGTTCAGTTGTTCCAGCACCATCATTTTCATTTGCTGAAGCTGCACGCAACTACATTGTCGTGAGAAATAGTTTGTGGAGAATTAATTGGTATTCCTACAGACTTGCTGGCAATCCATTAGCAATTTAGCAGGCACTGTATGTAGTGTATAGTACTCTGTATTGTTGGCATTGTTGTTGTTTGTGATTTGTTGTCTAGCCATGAACTATTATTTTAGTCCGTCATTTGGCTGTATTAAACAGTTAGTTTACTTGACTTTAACAGTCATGCAAGCAGGACACGGCAAACTGCACATTTGCATGTACATGTAAGTTCGCAAAAAATGTACCTTTAAAGTGCATAACAATCAAACTAGAACTAAAACTAAAACTGTATAAAACTAAAATGATCGTTAAAAACTAAATTAAAACTTAAATGATTGCATTTTAGTTAACCAAAACTAAATGATATAAAAAAGGATTGCTGAAAAAAACTAACTAGAACTAAAACTAACATAATTTTTGATACTAAAATATCACTGGTTCCTGCTTTGGGAACAGATTCCTGGGCACGCAAGAAACAGTATATTAGATGGGGTTTCCCAGCCACCATGGCGAACGCAGGCAGATTCGATGCGGCCTTCGCCAAACTACTTTGACCACTTGTTCCTTATAAGCTCAACCTGATCGGTCTAGAGCACCAGCTCTGCTATTGAACAGATACTGGCTGAAGCTGATAGAGCAGGCGTACCATAGCGCTGATGGGAGGTGTGGGAGGCGAGAGACAGACTGCGAAGGTTGTCTCGTCATCTGCAGTCATAGTTGTAGTAGTCGCAGTAGGCACTGTTGCAGTAACTGTAGTAGTATCGGCAGTCTCTGTAGTAGTAGTAGTAGCAGTAGTAGTGGGCGGTGTAGAGGTGGCTGCAATGCTTTTGTCCATGGTGTCAGCCAATTCATGGCGCTTACGTTTCTCCGCAGCTGTTGCAACAAATGATTTAGTGATGGCCGTGTTAAATCTTGCACCATCTTGTGAATAAATTTGGCATATTTATACTATGGTATACTTGGCAACATTTCCTGTTCCATACCCTTCTCCGTAGAAGGGGATTAGGTCAGGCATCGAACACGATGTTTCTCGGGTCGCCACGAGTCTCCACCCCAAACAGCATCTGGAATCTGGAATCCTCAATCCATTCCGTTGTTTTTCCAGGACGCAGCTGCGTGACAGACAGGCATGCTGACTGACAGACAGACTGATACATCGCACTACAGAATAGGTTGCGTGTCATGCATCCAATGCAGCTTAGTAACCCTAAATGTAGGCGCTGCTGTACTAACACACCACTCCCTCATGCCTTCGAGCATCTCGGCTCGTAACTGAACATGCAGACAGCACTATTAAAAAGTAGGGCTGCAGATTAATCGCAGTTAATGCGCGATTAATGCGTTAATCCATTAATAGCAATTAATTTTTTTAATCGCAATTAATTTTTAATCGTGGGTGCAATGTCAGAGCTGTATTTGATTTACTTATTTATTGTTGAAACCGGAAACGTAACGTCATTTGCCATGTTATGTTGAACAAAAACCGTGCTGCTCTCACTCCAGCCAATGTGAACAAACTTGTCTGATTCAATAACTGGTTGGGCCTGTAATGACAGTAACCTCAAAGCCAGCATTAGATTGCATTCGAGAATTAGGTTGCGACTTTTGAGTGAAATGAACTGTGCTTTGGATGATAATTGATACGTATTGTCTGGTTTTTACTTTGCGATTAATTATGAGATTAATTTTTTAATCGCGCGATTAATCGCAATTAAGAATTTTAATCGCACTGCAGCCCTATTAAAAAGTAACGACAGAGCACCAAGGGGTCCTCAGCAGAGTTGAAGCAATGAGCACTGTGATCTTAAGGTGGCTTCCGTGACCTCCTCCCACCCCCTCTCCCAGAGGCTCCAACCCCAAACAGGACAAAGACCACCCTCCCTAATGCTATGTTTTATACTTCTTGTTTGAGGGCTGGGAGAAATCACATGAAGAAAATAAATGAGAAGTCCCATAGCAACATCGTTACAGTTATTCATTATTCATTATGACGAATTCACTTTGATCGCTCCAGAGCGTGAGCTGACGAACTGGTACGTTACGTGGTGTTATTTCTGTCAAGGTCAAAAGGTCAAACTGGCAGTGCATCAGACCTTTAAGGCGACGTCGAGCCTTCTTGAACATAGCGGTCTCGAATACAGGTGGTGGGGCCAGTGGCATCACGAGGCGAACACGAAACCTGTTGCTGCAACCGATCACCTTCTCCATCGTCGTTGTCATGTAGAGGAACCGATAGAACACCGAGTCACTGGGCTCTACCTGAACAAACGGTACAGACTTGCTATCAGGACTTTACGACAAGTGACGATAGTAATCTGGTGAAGGCCACATCGAACAGCCCTCACCATATGGGGGTTAGGACTCCCATCTAATACAATGTTCCTCGGGTCCCCAAGAGTCACCAGCCCAAACAAGACTTCAATCTGTGCAGTGGCTTTTGCGTGTGACAGACAGACGCCCGCGCGACGGGATCATTGATCGCAATAGTACGCATCTCATGCATTCAACGTGGCCTAAAACCTCTCGGGATCAAGACCAAGACTTTCCACTCGAGATCATGAGCTTGAGACTAACAAAAATCATGACACACTGTGTGTCAAGCTGAGAGATCACATCAAATCCAGTGCACGATTTTTACAGGCCGGATGACCCAACCAACAGCGTCAAAGCACTGAAAGAAGCCAGTTAGCCACTGAGATAGGCTACAGTCCCACCACAACCTCTCCCCTGTAGTACAATATGAACTGTAGGCAACCGCCTCTAGGCTAATCACAGCGTAAAGGTCCCGTTGTGACAAAAAGCCAATCTGTTGGACCTAGAACATTGTCCGAGACAGCAGCGTGTGTTATATAGTGTCAAACAGCAAAGTTTGTGAAGAATAACATAAGTTGATTGAGCAAATATAGCCTGACATAATCAGCAAACAGAATATGGCCTGTATGTACGGTTCAAGTTTAGTGTATCTGGTGGGTCGGGTTGGGTAGAAGATGCTTGAAATAGTTTTTCCACTCATACTGGTCAAAACGTGTTCGTGTTAAACCACAATTACAGTGACTGATTTGCAATGCTTAATTCTGCCTTTTTTCGTTAATTATTGTCCTATCTGCGTTCTCATGCATGCTATGTTTACATAGCTGAATATAAATCTAACATTCTGGAGCACATTACTGCTGGATTTTGCACTGGCGGGTTTTACGACGATTTATAGACAGTGCAGTAGGGGCTTACTTTTTTGGCCCATCCTGTACATGTAATGCACTGAATGGGTCGTTAAGTCCTACCACTACACGTTCCGCTGCAACTATGCCTACAGCTGCGCACTGTACATTGCAACCTTGATAAGTTCCTGGTTGAAGACGACGCGACGTCGCGGAATACTCTTCTCGATGTTGGGGTACTTGGGCGCCCACTGAAACGAAACGTAGGAATAGCTCCCGGCAACGCAGCAGGTAGCATCATTATCGTCATCGTCATCTTCTCCGCACTGAAACAGCCCTATCCAGTCGCCGGACTTGGGTCGGTACTGCGGTGAGACGCGGTACCAGACGACGACCTCGTCTCCGTGCACGACGTTGCGCGCAAGAGCATCGAAAATGACCAAGTCGCAGCGCTTCTTTGCACCCTCGCCCACAGTTACGTTGATCTTGACGGCAGCCATCGAGCCGTCAAGGCCACGACGGGCGGCACGCCGGCCCTTCAGTCTGTCCTGGCGCCACAACAGTCACGGTACACATTAGAACATCGCAACAAAAAGTAATTGCTCAAAGCCTAAAGCTTGGTCCATGGTCGGTGTTATCGTGGAACTCTTAGGCTACACTGGTGAAACAGCGGTCACCGGAAGTAAGGGAAATACGGATAACATATATACGTTATTGAATTGAATTACACGCCCTATTTAGCAACCCACGTTATTTTCTCAAAGTTTGCATGATACACAGTTGAAGCCGTATATATATACTTTGTTTTGTTTCTTTTATGTTTATAATCTGCACTTTCCAGATGTTAATCCATCACTATTACCAAACCTTAACAACCACAGCTTACGCGAATATGACGTCATTAACTACGCGTCAAGCAAGTGAAGTTAGTAATTAAAGTAAGTAAATGTCTTGAAGCGCGAACAAATTACGAAGCTTTTGGCATTTTCTTGACTCTTTTTTAGCGAAATGACACTGTTTTGCATAATTTGGCATAACAGATGTGGTAACGTCTAGATAATGTCGCTGCTAGTGTGTTTGTTTTGAAGGTGAATCGTGTGTGGTTATTTTCTTTTATTTTGATATATATCTATATATTGATCAGAGAGTAGTACAGAAGTCGTTGAAGTGTGTTGCAGTCGATCAAGGTGTTTGAGTCGAGTAGCGATTATTTGTGGTCACTACAGGCAGCACGGGCACTGCTGTCGTGGGCGGGGCGAAAGAGTGCGACCACCCAAGATGTCATTTCATAGGCCTCAGTGCATGCAGCGATGCCTTCTCAATGCGTAACCATAAACAAGCAGGGGTGAGGGGTCCAACTGTTAGCTTAGCGTTACACATTGCCAATTTACCTCTTTTAAGGCCGCATCGAATGCACAAGGTGCGGACTATTGCGACCGATGTTCCCGTAGCGTGTTGTCTGTGTCTGTCAGTCATTCTGTCTGTCCGTCTGTCTGTAACGCGCCTGCGCCCTGAAAAATCAGCTGGATGGAGTGAGGTCCTGTTTGCGGCGAAGATTCTTGGAGACCCAAGATGTGTTGGATGGAGGTCCCGATTCCCCTGTGGCTCAATCACTCACAGCGAGGGGACGGGAGGTTCTGTGCAACCTTCGCCAAATTACTTGGCCAGTTTTGCTTTGCAGACATGGAGTTGATCAGAAACGTGTGATCGATGTCGGGTGAGGAGGACAGAAGACTAGCCCAGTCTGACAAGGCAGTGAAGTCATCCATGGAGTCACTGAAGTTAGACAAGAACATGAAGGATCAGCTAAAGTCTGACAAAATTGATGACTGTCAGACTCAGAGGTCGCCGTCGAGGTTTGCCAGGTCCGTGGCATTCTATCTATGCTACATAATAATAGTTGACTGGACATAAACACACCGTCACTAATGTATATTGCCGCTGTGAAAAATGCTTATGTGGTGCTTTGATTATGTTGTAATAGTTTTGTAGAAAATTGCAACACATTTATCATATTTCGGGTTTTTCTTGTGTAGTAAGAAATGACGATTAAAATGCTGTATTGTTTGTACCATAAACGTGTGCAGGTACAGTATAGACAAGGGGGCCATTTTTTGTGGCTTTGGAATATCATCGTCATCATCATCGTGTAGCTTGTCCAGTGCTGGACGTTGCCATTCCCACACGCATGCTCACTCACTTCAGGAATATAGGAGAAGTTAAGTGTGGAACAACTGGCTGACAGTGCATTGGCACAGCATTTGCTATGGCGACGTGGCTGTCTGTCTGTCTGTGGGTCTGTATTGTGCCCACATGACTGAGTCGATCGTCATGCGACCTTCACCAGATTGTAGCCCAGCCATTCTAGTTTTCCCGTACCAAATACCCAATTGCTCGCGGGGATCCCCTCATTGAGGGCATCGAATTGAAGAGCGGTAGGTAAAAGTTGGAAGATCAGGCCAGTAAATCGTAGTCATTTACCAGAGGGCAGCGTCGGGCGGTTTGTTAACGAAAGCCGAGCTTGTACTAGAAACTGGCTGCTACAAGTTGTACTTATAGAGTTGCAGAGCTAAATGTTGAATGTTGTTGCAGCGTGTCGCGCAGTGTGCAGTTGGATGTTGTCGAGTTGCTGAAACAAGTTCTGCAGTGGACGCCGCTCTACAAGCCCGGACTGAACAGGGCTCTGCTGCAGGCGGCCAAGGTCGGCTCCATTGGATGTGTTAAGGTATGTGCATGTGATGTAATAACTAACATTGATAGTAATGTTGCTGTTGCACGTGCTTTGTAATGTTACTGAATACTGATTTGAGTCATTAAGAATTACAGATGCGTGAACTATAGACGGTCGAAGTGAAAACGTATTTATGTTCAGGGCACTGATGCATTCAGTGCACGAGGCATGCTCATCCTTCCGTCACTTAGCCAGTTGTATCAAGTTTAGTTTTACTTTCTACCAGAAATTCTTATTTTACTCAGTTTTATCATTAAGTAGACCCCCCAGAAAATTGCATCGAAAAACTTATGAGAAAAATCTGCAAAAGTTGCAGGCAGATTCTATCTAATTCACATTAATTTGACTTTGAGTAAAGATAAACAAATACAATGAAACTGATGTCTGTGTAGCAATGTTTAGTCATAAAGCAGATTATTAGGCTAGTCTACAAGTTATTTGTTAAATATTTCACTCTGTTGATTTCAAGTTCGTTAAACGGACAGCTGTCTGTGCGGAAAGTTGAGCACAGGTTGCACAGAAGTTGCGCAGAACTTGTGCACCATTGCAAACATTGCGCAATTGCGGAAAAACATCACAATAGCGCAAAAAATGTGCTCCGCAAGATCGCCATTTTCTTGGGGGACTATTTAAGTTAGTGAGTAATTTTTATTAAGATGCGACAGACGCACATCAGTACAATTGCACTGTAATATAGATAACAAGAAAAATAAAAACAAACATAAGAACAATACAAACAGCAAAACATGAAACAATAAGACATGACACGAGCAGCATAATCCCAGTCCTATTTCATTTAATGTGTTCATACGAAGATTGAACAATGAACGAGCTTTTATGCAAATCAGTATTATTCAGTTGTTGTTACAATATCGCGCAGTATTGTACAAGACTGGTCAGTATTGTTACTACTACAGCTGTTTGGCTATAACAGTGTTATTTTACTTTTTGTTTCATAATTTCATTTCATGAAAATTGACAGCTGCATATTTTAATACCGGTACTGTAAAGTCTGATATTTAAGAAGATGTTGGATAGATGGTTGAAATTTGCATGTTGGTGTTATTTCACATAGTGCTCGTTCATGTGCTTAGGTGCTCGTGTCTGCGGGAGCCGACGTAGACACAGAAGACGAGAATGGCGACACTCCATTTGTTCATGCAATGCGGGCCCGGCACTCTTTATGCATGACTGTACTGCGCGAAGCCGGCTGCACAACCGAGATCGCCAAGATGAGTGTTGCGCTGGAACCACCGCGCGATCCGGAGTTCGTACGTCTGTGCCATGGCATGGACGTACCGGTGGAAAATGAGGACTGGAATGCTGCCGACACTAGCGAGGTTGATGTTCTACTTACCGAACTCCGACTGGACCCGTTTGAAGGCCAGTACGGCCGTCACGGGTTTGAAGATAGCCCGTTCATGTACCTGGTTCAAGAAGGTCGACCAGAGATTGTAGAAATGATGGTAACACAGCATCCCAGTATTAAGAAGTACACTGCCGATGATCTCCAGGGTAAATACAACGCGGCTTTGTTTAAAGCCATTCGCAGCCGTCGGCTTGATATGGTTAAACTCCTGCTTGAGAAGCTGGGAGCTGAAAGCGAGTGTCGGGATGAGCAGGGTCGAATGCCATTTCTTCTGGCCTGTGGACATCACGAGTCTACGGCATGGTACTTGATGGAGGAACGTGGTGCTGATGTGGGTGTGGTAGATAATGACGGGCTGACGGCACTTCACTGGGCTGCATGTGCCGGCCGTCGTACACTAACCACTGCCATACTACAGCGAGAAGTGGTACCGATAAACAGTCACGCTGATCTCGGAGCAACCCCATTGATGGTGGCCTGTGCTGCACGACATCTCGATGTTGCCGAGGTTTTACTAGATGCCGGGGCAGACGCAGATCTGGCGACGCCGGACGGCTGGCGAGCATTGCATGTAGCTGTTCGTGCCTGCGCTGCTCCCATCGTGCATCTGCTGTTGGTGAAAGGTGTGGCCGACCCCAATGCAGTATCATCTTCTCTGATGCATGGGGGTGATGCGGTACCGGCCAGCACTCCACTTCTTATTGCAATTTCTCTCAACAGTGTTCGTATGATGAGACATCTGCTTGACGCCGGTGCTGACATTAACCTGGCTGGACTGGTCTCGGTCTCATCCCATGACATGCAAATCTCGTCAGGCTCAGAATCTGACGATGCCGGAACAATGCCGTTGTCAGACGCGGTGGTCGGACCACAGACCTGTACGCCGCTACAGTTTGCAATCGTTTCTCGTGCGTGGGACATCGCGGAACTGCTAATTCGCGCCAGTTGTGACACGACAGCTGTAATGCCGTGGATAGATCCGACCGACGGAACGCCGCCACTGGTAGCTGTACCACACGAGCATGCGGCATATCTACGTCGTGTGATGTCTTTGATGTCGGCAAGTCCTGTGAGACTATCCCACCTATCGAGGATCCATGTCCGCCGCCTCCTCGGCAGGCAGCTGTCGACAAAGCTAACTGAGTTGAATCTGCCACTGAATGCCCAGCAATATCTGCTGTTTTACGACTTATTCTATGCACACTCAGGATCACTTGACATCTAAGGCCGGGCGATAGGTGGCCAAGCTAGACTGAAGTCTGAGGCCAAAGCCAGTACAATGTGCAATGGTACATACAGATGGCCTGCATGACAGCACTGTGTCGTTGTGCCATTGGCAATGTAGGTTTAAAGGGTAGGTATAACAAAAGTTAAATCGCATTGTAACTCAGCAACGTGTTGAGCAATTTTGTTGAAATTTTGTAGGATCATACGCAGGAAGGTCCCCGAAAGATGACACTTGTCAAAATTGAAACCAGAAATAGACTTCCGTCGCCAGAGTGCCCGTTTCGAATTTTGTTTTGTGGGTATGCATTTAAAATGTTAATTTGTTTTGGTGAGACTTCATTTATTCACATTTTTAGCCTAATTTTCCAGGCATGCATAACAAAATGGCGTTCGTTTACACTTTACGGAATGGCAATGTATGGCACTGTGCCATTTAGCCTACTTCCAGTAACTTGTATAAATTCACCAGCATAGGAGTTTCGTGATAAAACTGACCTTGGTACCATGGTTCAATGATGTTAGTCATACCGTGGTCGAACCGTGGTTGGCCATGGTTGCACGATCGCACTTAGTAAAAGGTAAAGGTATAAGCAGTTAGTGAATTCACCTCACCGCTATGGGAAATCACATACCGTATGGGATCACACAGTGTTACCTGCCACCCAGCAGAGGTGACTTTCTCGCCTTTACCCCAGTCGAAGCTGGTACTCGATTTAGCGACCCCAAAGGGATGCAAGGCTGAGTTGACCTGGGAGGTGGTTACATCCCTAAAATAGTCAGCAAGATACCTCAGCAAAAAACCGGCAATGCCATGACCGGGATTCGAACCCACAACCGCGAGTCGCAAGTCTGACAGCCTAACCACTGAGCCACCTGCATTCTCGATCTATTATCCAGTGCAGTATGATGCCAGCAGTTGTATCGAGTCTGCGATCTCGAGTTGCCAGGGCACCGTATTTGTGACTTTGCCCAGTTGAATGTCGGCTCATCGTTTGCCTTTCGAGTTGCATCAAAGGCATGAGATGGAGACTGTTGCAGCCGCTGATCCCAGCATCTGTCTGCCAATCTGTCACGCGGCTTCGCTGTGCAAACATGACTGAACCGATCAGGGTCTTGTTTAGGGTGGAGACTGGGACCCAAGGTACTTGAGTTTGGAGTCCTCATTTTGTTGTCACAATTTGATGTGGCATTTGCCAACTTACTCAAGTGTTAGTTGTTACTTGACATGCTGTGTGAGGGCCTCGGAGGCTTTAGAGTGTAGATCCATTCTGCTTCCTGCCCAGATGGTATAAACAGCTTTCATTTCATCTGCTTCAGTTTTGTGTATCGTAGATCGAGAATGCAAATTTGATGAATTTTCGTTCTTCGTAAATATTCACGAATTTTTGCTAGTTTAGAAAAGTGTTTTAAACAGTGTTTTAAAAATTTCAGAAAAAAATGCGTGTTTTTTCAGTTTTTCACTGTTTTGGATGCAACTTGTTTTTATATCTGTGTAGCACATTTAGTCATTAAAAGTCACTGCAAACTGTCTTTGTGTTGCGGGTGTTAGCACGGAACATGTCAACTTGTTGTTGCTACTACTTCATGCAGTCATAAGCAAGTCAGTTATGAATCCCAGAGTAATATTTCATTGGAGGGCTACACCACTCAACGAGTCTTTGAAATTTCTTAATAATTGCAAACTTTTACAAGTTTTAAAACTACAGACTACGAATTCTCGACCTTAATTTTATATAACTGTTGCTTATGCGTTGTAATCACGCGTAGATTTGTTATTTTTTACCAGTTGCATAATCTGCTGTCGAGATCGGCCGGAAAGACCTAACAGTGTATACAGAGCTGCTAAACTCCGACAATTTCTTGCCCATTTTTATTCTACTTTTTCTTTGTCCATCGGCAGTTTCTGGTAATTTTGCCCTTTTTGGCTTGCATGCTGTAGTTGAGTGGTGTGAAAATTGTAGAGTACATTTTTGCGTGATGGTGATTTGTTGAATGGATGCCAGCTTCTGTTTAAACAGACCTCTAGACTCAAGATTTTAGTACTGCTAGCTAGTCAGTTCTTGGTATTTTTTAGCTTCTTTTCACTTGGCTTTTTTGCACCAACTTTGTTGTCGTTATTGCTCAACCACACATTGTTTGTGCCGACATTCTGTCGCTGGTGGTTTTGTTAGTCTTTGCTGTCTTGAGTTGTTACAGTTTCTGGTAATTTTTCTGTGCGGTTTTTGACTTTGATCTCATTTTACGTACACATCGTATTCATTGATGTGATTGCTGATAATAGACTAGCTGTGACGCGTTATGCATGTCATTTAGGCACGTGTCAACTGTCGAGTTGTACTTCATCATTTATTGAGTATACAGCTGATGTTAGTGGAATATCACTGCATTAAAATCCAGGCGGTTTCCTACCGTAACCCGAAATCCAAACCTAACACTCATCCTAACTCTGACCCTATCCCTAACCCAAAACCACACTCATTACCGCAATTCTTATGCTAATGCACTCTATCATGCAATGTAAACAACTCACAACTGTCACGTGGTTACAACTGTAGACCAATCACAAGGGCCAACAGACTGCCAGGATTATAATTTCGCAATCTTCCTCTACCGGCGGCCGGAATAGTATACGCTATGTTCGTTGACAGTTTTTGTCACTTTTGTGTTATTGACAGCATTTTTGCAATGCATCGTGCTAATGTGCATCCTATTTAAATCAGCTAATTACCTGTGCACATGCTGCGAGTAGGTATTGTTTTTGGCAGCGTCTGTGTGTCTGTCCGCACCAAATTCTCGCAAACTACTGGCCGGATGTAACTTGACTATGTCCCATGGGTAACCCTAGAAGTGGTTGTATGTTCGTGACATTTGACCCTGACCTTTGACCTTTAGAGGTATTTCGTATTTTTTCATTTGTCATGCATATGTCATCTTCTGTTGCCTTAACCTAGCAACTTCATTTTCGGTGTTGAGGTACATTTTCAGAATATCTAGGTCGCCTTAGAGTTTCAAGGTCATTGGGTTAATATCAAGGTCACAACAACGAAAAAGTGACCGCGTGCAAGTATGTGCACCTTTAGACACACAAGTTTAATTGCTAATGTTTAGAATATTTTAATTTTTGTTTCAACTTTCACATTTCTGTTAACTTTTCCTGTCCTATGCGGGCTCCAGGCTCGATGGCAGTTATGTAACCTGTAGGCACATTGTATAAGCTGGAGGTCCCGAATCATCCTATAGGGTACTGGTAAGGCTGGCAGAGGATCGTGCTGCATGGAGGAGATTTGTTCATGAGGTCGCCTACTCCCCTGGCTGAGTACGCTACCTACTGTAGGGTGTGTAAGTGATTCAGTAATAGGCCTATATCTATGTTATCTGTGTTCTTGTATACTCCCAGTGACCTCTACATTTCACCAGTATAAGAGTTTCATGATAATATCCATCATCGTTGTACTGTGTTTCGACCATGGTATGTCTCTCTCTCTCTCTCTCTCTCTCTCTCTCTCTCTCTGTACTCTTGACCGTCGACGGGTCGTAGCGCCCTCCATGCTGACCGATCCGTCGCAACACTCCAAGCATCAGAAGGAGGGAGAGAGAGAGCCCTGTGCTCGTGGTGACCTGCTCCACCCGGCATTTTCGCGGACGACTGGTTGTCTCCTCCAGGTGCCAAACTGTCTTGAGCCCTGTGGTGTATTGACTATATGCTAGGACTATCGTGGTTTAAACATGGTTCATTTACCATGGTATAATCATGGCTGTACCATGTTAAACAAACCATGGTCAAACCATGAAGGGTGTAGACATGGTACAACCATGTTTGTACCATGGTAGTACCATGGTACGAGCATGGTGAACCCTGGTTTGACCACGGTAGGACTACCATGGTACCATGGTCAGTTATGTCGTGGAACTCCCATACTGGTGAATTTAGACAAGTCTCTCAAAAAACCTTCCCACTTTGTAACCGATTTTAAAAATGCTTTTGCTGCTGGAAAGAGGATGAAATTTGTTGTAATATTTTCCTCATCACACGTTAAATGTGTTGCTGCACTACCTTGGGAATTCAGAAGTTCAAATTTGCTGCAAATCTAAAGGAAATTGCAAACAAAAGACATGGATTCTTTTAGTTTAATTACATGTGTCCATCTTATTGCATTTTGCGTACATATTTATTACTAACTTAATTTGCACTTCCGTTTCTGATTTCTGTTATATATACGGTACTTTAAAATAGCAGTGTGTTTTATGTAAACAGGCCTAAATGTTAACGGCACCCACTGGCGTAGACAAGGGGGGGCAGCCCCCCCCCAATGGCCGGACAAAAAAGAATTTTTTGTTAAAATAGAGGGACTTTCAAGTTAATTTTGAGGCCCAAAATGCTTTAAAACTCACCTACGAGCACCTTTAACTTCAGAATTTTTTCCGGGGGTTATACCCTCGGACCCCTGTTAAAAGGGGAGCAGAGGGGAAGGGAGGGAGGGAGCAAGGGAGGCGAGGCCCCCCAATTCACATTCCTGGCTACGCCGCTGCTGGCACCCTGTATATGGGATACGCAACACTGTACGACTGTGGCCGCCGAACAGCTCTGTGTGTCATTCAGTATAGCGAGTCTTTAACTCGTATGTGCACAACATTGGTGAACAGAAACAGTGATTGCTAAGTTGACATGGCACTGACAACAGCATCATTGAGAATGCAGTTGACGAGTGGCAAATTTGATATTCTTTCCAGCAGTGAAAAAAATGAAAATATGTCAGGGTTTGACAAGTTAAAGCCAGTTACAAAGCGAGAAGTTTTTTGAGGTACTGTGTAGACGAATGGTAAGTAAAAGTGGATCTAGGATAAATAATCATTTGTCTACTTACACGCCCCCTGGCGAGTTGAGAGTGGCGGCAAATTTCACCTATTGTAAAGCTTGCATTCGATGGGGCCTTCGCCAAATTACTTTGTTTGGTCTGTTGATTTTACAAGTGAATGCGGGTTTTTTGGTTCCTCGCTTGTAGGCTGCGTCGAATGCACGAGACGCTGACTATCCTTACCGATGTTCGCGGTGTCTGTCAGTCTGTCTGTCTGTCACGCCGCTTAAATCGGCGGCGGCGAATGCAGTGTACGCTGCGTGCCGTGCGCGCGAGGTCATTCGGTGCAGCCTTCGTCAAATGCCTTTTGCCTCTTGTTCGTCAAGACTTTCAAAATTACCCACTGTGTAGTGAGCGTAAGACACAAGTGCTAAAACACGGTATAGCCTACACGTACTCGTCTGTCGCTGTATGTACTGTATGTGGTCTGTCTGCTTCCTGTGTGTCACTGTAGATTAACCGAGTGTTCGTTGCTTGCTGGTGAGAATGGCCGCTAGCGCTGTAGAGCTGTCGTTGAATCAACATACCGACAATCTCGTGTTAATGTGCAAGTTGTGTGTCAAGTTTTTACGTGTATTGTTTGTATACTGAGGCTTTACTGAGTTTCTAAAGCTATAACTTGTATAATTTCACAAACTTGTGGTACCGGTAGTCAGTTTTGATTTAGCAGATTCTAGCGACTTTATCTGTTAGGCCTGCTCGTGGTTATGTTGTCTTTTAGTTTTTACATTTTCTAGCATTTTATCATTTTTATGCACAGTTTTTAACTCTGGTATCATTTTATGCACACCGTGTCAATACGGTTATTAGCTGGCCCGCCACAGTGTGGGGGCCAGCTATAGTAATTGTCCGCGTTGTCCGTCTGTCTGTCTGTCACACGCGAATGTCTCCGAAACTAAGCCAGATAGACCCATGGTTACTAGGGAACTTGAATAGGAATCCGGGCTTCCCGATTCAGAATATCGAAAGTACGGTTCCGCCGC
>Ga0126335_1000803_pt1 | contig 16109 bp, 15 predicted proteins | sample OlaspJWI45metaG_FD_108409 | JGI IMG/M metagenome (GOLD analysis project Ga0126335, IMG submission 108409) | Marine gutless worms symbiont microbial communities from Oahu, Hawaii - Olavius sp. 1 OAHU.JWI-45 metaG | ecosystem: Host-associated > Annelida > Digestive system > Unclassified | place... | reverse complement strand
TAATCAGATGAGGCCGCGGAGGTTGAGGGGTGAGGGAACGAGAGCTGCGATATGCAGTGATGAGTGGTACATAACTCCCTGCTATATTTTCACAATCTAAACCACAAACTGAAACTGTCTACTGTCCATGGTGGTATTGTATGACATCATACGTTGAAGGCTACCTGCTTTGCAAGCAGTTCAGCTTCTCTTTCCAAAGCTGCTCTGTCTTTCACTTCCAGCACAAGTTGCATCAGTTCCTCAATGACAGATGCAATACCATCAGCATCGCCTTCCAGACTGATGGCACCATGCTTCGACTTCACGACAGAGACATTTACACCATGCTTCCTACCAAGTTCTCGCATCTTCTTCTCCTGCAACAGACATCAGCCACATCAGCATTTATTGTAGCAAAGTCTGCCAAGTTTTACACTGCCAAATAAGTACCATAGTTCCTAGAATAGAAGCCGAACCTCAAACAAAAGCCGGGTCTCTAGTACAAGCCAGGGATCTGACTGCACTTGTTCTAATACAAGCCGGGTCTCTAACAGAAGCCGGGTCTCCAATAGTAGCCAGGGTCTGATGGCGAATACCATAGAGCTAATGATACATAGCACTGCAGTATGTTGCGTCACTATGACATATAACGCACTGGTATGTGACTATGGCATGTTTCACTTTGCAGCAACAGACACAATACAGAGAATCTTGATACATGCTCATCGGTGAACTGGATGGTTATAATAGAAGCCGGGCTTCCAATACAAGCCGGGGGTCTGACAGTATTGTTCTAATACAAGCCAGGGGCTTCTATTAGAGGAAATACGGTAATATTTTACATTTGCATGTAAGGCAAAAATTGCAGTAAAATCCACGATGAAAAGGCCAAACAAAGTAATTTGGCAAAGGCCACATCGAATCCCCCTAGCTGGAAGGGGATCAGGACCCAAAACTAATACAGTGGGTGACTTCATCTTTTGCTAAAACTAAAGTTTTAAGCTATAGCTTTTGACCGTAGCTAAATCTGGATGCAAAAAATTCGGTTTTAAACCAATGCTCAGTTTGTCTTCAGAATAAAACCACGTTTTAAGCTGGGTTTTAAACTAGTTTTTGACTGACAGCCATATTAAAAATTGCAGCCAATTAGTTTGTGGAGTGCGTGGTATTTCTTGTTTGCCACAAACTGAATCGTCTTCTTCTGTTAGAAACGAAAATATGTGCTAAATTCTATGCCTGGCGATCAGCTAGAGTAACTGCTGCAATGGCAACACTGCCGTAAACAAAAACATTTGCCATATTTTCATCATCTGCTAGTTTCATCAAAAGTTAAAGTGGTTTCGGTTTAAAACCAAAGTTAAAGACTGGAGTTTTAGCGAAGATGCCTGTCTAAATTCATTGAGCAAGTTCAGTTTAAAACTGGATAGTTCAGACTGTTCACGTTTAAAACCGAAGTTTCGGTTTTAAACTGAGTTTTAGCGAAAGAGTTTGGTTTCAAACCCAGTTTGAAACTGATCCTCAGCATCACTTCACTTTCTTATGCTAATTAGGTCTTAGACCTAAATTCAGTTTAAAACTATCACTTAAAACTTAAACTTTAGTTTTAGTGAAAGATAAAGTAACCCAACGTGCTTTAGATCCACAAAAGTCTCCACCCCAAACAGGACCATATTTGCACTGCACAACTGTGTGAAGTACCACTTTGCACATTTGATGCAGCCTAATAATGCACTGTGGTCTAAAACAATTCCCAAACTATCAAAAAAACATTTCCACCTGCTCTGGAGTCATCTTGGAAACAAAGTCCTGTACTTGAGCATTTGACAGCAATTTGTGTTTCTTGGCGTCTTTGCACAGATGATCTATTTCTTGAATAGCACTGTCAATTCTTGCTTCTGACATTCCATACACATGCAGCACCAGCTTTTGTGTTTGTTTCGGATTATGATGAGGCTTCTTACGTGGAGGACGTTTTAGCTGCGGACGTTGTGTATCTGTGGTAACACTCTCACCATCTGACATTACGTCGTCCAACAAATCAACGATCTTATCTGTAATGCAGCATTCCAATATAAATCAGTTAGTAAAACTGAGAAAATTGTACATATTGTTAAAGAAAGACGTTTAGAAAACCTGACCTAACATGTATTAATCATTGACAATAGGTCAAAGTAATTTGGCAAAGGCTGCATTGAATCCCCCTTCCGTCGCTGTGGGGGATCAGAACCCCTAACTAACACAATCTTCACCCCAAACAGCTTCTTGATCTGCTGCAGCTGTTTTTGCACAGTGAAGTGGAGTTGAGCCACGTGACAGACAGCCAGACTAACAGACTGACTGACAGACAGACATCAGGATCATCGGTAACAACAGTCTGCATCTCATGCATTTGACACAGCCTAAAACTGGCAGAATAATAAACAATGGCCAAGTGCGTAGCAGCAGCAGCAAGTGGCAATGGCTGCACTGAATGTCCTCCCCCTTGTTGTGGGGGATTAGGACCCCCATCTAACACAAAATTCCTTGGGCCACCAAGAGTCTCCATCCCAAACAAGACCTCGTTTCGTTGAGTTGTTTTGCAAGGTGCAGCCTCACAGGCGCATTACAGGCAGACAGAATGACTAAACAGATCCTGCTGCAGGATCATCGGTCATGATAGCCTGCATCCCATGCATTTGACGCAGCCTAAAAACTGTAAGTTCTCAGACATAAGCACTACAAGACGTAACGGATCATTAACTCAAAAAACAACTACTATTGGTATTCTGTTCATCCTCAGCTTTTGTTTGTTTTTCCAATTCTCTGTAGTAATCACCACATAAATACTCATCATACGTTATCACACATAACATATTAGTATTTTGTCTTACACTTAGTGGCAGCTTTAACTGTAGGCATCTGATTCATACCTTTCAACTTTCCAAAGAACTTCTTCACTGCATGACCCTCAAGCTTCTCCGCATCTTCAACAGCTGCAACAAAGTCACTCACCATGCTGCGTTCATGCACAACGATGCAGATGGACCTGAGATGATTCGGCTTTGTGTATGCAAATGAAGCAACTTCATCAAAGATCAAGCTTGCCATCGTCTTTACATCTCCAACACCAGTGCGACCTTATACACGAATACAAACTGTTATTAGATGAACAAAATCACAGCTAATGCTAAGTGACATAATCTTACAAAACTGTGTAATACTTAGTAGATTTTCCATCAACTGAAACACAATATAAAGAAATTCTACCTATTAATACCATTACTGATATCCAGTAACAGGCCCATAGGCAGGGGGGTGCATTGCGTGCGTACGCACCCCCCCCCCAAATAAGTAAAATGTAAAATAAAAAGCAAGGTTTGATTCAGTTTCGTTTCATTTTGTGGGGGCAAGGTCCACTTTTTTTACAATAAGCACCCCCCATTTCATTTCCTACACAAAAAGCACCCCCCATTTCATTTCCAGCCTACGGGCCTAAGTAACAGACCTAATTTCCAATAATACTGGTAATACAGCAATTAAGATCAAAGTTGGATGTTTAAATCAGACTTAACTATTAATATTTTCCAATAGAATGTAGTATAAAAGCAGCAACTGCGACAATCAATCTACACTTGTCACAGATTAAATGGGAGATAGATTATAATATCTACTCATAATAATTTAATATGTAAATAGTAAAAGTGCACAAAGAAATGAAGCAGTAGGTGAACGCAACTAATTCATAACCAAATAAAATTCAACACTATCCCATACAAAACAATTCTGTATAAAAGTCCATGTCAAGTTTTCAATTAATTACAGCCACTTAAATTAAAATTAAACACATGTCAAGAAATGACAATATTGACTGACTGATTAATTGACTTAATTTGATTGTAGTGTATTCCTAACCCATGCAGTAGTGCAGTCTGTAAAAGACAATTAGTCATGACTAGCAGCAACAGCAGCTGGATGCAACCTGTGCCGACTGGTGGAAGAACAAGTGACGTCATCTGCAGTTTCTCGGCCTCCACGAAACAATGCTCAAGTACCACTTTCCACGACTTTTGATCACGCTTTGGTGCCAGATGGAAGACAAATTTGCAAGGCAATCTACCAGCTTTAGTGACAACCATCAACTTTGTATCAAGTCCTGACAATCAGCCACAAAGAGACCAGTAATTATATGTCATAATGTTATAACTCAATCTGCTTTTGCACAGAAATATGCTGTTAACACAATTCCTTAATTCAATCTACCACAGTTCAGCTGCCACAACACACACTGTCAACTTTACTATTCATTTTCTATGTAATCAGTTTACATTTACTGGAGTTATATTAATGAATAAAACCAGCTACAAGAAACTCAAATCCCACAAAACAGCTCTGTATATGACATATGTAAATTATTCCGGGCGCAGCCCGGCTGGGCAGGAGGCCTGGCCGGCTGCGGCCATAGTAAACTCGCCCATGTGTGCGCGTACTGGGTTGCCACTGCTGACTAGTGCATAGTTTACAAGAGTGACGGAAGTCTGTCACGAAAAAGCGTAACGAAGGCCTCTGAAGCTGAAATTTGGACACGCGTTCGTCGTCGGCATTTGACGTCTTTTGCTGGTCTCCATTTTGAAAATGAGCCAGGATTGACAGAGTTAGATGCTGCCGCAGGTCGGCGAAACAGACGGTTGTGTGTATCTAAAAGGGGGCAACGGCGGAAACACTATAGCGATGTGACTGGTCAAGCTAAAAACAGATTATGCGAACGGCCTACGCTCGCTTCCATCGCCACGATGGAATAATTGGGCGTGGCTTAATGTCGTATCACAAGATGTAAACAAATAGAGTGAATTGTTCGATAATGTGAAATTTGTAATAGTGATACCAAAGATGGGTGTGCAGCGCCAACAGAAGCACCGGCTCATCTCTACGTCGCTTCCAATGAGCTCCGATCTGCGGGCGAGCACCTAGAGTTTAGGTTTCCTAATGGGTTATATGATAATTATCATGTACATTGATGATGGGTTTGCAGCGCATTAGAGGTTTTTTAAAATGATATGCGCTATATAAATTCACGTTTTACTTACTTACTTACTTACTTACATTGAAAACATCATTAACACTATTATACCTAACTGCTGGCAGATTGATAGATAGGAAAGAATGAAAGAAATAAAGAGTATACATGTACCTAGTTTAGTACATTCTTGTTGAATTGAATATCCACCAGCTTTGAGAATTGCCGACGATACCGCTCCTGCATACATTTAGAATTCTTGTGTTGCAGATAACAGAACCAAGCTTGAATGAGTCTATATGCACAATAAGTGGCAGTAATAACTTAGTGATAATATGTTCATTTTGAACAAAATAGTTACTACAAATGGGGCACAATTAGTAACAAAATAGGCTGGTAGGTATTCATCTAACCAGTCACCTAGGATAACTATGCCTGGCCATCCCTCTATGGTCTAAGTACCAATAAAACAGACACACCATGCCATGCATTAGCCCCATATCAACGGTCTCACAGTATAACTGGTGTCTGGCTGAGGTTAATGAAACAAGAAGTAGTACTACCTAAAGCCAATATGTGGCTCACACAACTATTTTATTTGTACTTCAAAATCTGAAGTCACATCTAACAGAGACTACAATAGTACAACTGCATAACAAAATAAACCTCAGTGTTCATTACAAATCTAAAAAAAACAAGAAAGATGCACAGACCTCGGCTAAGATCAAGTTTCTCATCGGTGCTGTTAACAATTGCATCACATTTCTCATCAACAAGGTTTCCTGATTTCACTGTGAAACTGACATCACCAAGAGTGCAGTGAACCTGTCTCGCTACATCATCTGAACACAGCGACAGCTGTTTAATACTTCACAGTAACTGATAAGAAAATAAGCATCATAAGGACTGAACGTCCATTGAATAAAATGTGTATATGTCAGTTGGTCAAGTGACAATATTAAGGACGGGCTATTGCTTGGACTGGCAGTATATTTTTAACTGCACACAAAGAAGGACTGCTCCAAGTGGTCATGTCAGACCACACATTAGGTCCAATTCCAATAAGTTCTTATTATTAACTGCTTTAATCTGTTTATTTCTTAAACAGAAACTAGGCAAATAATGCATTAATAATCATATGTAGAAAAACTTGGTGCTTTGGAGGCATATAACTGAAACAACAAAAACATAGGAACAAGTTTCTAAATGTAAACACCCCCTGAATAAAAAAGTAAGATTGCATATTTGCTGTTGACAGGGGTGTTAAATATTCTATCATTTATGGGCGTGCCTCTGTTTAACACAATTGTCTGGGGTGATCTCCAAACTCATGACAACGAATGCTAAAAGATCGGCTTATTGTGTGGTGCAAATGAGCCTTCGATATCTTGAATCATTTAGGCATGAATTGCTCATACATCTGCTCAAACACATGGACGAATGCCGGATGAACCTATGGACACATGAATTAACATTTGTAAAGCTGCCCATGCTTCACTTGTACTCAGTGGTGTGTTGCTAAACATGGAGGTGGGTATACGCAAAAGGGTGTGGCATACGTGTATACGGTATACCCTGCTTATTTATGATCACTGAGGTGAGTATACGCTGTCAAAAAAAATCCGGAGGTTGGTGTACGGCGTAAATCCGCGTATACCCCCCCCCAATACACCACTGCTTGTACTGCCAGTAGCACAATAAACTGTAAGTGACTGAATGTTTACCACTGCCGCGATGATGACGTTGCCTAGGCAACTTCCGATCACCTCTTTGATAATAGTGACGTGTTTGAGGATGACGATGATGTCTATTATGACCACTACCACGTGGTTGTCTTGGACCTGAGCCTGGTCTTCTGTTGCCTTGGCCTATCAATTCTCGTTCAAAAGCCTGCATGAAAATACAGCCAAACCTCGTTTTCTCGCCTCTCATTAACTCGCCAAACTCATCTCTCGCCACGCCAAAGTGCAGGATGGATTTCCTACCCTGCATTTTACCTCTTTAGGTCGCCACCATCGCCTCTCGCAATCGCCAAGGCATAGAAGCATCTTGCCCTGTGTAAACTGACCTCTATAACTTGCCGCATGGCTAAGCTCAGCACTTGTCCCACCAAGACAAGTGCTGTAGTGACACAGTATCTGAGCGCGAATGCAGCTGCAGTCTTGTCCATCATTCCAGGACACCAGCCACCCTGCTGCTGCTGTATCTCAGTACAACAGCAGTAGCAGTGTGATACTGGCCGTTATACAGCAGTGGTTGTCGTCTGCCAGCCCCTCTGCCTCACCTCCCCTCCTTCCCACAGTGCAGGCAAGCAAGCGTTCAGCTGGACTTGTTGCAGTGGACTGACAAGACATTCATGTCGTCAAGCCCCTAGGAAGATGATGATAGAGATGAGCTGGTGTGTGTACAGGCTGTGGACAACATCGCCTGCTGAGCAGACCACACTGGATGACATGTAGCCTCTGTCAGTGTTCAAGCCTGTGTAGGCTAAACATGCCACTGTTTCCAAGAAATAGACAGTTATCTCTTATAGGCCTAACTGTGACGGCTACTGTTATGTAAGTCAGCATGCTTGGCCAATAAAATGGACTTGCTCCTGCAGCTGGTCATTCTGTAAGCCTAGATCTAAGTGTGCTACCACCTCCACCCCATACTCCACCCAATAACTCCCCACCTCACCTCTCGCCACAATTTAGCCAGGTACCAATGGTGGCGAGCTAATGAGGTTTGACAGCACAAACCAAACACATTCAAATAACAAGATCACAGTTCTAGCAAATACTCTGAACTGTGATGAATGAAATAAGCAATCAGCATAATGCTATTTAATTAGATGAAAGGGATTAGCCAGTGACCTCCCCAGAACACCTACAGAAACTGCTGAACTTGTATATATTACAGAGTGCATTCTTCTAGAACAAACAGCAAAAACCACCAGATGAAAACAAACCTCAACTATTATGTACTTTATTTATCACAATTTTTAAAACAACTGATTACTATACAAGATAATAAAAACTGTACTCAACTGTTGCCATCATCGTCAACATAATGGTAATACTTTCAAAAAATTAAAGCAGGCAGTAAAAAGCAAAAAGTAATTAAAAGTAAAGTAAGAAGTAAAAAAATTAAAATATCACACAAAAAGGTTGAATACTCAGAGCATAACTATAAGACACTCAACAAACAAGGCAATCATTATAACAAACAGATGAGACATGTAAAACATGTCGCACCACAAAAAAATAAAACAACAACAGCAGCACTCACATTCAGAGTTTCGATATCGGTGTCAAAGACGACAAAGACAACACTGCTGACTGATGTCTGTGGAGATACAGTGCTGAAAGTCTTCACTTCATCAAACATTGCATGCGCAACAATGTTGCAAGGAAAATGCAGATAACCTGTACCAAGTGCTGGAAATGCAACACTCTTCAAGCCATCTGCAGTGGCCATTCGCAATGATGAGCTGATTAGCTTTCGCAAAGTCTGAACACAGATATTTAACAGTTACTCACATACAGTGCAATTTTTGACAACAATGACAATGAAACTGGATTAGCAAATACAATGCAATACACACAGTAGCATTCCAACATGTTAACAACAGATGAAATACATTTGTTCACAAAAAATCTATAACAAATGCTACATTCTCCTTCAGAAGTCTCATGTCAGGATCAACCTCCGTGCAGCTTTTAACTGTACGTCAAAAAGCAAAAGTTTTCATGTACTGATGACAACAACACTTTTATGACTGCTGACTAGTCATTCGTAATGACTTTGCTGCAAGTGTAAAACCTACTTCAGAAAAGCATAGGTCCGATGAGTGACGAAGATGAAATAAAATATGTAAAAGCACATTCAGTGAATAGCAACAGCAATAACATATAAATACGTAATAAGTAAGTAAGTAATCTTTATTAAGATGCGACACGTGCACATCAACACAATATAGCACAGTAGTACATAAGAGAAACATTAAGAACAAACATAAAACATAAAACCATTAAAAACAATAAAACATGACATTCTGCAGATGTGTGGATTGCTACTACAACAGTGTTCCATAAATAATCTTAAGAGTAGAGCATATTTCAAAAATGCCAGCATGAAATAATTTTTTAAATGTATTACAATACAAAATGCATCATTCATTGTTTGGTTTACTAAAAGAGTTAAGTTTTATTTCAAGTGAATGTTGCAGCTGAACTCATATTGACTGCTGCCAGATACTCTTCTTTTTGTTCTTATGCTCATATCCATGAAGCTGCCATATGTCAACTTGTTTTACACAAATATACAATACAATTCAAAAACAATTATAAGCAAGAACATAACTAAAAGCATTAGGCATCTAGTGAGTTATTAGTCATTATGATGATACTAGCAACAGCATGAAATAATGGCACAAACTTTTTCACTGTGTCCTGTTCCATGATCCCATTTCTGTAAGGATCCATGATAAACCTTCTTACAAGGCAGCCGATAACCAGATGTTGCTATAACCTGGCCATGTTCAATGCCACCTGGATACTTAGATGCACATTCAGTCTGAAGTTCACGACCAGCAGCTGTAGAAATACTTCTCGATATTGCTCCTTTGTTGAAGTCCAGATCTTTAGATGTTGTATTAAACAATGCATCAACCTGTTAAAACCAGCATTTTATATGACTTACTCATCTAATACAGACTTAGCAACATATTGCATAAATATTACAGTTTTACTTTATGAAGTAAACTAACAACAATCAATTCCAGTTTACACATCAAACTGCTACAGACTGGGCCAGTAAAAATGTAAGTAATAAACTAGCAAAATAAAAATAAAGTCAAGCATAACAGCCTTAAACATGTTCGTAAATTACCACTGATTAACTTGACTTGCTCACAGAGTCAAATCTGAATATATTTTGGACAGATGTGCACTTTGGTAAAAAAATCATGATATCTATGTAATGTCGTGCAGGAATGTGAAAATCTATCGTGTAGAGAAGTCTTTACATCAAGCTCAGGCAAACTGCCCTGCAAACAAAACAATGTGACATGTGCCTACTTAATTCAGTCATACAGTGACTAACATTACAGTAACCATACAAACCTTCTGAGCAGCAAGAGAACCTTTCACAACAGTGACAGTTATTCCCTCAGCAGTTCTAAAACTGGCACGTGGCGACTGCTGTGCTGCATCATTGCCATCATCTGCATCATCACTGCTGCCAGCAACATTAGGCTGAACATCATCATCATCATCATCATTATCATCCTCGCCTTCCTCACTACTGTCACCATCATCACTCTCATCAGCATCATCCCTGTTACCATCATCTCCATCATCATTGCAATCATTATTCTCCCCATCATCGCTGTCCAGTGATTCATAATCACCTTCAACACCAAGCAAGACATCATGTCTCAGCAACAGAAATCATTCGTACATCGACTTCTGTACTATATGATGACTACTGTATGGTGGTCGGTCACTCAGTCTGTTAAAACCTGGCAGTGGCAGTCCCCAAGTGAACTCATTCCTAAAGGTTAAAGTTAAGGTATATGGTTAGCATTAGGTTTGAGGCCAAGTTGACTGTAAACCAAACATGGTCTTCTGGTCTCTTGTGGCACATTATAATCTGAAATATGAGTTCAGATCTGTCATTCAAAAGCATATGCCATGTCAACTTACAATATAAAACACATTCAAATCAAAAGTTTGCTGTACTTAAAAATGCAAATTCAGAATAGACTCTGACGTTATGAGCTCATGGCAGAACAGAAATGTACACATTATTTCCAGGTATTATCAAAGAAAATAGTTAGAACCTGAATCAGCCGCTGACAATGACAAAACTGTCGAATTCAAACTCAAAACTTTTTCTGTCCCAAATGTAGTAATCAGTGCCCTGTGAAACTTTGCTATCATATCTTTCTTTGTTACAACATCAACTCTTGACACACAAGAATCAGTCATCATGAAGTCTCGTAGCGTTCTGACGGTGATATCTGCAGCGAGGTCATGAGGAAAGCCGAACACGCCACAGCTCACAGCCGGCAAAGCTACAGTCCTGTACTTTTGGCACGCTTCCAGTGCCCCCTGCACAGCCTTCTCCAGATCTGTCTCTTCATTTCTCTTACCATCATGCCAGACCGGCCCAACTGTGTGCACTACAACTTTGCATGGCAGTTTGCCTGGGCTTGACATGAACACTTCTCCACATGACAAACTTCCATGTTCTTGTACATATTCTCGACACTGCTTGTTCAGCTCTGCTCCTCCTGTAACAGTAAATACATTAACAGTGATAAAATACTCTTGCAAAAAGCACATTAATTTTGACTGTAAAGTTAGTACATAAAATGAACTGAATCAAAAGTAACAACTATAAATTAACACCAGCTAATGTTTGATAAAGCATCTTGAATGAATATAGTCAACTAAAGGTTGCAGCACTGAGAATAAAACAGAAACTACATATATCTACTAATTCACATAGAACAAAAAATTATACACATATTTAAGACACATTAAAGCAGTCATCTTAGTCCAACATTATGCATCCAGATAAAAACCACAGTAAAGCAAACTAAAAGAAAAAATTAAAACTCAGCAAAACACTCAAAGTCTGTGAAGTCAGTCTGATTGATAGTACAGTTTTAAAAACAAACTGGTGAAAATTCACTGAAACTCTTAAAGATTTCTTCTGGCTTATAACATTTTATAAATTATACACAGACAAATTAACTCCAGTGTGAGGGAGAAGTTAATCATACCAAGTCTTGAGATGGCCCCAGCTACTCCAGAGCCATGCTGAAGTCTGGAATTAGCAGCATTAACAATCACGTCAACAGCATGCTGTGCAATGTCGCCAGCTACTAGCCGAATACTGTTCCTGCCAACTGTTACTTCATACACAGGAGTTGGTGGAGGCAGCTTTGAACTTCTAACACCAGCCTTCACCTCTTCCGGGAACTTAATCGAGACTTGCTGTCGACCAGCAATGCCACTGATGCTGGCACGTGCCACAGAAGACCGAAGAAACTTAACATACAATGGCGTGTCAATGTTGTGACTCTTGTTCTTCACTTTATGTTCTAAAGCCTTAATAGCTTCAACGACGTGCAATATCCCAGAACTTTTAGCCATAATTTCACAGCCCATACAACCAGCACTGCTCACAAAACGGATATCTACGGCATGTTTGCTAAAACTGCTTTTAATCTGATCCACACTGACCGTGGCATACTTCTGCAGCACATCCACGACACCGGCTGGCATCAAAACAAATTCTCTTCCTAAAGTGTTTCTATCAATGAAGTTGTTCACTTTCGACTCCAGTGCCTGCATTTCATCAGCTACTGCAACTGCAACTATCGATGAGCCTTCTTGACAAACCGCAGTGGTCTTACCAAGTTCTCCAACATCTACTTCCAACTGCTGCCATACTGAAGGTAAGAGACATGACTGTCCATTTGGACCGACAGGAAACTTCTTCTCAACCACCTCAGCTTTGATAATCTTGACTGCTTCAGCAGCTTCTTTGTCAGAAAATAAATAAACATTAACTTCCTGATCTTTGATATCATAAGTGGCATACACCTTTTTCTTCAACATACTTTGTTTGATTTTTTTCCTCATGTGTTCTTTCCCCAATACTGTGAGGAAAGCTGAAGACTTCTGACCAAGAGTTCTTGATGTAACTCCACTTAGCAGCTTCAGCATGCTCATTCGCACTGCACTCACCTCACCAGCTTCACCCACAAAAACTGCTTCATCTCCCAATATTGTTACTGTACATTTGGCAGTTGAACTGGTTTTAGCAAAATCTTTCATCTCGAGCAGTCTGGTCTGATATGGTGCTAGTTTAAAATTGTCCGAAACCTTTTGTGTTCTTTTCTTTAGTTCATCTTCGAGGCCAACCATGGTCTTAGAAACTTCTTCCTCAAACTGGTGCACAATAGAACAAAATCCCGAGAAGAAGACCGTGTTGGTATTGTCATCCCAATGAATCAGCATCTGATCCTTATCACAGTTCCAGCCTTTTGTCGTGGCTTCTTTCAGTTGTTGCCAGACCTGACCTGACACAACAAGCTTACCACATCGCATACTCTCAAGTTCCTTCTTGATTGCATCAAGACATCTCTTGTGCCAGTCTAGCACAGTAAATATAGCACCAGGATGATTGGAAGCCACAGAACAGTGCAGTGTTAACTTCTCTTTCCGTGTCATAGGCCACTGTATTGTGCAGTCATGCTGCTTCATCAGACTTTCAAGCTTCACATGTAATGCAAAACAAAACTTGTTAAAACACTAACACTAAATCATTTTTAATAAACAAGTGCAAAAATTAGTATTAGTTCATTAGTAGGGTTTAACATCACGACACAAAATGGGTCATTTTGGAGATGAAAATTCCAGCCAATCAGGCAACTTGTGCAAAACCCATTCATATTATCTATAATAAAATTTGTCACCCAAAATGATCCACCTAACAATTTTACAGTAACCAACAAATATCAGCGAGTAGTGGCATCAACATTTTACAACTGTAAAAAAGTCGCAATATTAAACATGTTGCATTACAAACCATTATACTGGGCGCAGCCCGGGCCATGCCATAGGCATGGCCGGCTGCGGACATAGTAAGATCGCGCGCATGCGCGCGTACTATTTGTATTGTATGTGGTTGGCCGTGCTTACTAGTCTGCAGACTTTGACTGTCACGAAAATCTGCCTGTGACAAAGTACTGAGTGACCCGTAACGAAAGTCTGGCTGTCACGAAAATCTGGCAATCTGGCTGTCACGAAAATCTAACGATGGTGAGCGATGAGTAGAGGCTTAACGTCCCACTCGACTCTTTATACATGCACACATTACATAACGATGCTGGGTGATGAGTAGCAGTTTAACGTCCCAGTCGACACTTTATACATGCACACCATACATAACGAGGTTTAACGTCCCACTCGACACTTTATATATGCACACCTTACATAAGGAGGTTTAACGTCCCACTCTACACTTTATACATCATCCATGCACACCTTACATAACGAGGTTTAACGTCCCACTCGACACTTGATACATGCACACCTTACATAAAAGTATGGTTTGAGCGCAGAGCCGCTTCTAATGAGCTTCGCTCTCTGGGCTAGCGCCCGGAGTTTAGGTTTCCTAATGGGTTATCTACTCATAACATGGGTGGCGGTCAACCTGTCTTCAAGTCAACTCGTTGGGGTTTAGGTTAGAGCTAGGACTAGGGTTAGAGTGAGGATAGGGTTAGGTTTAGGGCTAGAGCCAAGGTTAGGTTAACCTAGTGGATGAGTTGACTTGGAGACGAGTTGACTAAACCCATAACACCATTTATCACAACTGGCAGTGACTGAGAGTTAGTTACCTTCAGTTTTAATGACTGGTTGTGCAAAATGAATCCTACTATTTCTGGAGCACAGTCCACTGCGATGTCTGAAGGAACAGCTTCAAACTGGGATGAAGTGTCAATGCCAGGTGGAAGAAGACCAAGCTCCTTATAGTACAAACTGACATGCAACATCTGTCCTTCAAATGAGTGTTCTCTTTGCAGCACTCGCTGTAACACTGTTAACAGTATTCAATTGAGTAACAAAGGACAAATTTAGTTAACTGTCACTCAAGTTAGCTGTTAACTCAATGTCTTACGTATAGTTTTTTCTGTAACTGATTCAACAGTTTTGTATAATCTGTATGCACTGTGGTTTCTGCACATATGAGTGCTTCTGTCACAGTGTGAAACACATAATAACATATGAAAAGTATAATGAATGACTGAATAAATTCAATGTGGGATATATCACACAAACAAGTAAATTATTTATTTATAATGAATCTGCTACAATAATACACTACAGTATATCGATTGAGCCGTCGTGATCCAACGGATATCTATCGTCAATGTGTTTTTCTGTGAGCATAGAGACCGATCCTGGAGCACGTGCGACCGCAGATATCACAGGTCCACACGCTCGTGGTCGTTGTTGTAGCTGCTTTCCGATTTGCACGTTTGTTACATAGCAAGTTAGTTCTGTCTGCTTTAAAGCTCACGACCGCAGTTTGACAGCGAGAGCGCCAGGAATTCCTCTGCAATGGAGCGGTATTGATATCTCGTGGGGTGATGCCACGTGCTTTAAGATTGGTGTTCAGGCTATCCTTGTACCTTTTCACTGGACCACCCGGCAGACGCCGGCCTGCCTCTAGTTCTCCGTAGAAAACCTGCTTGGGGATCCGAATATCCGGCATGCAAACTACATGACCAACCCAGGGTAGCTGCGCCTGCAGCAGAATCACTTCAATGCCTGTGATGTCGCAGATCCGCAGTACGTCTGTGTTTGGCACCTTGTCCCGCCTCTTAATTCTAGCTATGCTGCGCAGACAGCGCAAGTAAAACTGATCCAGTTTGCGAATTTGTTTTTGGCACACTCTCATGTGCTTAAATGCAAGTAATTCAAATCAATAACAACCAGCTTATCTCCACTGTCACTATCAACCTTCCCATACTCTCCATTCTGCTAGCCAGCACCTCCTTCAAATGCCATTGCTAAACACAAATTTCGGTCATGCTCCTTTAGCTATGCTTCAGCAGAAACCTGGAATAACCTCCTGGACACAGTCAAAAACTCACCTTCCCTCACCACATTAAAAACTGACGTTAAATCACACTTGTTTATTGTTTAACTTGGTCAATAAATACTGCCTTCTCTCCATCTGGTGACTGACGCACCTCAAATTCGATTTTTTCAACCATGAGCATGTTAAAAGTTCTTCTATTATTATTATATTATTAATAAAATAAGACAAATAAATAAATCAATAAATCTTCGTAAATGGCAAAAAAAATGAGGTGAGAAACATGTACATTTCTGTCACAAAATGAAACTGATAAAAAGACTTATAATACAACATTCCAACAACATCATTGTTAGATTTCATTTACTTCATCTACACTGTATTTTTCTTCTTCAAATATCACCCATGAAATCATTCAGTCAATGTTAACACCAGTTATACAATTCTCCACCATGCTACTAATACTGAGTATCATTATATCTGACTCAGTAATACCGGTCGCAGACCGGTGCCAGGCCGTAGGCCTGGCCGGCTG
>Ga0126335_1000800_pt1 | contig 16138 bp, 10 predicted proteins | sample OlaspJWI45metaG_FD_108409 | JGI IMG/M metagenome (GOLD analysis project Ga0126335, IMG submission 108409) | Marine gutless worms symbiont microbial communities from Oahu, Hawaii - Olavius sp. 1 OAHU.JWI-45 metaG | ecosystem: Host-associated > Annelida > Digestive system > Unclassified | place... | reverse complement strand
TTCATCACTTGAAATTCAATGACTCTGCTGTTGCTGCTGATATTCGAGATTTGCATTTGGGACCCCCAAGATTGGCGTTTGGGACCCCCAGGGGGTCCCGGGACCCCAGGTTAAGAACCACTGAACTACATGGTTGAACCGTGGTATGACTACCATGGTACAACAATTGTTAATTTATCATGGTGAATAAAGAGACATTATTATTATTATTATTATTATTATTATTAACTATAGTACAACTAAGGCTCACTCACCATGGTACAAAAATGTTGGGTATATCATGGAACTCTTGTACCACTGAAATGGAAGTATAGAAAAACATAGATAAAATGGCAATATTATTAAATTCCCAACACGCCCTATACTTCGAACATACCGATGGCTTTTGTGTAATGCCTTGCACCAAGCAGCAACTCCGGGGCCCGGTACCAGAATGTTACCACGACGGGATCAAGATCGGCAAGTGGCTTCAGCGGAGAATTGAACAGCCGCGCAAACCCCATGTCGGCTGCAAACAGTATAAGTAATGCATCCATGAGTCTTTTCAGGCAATCAACTGCACTGCTACTGAGAACCAGACTGGAGCATAATAGAATACGATTCAAGATATCAAAATACACAAAACAAGGTGTCGTCCCTGATGGGGTGGAATGAGAGTTGGACCACAACCGCAGCCGTCTGCCATCTTGGATGTTTGAAGAAAGCATTCCACACGTTGGGGGACCCCATTTTCAACCTAAACATTAAAATTTAGGCAGTGGAATTCTACTTCTGGTTCCAATTCCGACACAATGTCTTCCTGTGGGAATCTTCCTGTGTTTAATTATACGAAATTTCAGCCAAATGACGCACAGACCAGTGACCGGCCCGAACGCTCCATTGACATAGCCTAGTTCAAGTGCCGACCCGGAAACACATAAAAAATCGTGAATCTGATGGCAGATTCTGAATCGGGAAGCCCAGTTTCCTATTAGAGTTTCCCAGTAACCATACGTCTATCTCGCTAAGTTTCAGAGGCATGTGACAGAAAGACAGACAGATGGACAATGTGGACCGTTACTATAACTGGCCCCCACATTGTGGCGGGCCAGCTAAAAACACAGAAATAGCCTGAAAAAACTTACTCCAGTTAAAAACAGACATGCAAAAAACAAACTTGTAACTAACAGACCCTAGTTCAAATGTAGTAGAAGTTCATACAAGTTATACAATACAAATAATGTAGATGTCATTCCACAGAAAAACGAATCGTAATGTTTACAACGTCAAAAATAAAATTTAAAACGAAAGTCACTCCCAATAGCAGATTTCAAACCCGAACAGAAAATGGAACCGACCTATTTTGACACAGCCGCGTTCACATCCTTCACCCATCACCAGAATGTTGGCAGGTTTCTAGAAACATGTCACAAACAAAAAGGAAATAATGAAATTAGTGATGTTAAATGGTAACCGGAAAACCGATAACCGGGTTTAAATATGGCAGCCAGTTAGAAAAGTGATAAACTGGTAATCGCAAATTTTTTTATCAATGCATTATGCATTTTTATATTGATAATTTTGATAAATGACTTTTACCGATGCTGATCGCAGAATAAACGATCACGCGTCGCGGCAGCCATTCCCATCATCCCACGGTATAGTAAGCAAACGCAAACATGACGCAACGTACGTCATGTAACGTAACGTCGACTATTCGCAGCACAGCTTGATCCAGTTTTAACATCACTAAATGAAATGAACCAACTTCAACCACGTTGTCAGCTACTTCCAGCACCAGCAGGCACTGTAGCTAATAACGTGGTCTAGACACTAAGTCACTGACACGTGCTACAATGCGAATGGCAGAAGGCATAAAAAGAAGCGATCAGAATGTGATGTCATGTAAAGGGTTTACAATCAACTGGGCCCCAAGTCAAGTCGTCTCCAAGTAAAACCTAACGCTGACCCTAACCCTAAACATAACCATAATCCTAACTCTAGCCCTAATCCCAACCCTAACCGCAACCCTTGAGAATGAGCTCACTTGATGAACAGTTGACTCGGGGATGAGTTGAAAGTGACAGTAAACTCACAGAAAATAACTCTTTCGCCCTTATGTTCTCGTTATTTCCCATCTACATCACAAATAGCTACACCCAAGAGATTTTAATATTTAACATTGTATTTGGTCATGATATTTCAAAATTACACAAACTCAAATATTTAATACAAACTAGACTCAGATTCAACACTAGTTGAAGGTTTACAAGTTCAGCAATTCAAAACTAAACGTAAAAGGACATTCAATTCGTACATATGCTGTAGACTAATAATAATAATAATAAACAGATTTGTATAGCGCCATAAGGTCGTAACTTCAGAGGCGCTGGGGGCAGGCAGCATGTTAGTGAGCGGAGAAAGAAGGGAAAGCCTGGGAGAAACTAGCTAGAAGTCAGCTTATGACTACACATTAAACACCGGCATATTGTATACATGCTCTAGGCAGCATATGCGTCATCCTGTACACTACATTAGCAGGAAAAACTAATGTGGCGCGACATCAAATGCCAAATCGTCAACGCACAATACGTTACAACTGTTCGCACAACAGCATGACTTAATGCATGTAAGAAGGTGATGAATCGTTACTACCATCAACTTGGTAGCACCGACATAATTAGCTCTATCTGCCAATGCTATATTATGAAGGCGCTAGCAGCAAAGGTGTGCTGCAGACTGACTGGTCTCATATGCTGTTGGCGCCACCTAGTGCGTGCCGTTAAAATATACTACCAGCCTATGCAGCAGCCATACTTAGCAGTGCAGTTTTGTGAGTTGCGAAGGCTCATAGTCCAAAAGATACTCGAACACTAACTCTTACAGCTGACCCTAACCTAAAACCCTAAACCCCACCCTTACCCTTACCCTAACCATAAACCTGAAGCTGTATCGTTTGGACCCTTCGGACCAGTTAGCTGTCACCAAACTTACGAGATCACGATGCAGGACCCAGTTAGCATGCAGGTAGTGAATGCCGTCGAGAATCTGGTACAGCAACGACTTCACCATGTTCTTCGGCGTACTGATTGACTTTTTGTTTGCTTTCGCCGAGCGATGGAACTTTATGATATGCTGCACGAATCACATAATTAATAATTCAAGCAACGGCTGAATCAGTCCATGTTATTTCAGCCAACTAATTCCACACAATCTAATCTACCATATGCATTATACGAATAGAAAGAAACGACAGCAACACATGCCGAAGTATTCTGGTGAAGGCCGCATCAAATCTATGGGAGACTCCCGTATGACACACTGTTCCATCAGTCTCCGCGAGTCTTCAGCCCAAGCTCGACCTTAATCCATTCCACTGTGTTTGCGAAACAAAACAGCGTGACAGGCAGACTGACAGACACCCAGGCATCACCAATCTCAATAGTCTGCATCTCATGCATTTGATGCATACCATACCACATTCCTTTCATGTTGTGATTGTGTTTACTGAAAGCATAAAGTCATGACTACGACAGCATGAGAACAGGTGTGTGCTAAAACCATCAGCTCAGTCACGGCTGTATTCTGTAGAATAAGGAGTGTTACTAGTCTACATGGACAAAATATGATAACATTGATAAGGATTATTCAAATACACACCCACAGATCGTGTTCTGCATAGTCCAACAGCAACCAGACTTTGCGGTCGGTATGCGACAGGTAGACTTTCTGCAGGCTGATCACATTCTGATGTCGCAATTCACGCAACAACTGCACAGTGTCACAGACGGACAATCATCAATAAAACTATCACTAAAAGCCGACCGAAACTGTAGCTTTCACGTTGTGAAACAAACTTTTAGAGCTGTCAACGCATTAAATTTTTTTATCGCACAAACGCATGCATTAATTTTTTAGCCTACTATCCCGAGGCGAGTCCAATGCATGGTCGCATGACCCAGGGTCTCTTTCGCTGTCTACTGTCTAAGTTTCCCTTATGCTATCAATTCACCGACAGATGAAGCTCCCTGTTATCCAGCAAAAGCTACAGGTTATAATGGGCATACTAAAAGATGGTGGGACGACACGACGATGGGTCACACATGGGACACCGCAAGCCATCGCCTGTCCTGTTCTGCCTTGATGCTAACAAATGATGGGACAGCAAAGATAAATAAAATGGAACACTTCAGCTTGTCTTGGCACATGTCTGACAGTATGTAATGCATAACTGCACACCTTGTTTTTCTAGCATCCTATTTCTTTTACTAGAGTTACTAACATACATTTAGAACCTAGCACTAACTACGGCAAAGTGACAAATCATCATTTACAAAGAATACACGATGGGACAAATGATAGATCAACTGAACATCGGCTTTAATTAGCCCGTTGTGCCGTCACCTTTTAGTATGTCTGGATTATAACACCAAATACTATTCCACTCTACAAGACATCTGCAAAGCTGCAAGTATTACGTAACAATCTGTAGTGACAAAAAAAACACGCACTTACAGCAATTTCACGACATGCTGACATTGAAATTCCCGATCCTTCTATCAGTTTCAGAGCATACTCTCTGATATCATGCCCACCAGGCCTGTGTCACATATAAAACAGAAAGTAAACATGGAAATAACTGAATGCACATATATGTTCACAGATGCAAAGCCAACTAACACAATACAGCTGTATCTCACTAATGCCAAAATCGAATTCCATAATGAAGCTAAATAACATTTAACAACGTAAAAGACCATAAATTACAATAATGCTTCAAAGCAAATAAAGTTTAGACGAAGGTATTGGCCGCAGCCTCTATGCCCTCCAAATTACATAGAACATAATTTGTTCAAAATGTACATTATCAATCTAAATTATTAATGAAACTTCCTTTTCCTATTCTGGTTAATTCAACCTTGTAGTTATAAATAAGATCTTGATTGCTCCAGAACTGGTCTAGCTTATTCTTAAAGGAGTCCGTACTACTAGCAGAGATGACAGATTCTGGCAAACTGTTCCAAGTATTTATTAATAGTGTACAAAAATATTTCCTTAAATCGTAATGACATCTATGGCTGACTAGCTTTAAATTATGCACCCTGGTTCTACAATCTCTAGGTGACCAATAGCAACGCACCCATCTTTGCGAATTGCCTTGTAAACATGACCGTAGGTGCCTCTGCCAACCTTACATCCTTCGAACTCAAAGTGATCCTCGACTTTCTGCCGCTCACTGGCCAAACGTACTTTGAAATCGTAATCCATGTTTAGCCAATATCGACAACTGGCTGCGCATTTATGCGAAAATTCATAGTAAAGTCAGCATTTATTAGAAATTTGACGCCACCTATACCATTTTTCACATTTCGGACAACTAATTTCCGTTGTGGACCAAATATAAACATTCAACGGCAACATTAGTAAGTAAGTAATTAAATGCTTAACCATCAACAATAACCGGCAGCACGCAGCACAGCTAAATCTTAATTTAAGTAAATTCTACATTGCCAATATGTGGTCCATTTTTGTCACTGACTTTAGTGACGCCAGCTGCTACATCCAGGCTCTAGCCACGAAGCTGTTCTGAGCCCTGTCGTATTCATGACTGAGAGGTGTAGAGCTTGATGTACAGGAACAGCCTGGTCCGTACTCCGTACGCCTGACGTGGAAAAAAGAGACTAAGCGAGTTATAACGAATAATTAATAATGATAGTAGATCGTTGTCAACGAGTTTACATAACTTGGCAGTGATTTTGACTCATCGGGCTACTGTACACCAGAATTGAAGGATAGGCTTAGCCTCATCCATTATATCCCAGCTGGATCGTGTCTGGAGGCAGAGTCGGCTGAGTAACACTACTGAGTTTCGCATCTACAATTCGTGTGTCCTGTCATTACTGCTATATGCTTCTGAAACGTGGACAGTGACACTATTGAAAGTTGATATAGCGAAACTGGAGGCCTTTCATGAGACGAACCAAAGGCGAATATTTGGCATCATATGGTATGAATTCGTTACGAACGTGGAAGTCGCCACCCTCTTACAGCTGTTGTCCATAAATGAAGCTATAAGTCGGAGGACACACTCTCTCTTTGGCCACGTCAGGCGTATGGATCAAAGCCCCAGGTTGCTCCTGCCTACCAAGCCCTACATCTATCAGTCACATCACGACAGGGCTCAGGACAGTTTGGCACCTGGAGGAGACAACCAGGTCGTCCGAGAAAATGGTGGAGCAGGTCACCAGGGGGCGCTACGACCTGTCGATGTTCATGCGTATAGAGAGAGAGAGAAGGCGAGAGAGAGAGGTTGTTGTCAATTAGTTAACAAGTGAATAGCTCGTCTCTGGAAGATATATACGTGCCATCCACACACTCATCCAAAAGCAAGATGTACTTAATCGATGTACTTTATTTTCAGTCATTAACGGCCGCATGCATGACCACAGAACATATAAGAATTTATCGATCAAGCATTTAACAGGAGTTTATGAGCTAGAGCAGGAAGTCAGTAAATATCAGTATCTGGTAAATACATCTAATTGGTACTGGGCCCGCAATATTTCAGCGAATTCGTACTTTTACTGCCGGTCTCCATCTGTGGTACACTGGTGCAGCTGTCATGATGTGTCAGCAAAAAAACTGAGTAATTTTTTCGTATGCAAGCTGCAATGTGCAAAATCCCGATTTTGTACAGACCCTTTTGCTTACTCATTGTTTACCGCAAAACGCAAATAAACATTTAACATTATAGTGGTTTGATGAGTGAAAGAGTCAGTTGCATTTATTCTGAGCTTACAGTGAGTTATTATCGTCTCTGTTGATCGAAAATGTTATAGTATGTAGCTAAAGAGTTATGTGTACATAAAATGTACTTTGGTGTCTTCTTGAATGTTATATCTGTTACCACCCCTTCTTGAGATCATGATTCATGAGGTGGAAGTTTCACTTCCTTCTAATCTTGTATTAGTTCGGTTGTTGACTGTGTGATTTTGTGTTCCAGACGAGATGTTTCCGGCTCCATTTGGCCATGTTAAGGTGAAGGTACATCGTAAGAAATGGGGGTCGTCTTCGAGTAGTAGTTCGTCGTCGTCTGGTGGGGGCGTCAACAAGGCGTGGAAGAAGGAACAAAAGAGACAGCGCAAGTTGATGAAAAAGATGGCGAAACACGTTAGTAGATTTTTCACTGATATTAACTTTCTGCCTGTAGTGTGACTGGTACTCATTGCATGAAAAGTGTCACTTGTTCTACATAATGTGCCAAACTTCTAAACTAGGGATTTCTAAGGGCCGATTGCACCATGAAATTAGGTTATCTACATAGGTCACGGGTTAAACTCCAGTTCAGTAGAACTCATTCATAAATTTATGGTGCAACCCAAATTCATTGAACTCGAAATTGAACTTGTTCTGGCAGTTGAACGAGTTCTGTTGATCCCAAGTTTGAACTTTAATAGTGCAATTGGCCCTAAAACCAGCTGTTATGTTGCTGGACACACTTAAATAATGGATATAATGTTACGGTGATCTATATTTTACTTTCAACAGTAGTAAAGTCATCGTCATCTGCACACCGTTGATGGATACTTCGTTAAAAGTCCTATGTCAAAAATATCCATTTCACAATTATCGCAGATGAGTATCTTCACTGCTAGTCCGATTATGCAATGTTTTAAGTGATAACAGTACAAAAAGCATGTTGTTTGTGACGTTTTAGGGTCATGTCGTAGGCTATCCTGGTGCAGGAGGAGCATACAATACAACTGTTGTTACAAGAACTACTAATCCGGGGGCTTGTTACCCTGCTGCTGCCGCATACCCATTTGCCGTTGGTGTACCACAGTCATATCCTACTGGTTGTGTCGTCCCTCCTACCAGTACTTATGTACCTCCTACTTTTCCTGCTCCAGCAGTACCACCACCTGCTGGTGGCTATCCAGCTGCCGCTGGGGGATATATGCCACCCGCTGGGGGATATCCTACTGGATATGCTCCACCACCACCGTACGGCTCAGCGCCACCTCATCCTGGTAATTGCTAGAGGTGTTATTTGTTTTGCAGCATGAATGCTGGATCTGTCATGCAGGACAGTATATATAATAGAACACAAAGCATCATCATATAAACATAACACAACACACAAGTTTAGCACAGTAATATACCCACTGCCGTATAGCAGTGCCAGGTTTACTTAATGCCATAAGTTAATAATACTAACCAAAACAACAAATAAGCACATGCATAACATAAGAGGCAACTCAAATAATAATAATAATAATCAAGCTTACATAGCACCATAAGGTCGTGACTTCAGAGGTGCTGGGGTCGGTCAGTCAGCTGTGTGCTAGTTAAATGCTAAACAGAAAATGTATGTCTTTAGTCTACATTTAAACACTGGCAGTCAGTCACAGTTGGTGATCGATTTTGGTAGCGAGTTCCAGACAGTCGGTGCAGAATGTTGGAAAGCACGCTTCACAGACTCTGTTCTGGTGAAAGGCTTGATAAGCAGCATAACGTCAAAGATGGTAAATATTTAAAAACATGCAATCACTTTTGGCATTGACAGGAAGTAGCAATTGGCAAACAGTTTCAGCTTAATTAATTTGACAGCTGTAATAACAGTGCGAGGTTTTTGAATCTGTCGATAAACAACATGAAAATTTGAATTGCATAATAACGACTTTATTAACAGATGTTAAATATCATTGAAAGAGCTTAAAGTGATGTCAGTTGGGAGGCCGTTCCAAGCATGGGGTACCAGTCTTCCTTCTCATTCTCCAGATGACCCAGTTGCCCCTGCTCAACGATCACTATACATCAATACATGGTGTCCATAAATGTAACATCTCTTTCACATTTTCAGACTTGGGCAGATGCTGTGAAACTTTTTGTGCGATATGCACCTTATTATTGTCGTCCACTACTCTCTTGTAACAGCACATTTTTGGTTATACCCATGTAGAACTAAGCTGTCCAGTGTCCACTCAATGCTCTTTGAAATGCATATTGTCGTGTGTAAGGTGCTTCGTTCTTATACTTTTCACTGATCACGTAAGCTTGAAAATATTTGCATGTCGTAACAGGTCAGCCATACGTAGTGCCAGGAGCTTCGCCATATCCTGTTCAGCCAGGTGCCTACCCGCCAGCATGTCCACCTTACCCGCCGGGTGGCCGGCCGTGTGAGTATTTATTATAGTGAATTTTACAAACATTTATGGCTTATTGTCGGTCATCGGTAAACCTTTTGGTGCACACACTTGGCCGTGGCTCAGGTGTTGTTAGTGTAAGCCCAGTGTAGTCCATCGCCAGATGCCAGATGCCAAATGGTTTTGCAGCATTTGTTTAGGTCATGTGTGTGTCGGAGCCCAATATTATTTGTGCTTTTTCGAGTTTTTGGTACCTGCTTTATTCTGACTTTTATTTTATTTCATCTTATTGCGTAATGTTGTAAGATGTGATTGAGAGTGTTCAATCATGGAAGGTTGTTTGTCTAATATCATTAGAAAATTTTAACATTCTACAAACATCTTTACTGGTACTCTATGATTCATAATTTTTGTTTTTTTTTATTTTCAGACTAGCGATGTTCTTACTCAGTCGATTCTGAACAGTGTGAAGATGCTGTCAGGTCAATGAGATGGCATTTCTGAGACTAGACATGTATTATAGACTTAGAAGTGTTTTGCGTCTGTTGGTACGTGGGGCCTGCTTTTTCCGACATTATGTATTCTAAATTTTAATGTTTTGCATCAGAGTATGATGACTAAGATTTATCTGTACAATTTGACGGGTGTTGTATTAAGCAACGTTGACATATTTGCTTATTTTTTGTCTATTGTTGAAAGCTTTGTGCAGTTGTTTGAACATACACCGTGTTCCAAAAAACACACAACTTTGTTACTTCGCTGTTGTTTTTGCAAACATTGACAGATTTTCATAATATTTGGCACACGGTATACTGAGGTAAGTTGCAACACAGCAGTTATTGATTTTTCCACTTCACCTGCATGTTGTTGCTACACTACCTTGGGAAATTTTGAATTGCATAATAATGACTTTGTTAACAATTGTTAAATATTGCGGTTGCACATACTGAAAAATATGCAGTTTTTTCACTCAATTATTGTCCAGCAGAGCTCAGATATTACAATAACTTTCTCTTTTATGCACAAAGGCCTAACTGGAGGTCATAAGCCAGGACCAGTAAACTTAGGAGTTTCACGCTGCAGTAACTCAATTGTCTGATATACACATCAGTGTGCTGGTACACTGCCTTGCTGGAAGATATCAGCGTCGCAGTAATGGCACAAGTCTACGAAGCATCTCTTGCACCAGCATGCAGTTCAACATCATGGTAGTATGCAACAGTAAAAGTCTTTCATTGGTCAGATTTCATCATTATTTAAACATTTAAACAGCTTTGTTGAATGAATCAATCAGCCAGACTGGTCCAAAAACCAAAAATTGATATTTCCCAAGGTAGTGTAGCAACAATATGGAGATGAGGTGGACATGTCAATAATTGAGGTATTGCATTTTTTTTAGTATACTGTATGCCAAACATTATGGAAATTGTTTAACATTTATAGAAACTACAGTAAAATAAAAAAGGTGAGCGTTTTTGGAACACGGTGTGTAATGTATTTTTTGATTAATCACTAGTGAATGTTTTTGAGGGAGAAAGTTAGTAATGAGAGCAATATTTTCAGTTTCTTGACGTAAAAGCTCAAAAGCAGATTTTTAGTTGTTGATCGACTGTAAAATTATTGTACATTTTGTCAGTAAATGCTGGCGATAAAGACAACGAAAGCATCGTTTATAAATGGTTTGTTGATTCCTCAGAGTTGTCAAATCTTGGTACAGTGCTTTATCTCCAATTTTCATCATGATTTTTACCCTGCAGTTGTCACTGGGTGTAACCAGTAACAGGCAAGAAGAAGCAATTGCGTCCTTTGGGTTTTCTGCAGATATACTAAAATATCACAAAAAATCGTTTCCTCTAGTTGCCACTTTGCCAGATTTAACAGCTAACGTACACCCAAATTCAACTTCACCTGGGGTTTCGAGGGAGTTTAGAGCGCTCGTTTAGACCCCCAATAGCTGGACTTAGGGGCATGGGAAGAGAGGGAAAAGGGAAGGGGAAGGGAGAGGGTAATGCTGCCTGCTCTTGATTTTAAGTCTGGCTACGCCGTTGGCAGCTATGCAAACGTTTCTTATCTTTTTGTTCAATGCATCTGGTCAAGTCATCGTGGTGCAGACTGCAGTACTTGCTGCGTTTAATACCTGTAATGAACTCTCTGCACTATTGACCCATGCAAGGTGACTGTGAAATGATTGTGTCAGTTTTACCCTTTAAGTATTTTTCTGCTTCTAGTTTAACTACACAGTTTGTAAGTTCGTTTTTAGACACTGCTTGGTGGCAGTTTGGCTTGTGACATTTTGGTCTTTCCGACGCTGGTTTAAAGTTTTCGATGGTACAGTTGTATTAGTGTGGTTGTGATTTGGTACGGTTCTGTGAGCCTGCAAGAGCATGCAATTTTTTTAAAATTTTATTGCAGGTGTCCGCACAATACTGCTATTTATTTTATTGCAACATTTATTTTATTTTACCTGTGTGGCCGGCTTAATAACTGACATAAACCATTCTCAGCAACTCTGTATTTTGCAAGGAATTTTGATCCATGTTTGTGAACACACGGCTTAACATCAGCAGTACCAAAGTTGGCCTATGTCCGACACTGTTCAACAGCATCAATCGATTTTGTACAAAACATTTTCGGAAGAACTCATTTTTGGTGATTTTTCTTGATAATGTCCAGGCATCTCACAGTATAATTAATTGAGATTAAAAATTCTTTCAAATTAAAATTCCTCGTCGTGTATAATAGCTTAGACAATCTTCTTTGCAAAATATATGTTTGACACTGTCAATTAGTGCGTTTATTTAGTTTATATTTTTTCCTTTTTCATTTACAGTGTGCAGTTGCATTGCAACACTTTGGTGTGAATAAAGTTGTATATAAAAAGTTTAATAAGTGATAACTGTGATTCCTGTGCATTATGCAGCCCAACGAATTTTCTTTCTGTTCGCTGTGTAAGCACAATCAACTGACAACTGCACGTTCTGTAGTGATTATATATTACAAATAAAATATTTGTAAATATGCATGTTTTGTGATGTATACTGCAATCATGAACATTTTGTTGCTGCTTTGTTGTTGGAAATGGCGAACAGGCCATTCTGCACACAAGACTGGCTTTAAATATTTTCAGTTTCTACTGCATTCTGCAGTATTCTGTTGGTCTTCCATCGCAATTCCATCCGTCCTTCACGCTAGTGTTCCACGCCTAAACGGTTCAAGATATCGAGATATGATTAACACCACACAATGTGCTGATGTTTGATGATTGTTGTGGTACCGCGTGCGACGTTATGGCGCTGTTGTCTGCACCCAGTAGCGGGACGTTTTGGTACCAAAAAATGAATTAATTCAGACAACGGTACCGTAACGTCTCTCTTTTGATTTATGGTCGGTACCATAGCGTCACACTACTGGGTTCAGACTAGGGCACCATAAAGTCGTAGTACCGTAAAAATCTACATTGTTTGCACTTAGGATGGCGTTTTCAATTATGCTGTGATCGGGATTGACGAAGAAGACGCGCGCCATCTCGGCGATAGCTGAGCTCTTGTTGTCAGTAGCAGTACAGTTGACTGTCTGAGAAGACTCATTTCTGAAATTACCCAGTATGTGTCGAGTGGGACACGAAACTGCTTACATTCAGACCTACTGCTAAAAATTACGATTTAGTGTAAGCCGAGTAACTGATTCAGAAAAATGCAAAAGTCGTGTGTTGTGTAGCCTCTAGCATAACATTATTGAACAAGTGGCCAAAGTAATACCTTTCCCTTCACGTATGTGTGGTACAGCGGGCAATATTTTTCCTCTCCCCTCTCCCTAATTGTGTGTGTAAAGGCTTAACGTCCCACTCGACACTTTATAGGTCATTTCGGGGACGATTTTTGTAAGCTAGATGACTCAACCAACAGCGTCAAAGCACTGAAGGAAGCAGTTGGCCACTGAGATGGGCTTCAATCCCACTAGAACCACTCCACTGTGTTACGATATGAACTGTAGGCAACCGCCTCTAGGCTGAGCACAGCGTAAGGGTCCCAGTGTGACAAAAACCCAAACTGCTGGACCTATAAGCTCCTAGAATATAGCAAAAGAGTATTGCACTGTGCTATAGTAACCAGAGCAGCTGTGTTAATGTTGCCTCTTTACTCCAGACCATCCCCTCCCCAACGACGCTACGGGAACATCGGTCGCAGCAGTCCGCATCTGGTGCATTCGATGCCACTCAAGAGTATACGACACCAACTCGAGTAGAAGACGTTACTTAAATCTTGTGTTAGTAATCACGAAGTGTACCGTACTACAATGTGCTAATGCTGGTGACACACGTAAATGTTTCTTGCTTCAAATTTTTGATGCAAGTTTCTTGTACAGGAACATCAACTAGAACGTGTTCTGTTTCGTGCAATAAACTTGCACAAGAAAAATCTTGCTGCAAGTCGCTATGACAGACATGCAAGTTTAATGTACACGTAAACTTGTACAAGTTTCTGGTACGTGTGTCACCGGCATAAGAATAGAACAGAAATACAAATACACAGCAATGCGCGTCTCAAGTGACTGTGATTCTCTTCGTTATATACATTTTAGTTTATAGACATTTAACCAGCACTGTACGACACGTTGCGAAAAACCTTCAGTGTCAACAGTGCAATTCGACGCACCGTGGTTGTTCGCCCTTTGTAAAGTAGTAAAAAAACAGTAATAACAGTCATTTCTACTGCGCCTCCTACAATACATGTCTGGACCGATGGCGCATAACGTCATATGGTGATGATAGCAATGATGACAACGATAATGATAACCAGGTCTTCAAGCGACGTTTGAAAGCGTCCGTTGAAGAGATAGCAGTCTTGAGTCTATCGTCAGTAAGCAGTGTAGGTGAAAAAAGCGATTCCTAATAGGCTAAACAAACTCGTGGTCCAATTTCTAAGGCCATAAGCCGTTTTTGCAGGGCGCAGCAGTAGCCTATACGGAAACATCGGTCGCAGACGTCACGGCAGCAGGCTGCTAAACCTGTTCAACAATTTGAACACGCGCAGAGTTAACAGTTGCCTGTTCTTGCAAATGCGCTCTTGTTTATGCACAGTCTGTGTATAGGATTTGTTTTTGAGTTCAAATGAGCATCCGTCTGTAGCGCCGTATACGCGTCGCGACGTAACGTTATTCGTGTCTGGATGTTGGCGGTCAACTCGGCCACAAGACAAGTCGTCCCCAGCGCAACGCGTTGGAGTTTAGGGTCAGGGTTGTGTTAGGGTTAGGGTCAGGACCAGGGCTAGGTTAGCCTCTGGGACGAGTTGACTGTCAACCGTATTTGGACGTTCGATTCGATCGCGTGCTGTGCGCTGGACAGGTTGACGGGTCACCGGACCGTTGAGTACTGTACAAGTTACAACACAGCGTTTGGCAAACACAACAGTGAAGCAGTGGTAAATCGTCATTTAAAACGCGCAATGCAACAGTGGACAGAAACAGTTTCGTTTTACGTCACAGTCTCCAGTACTTTATTTCTGCGTGATAGATAAGTAAGAAAGTAGAAAAAACGTATATAATAGTCATACTGTAGGCCTAAACAGTTACGAATCGCGTCGACAGCGTCGAGAAATTCGGGAGCCTCATTCTAACGCACTGTTTTGCGCCTCAAGAAGTCTCCATCGCAAACAGAACCTCTATCCGTTCAGCTGTTTTGCAGGGCGCAGGCTGATACACCACGCTATGGGGATATCAGTCGCAATACTCCGCATCTTCTGCATTCGATGCGGCCTTAATACTGTCATGAGTCTGTTCTGGAACTGCAGTCGGAGCGTGTTGGACGATGCACTCGGTGTCGGTGCCAGATCGTGCCAGAGACTGCAACTGCCAAACTGCGTGGTCCATGGATTATTGTTTTCGTTCTAGGCACCAACAGCAGCCGGGATGGATGAGGTGTTTCTTGTCTCCCCCCCCCAGTAGTAAAAGTAGAATTTAAGAGGTGACGTGGAACTCTAAAATATAGCGAGCGCTGTCTGTCTCCGCCTCGCCGTCAGTTAACAGATGCGGATCTACCGCCGTCGTCTAGGAGATTGGGTTTTACACTGTGTTTACAGGTGGTTGCCTTGCGTTTATCCATTGGAACATGGTGGAGTGGTCACGGTGGGATTGAAGTCCCATCTTGACGACCAACTGACTTCGGTGCTTTGACACGTTCGGCTGGGTTATCTGGCCTGTAAAAAGTCATCCACGAAATGATCTAGGCCTGTAATTAATGTATCCAGTGAGACGATAAGCGCGGTCGTTTAGGAGACGTGACAGCTCGTACGCTTGGCTCGCAGCCTCTGCAGTCCGTCGCTGCCGACACGTCGTCGACGAAACAGGGAGAGGGCGGGCGATGCTCCGCCGCCGACCGCCGGGGACTGCCGGCCGCCGGCGTCATCATCATCGTCGTCGTCGTCCTCCACGGACTCCTGCTGGAGTCTCGCCTGCATCAGCAGCTCGCGAAATATCCCGCTGATGTTCACGTCATCCTTCGCTGATACCTATAGCAAACACATACGCATCAGTTTACTGCATGTAATCTTTCATAATTATCTGAATGACGATTGCTTTCTACCGAATACGGTCCCATGTTATGGCAAGTGGTCAAAGTAATTTGGCGAAGGCCGCATTGAATTCCCCGTCCCCTCGCCGTGGGGGATCGGGACCCCCGTCTAATACAATGTGCCCCGATTGGGTCTCCGAGAGTCTCCAACCTGGACAGGATCACGATCCGCTTAGTCGATGCAGTGTTGTACAATTGCGTGGGCGAAATATTTCCCCGCTTTCCTTCCCCCTCTCCGCAGGGGGATGATCGTGACCCCCGTCTAATACAGCGTTCCTTCGTCCCCAAGTATCTACCCAAACAGGATCTCGATCCGTTCAGCCATTTTTTTGCAGGGCGCAGGCGCGTGACAGACGTACAGACACACCGCGCTACAGAAACATCGGTTGCAATAGTCCGAATCTCATGCATTCGATGCGGCCTAAAATGTTAGTTTACGTAAGAG
>Ga0126335_1000799_pt1 | contig 16151 bp, 8 predicted proteins | sample OlaspJWI45metaG_FD_108409 | JGI IMG/M metagenome (GOLD analysis project Ga0126335, IMG submission 108409) | Marine gutless worms symbiont microbial communities from Oahu, Hawaii - Olavius sp. 1 OAHU.JWI-45 metaG | ecosystem: Host-associated > Annelida > Digestive system > Unclassified | place... | reverse complement strand
TCCATGTTTTCCAGAAAGATACTGTGTCTTTAGTCAGTAACTGTTCATGTAAGTCATTAGATATTTGAGCAGTAGCTACCTCTGCTTTTGCTTTTATAGCACGTCTGTATTCAGCTCTGGCACAACATCTATCTCGTTTTTAGTTTTTTAAATATAATTTGAAGTAACTTAAAATTGCACCGTAGTAACTTTATGTATAGTTTTTTCTCTCAGAGGCGGATCTATTCTATGGGGGCACAGGGGCACACCCCCTGAGTCCCCTCTAAAAACCCAAGATACCCGACATAACATTTTTAAAGTTTGAAGATAGAATTTATTTTTGTGCAGTTCGATTCGATATACCTATATTGCTGCAAATCTTATATCACTTTTCACTGCTAATCCGCGATATAAACGCTGTTGATTAGCCGTTATCGTGCGTTATTATGTGCGGGTGCGGGCGGGGCGCCTCTGAAAAAAACTCTTCCAACAAATTTTTGAAACATATTTGCTAACTTTAATGGGGTTGGCATAGAGGCTATGGCCTGCGCCTTCGTCTAAACTTTATTTGCTTTGCTTTGCTAAAACTTGTTTTTCAAGGTGTTATGTTGAGTTTTTTGAAGACATTATTTTACAGATATGAAGAAAAGTGCTGCACATAAGCCACAATTGCGCAATATAGATTCATTTCTTCTTCCATCTGAACGTTTGCATCTTTATCGAGTGCATTTGTTACTATTGTAGGTATGTTCTAAGCTTTTGGCTTCAGTTGATGACTTTTTAGGCTTTATCTAATGCATGAGACGCAGACTGTTGCAATCGATTATCCTAGGCGTCTGTCATGTGAGTGACTGTTTGGCGAGTGTTCACTAGATGGTGCCTTCTTGCAGCTATTACTATGTTACTTTAGCCACTGTTTGTTTACGAATGGAATTCTGTCAAACTTAGAATATACACTGTTGTCAAATTTGTGATATGCATTTGCTGTATTAATTAAACCAGCTGACAGCATGTTTACATCGGTTGAAGTGAATGTAGTCCCTCTCCATACGCTATTGAGTGATGTGATGAAGTTGTGTCATAGGTCAGTTTAGCAGACATCAGCGTGAACCGTCTACGAAAGTCTACGAAGCTTTGCTGGAAATTCAGGAAGCATGTCTGCAGCTTGTGTATCCCGCTGCATGAACTTTGCATGAAATCTACAGTGAAATGTTGATGATGCTTGGTCGTCAGCTGCAGCGACTTGGTCTCATATCAAATACAGAGCTGCTGCAGGTTTGTAGCGATAGGAAAACACTCAGCAGTAGCAACAGCTTAATACAAAGTATTATACAATACAGTTTACAACAGAGACTACATCAATTATATAATTAAAAGCACTGGGGACTTCACGGCATTTCTGTGACCATTTAAACACAGAAAAACACGTACGAACCACCAAACTGTCCAATTTACACAATTTACACAATGCTCGTAGAAAATTAAGTTTTCATTTCACATATACGTGATAAAAATCCAGTCGACCACAACAGAACTGCAAGGCCTTAACCAACTTCCAACTATTGTAATAAAAAATCTTCCTATATGCATTGTTTCAACACACACTTACACTTAACTGATGCATGAGCTGTTAAAATTCAGAGCTTCATAACCATAAGTAATCAAAGGCAAACAATAACTCTCAACAAGGAATAATTTTGTGACCTCGGAGGCATATTTGGTGTGCAAACATATAGAGTTTGCAGCATATAAAACTTACGCAGCGGACCCGATTATGATCTACTGTTGCACAGTTTTCGTAATGTCCCACCCTTTATATGCACGCCAAATTTCAATTCTCTAGCTTCAGCCGTTCCCGAGATATGAGGGGTCACAAAATTTAAAAGTGGGTCTTCTTCCCCCTCTTTGTGAAGGGAACAGGACCCACGTCTAACACAATGTTCCAGCTGTGCGCCCTTGTAACGTCTTCGTCGAGTTACAGCGCATCAGAAATTGTCTGACTATTATTATTAATGTTCCATGGGCCCCTATGAGTGTTCACCCCAAACAGCATCTTGATCTGTTCAGCCATTTTTGCACAGTGAAGCCGAGATGAGCCACGTGACAGACAGACTGACGGACAGGCTGACAGACAGACACCGCGCACATCGGTAACAATAGTCTGCATCTCATGCATTCGATTCAGCCTAAAACAACAATTGCTATTTTTATTTCAGTGCAAATTCTAATTTTGGCTACATTCACTCTTTACTCAGACTGAAGGCCTGTGGACTCGGACTTAGACTCAACTACATCACTGTATTTGGTCATGTCATTAAGCATAGCTGTTTACAATTTAAGAAACTTCGTCGAAGACCAAGCAGAGAAAATGGACACAAAAGTATCAAACAACAGTTTTTGCACCCTGAAAATAGGAATGCATATTGAAAGACTATTGCGACTACGAGCTATAGACCAGAATTGCAACAAAAATGAGAACGGCGGCTATATGACAAGCTAAGGTAAAACATCCCAAGAGAACGTAATTAGAAATAGATTTTGATCGCCAGCGGCTAAAACACGCATGCTGCTGCGTGTACAAAGGCACGGTAGGAGAGAGTTAGACCTACATAAAATGTAGCCCAGACTCCACTTGTTAGATTCGTTGTGGACGTGTTATACAGCTTGTCTGTTAACTGACATACTGACCCACGTTTGTAAGATGGTTTACGCGTGATGACATTTTTGACGTTTTAACAGTTAGTCGCTTTTTGTACAAATAATATAGCATCCGCTGCAGCTGTGTTGCCGTACCTTTCGGGGTCATTCAAAAATTACGTCACACGCCGAGGGGGAGGGGCAGCAGTGTGATGACACGGGGGAGGAGGTGTCCATCTGTCTGTTACGTTACACTCACAATATTTTATTTACTTACTTTCATACAGCTTTTACCATGTTGAATAATCTATGTAGCTGTGAATTCTGCTACTCATTACTTCAGCGGCAATGAAAGCCACCATGGGATTGGGAAGAAACTGTTCTTTGTGCTGATGCTTTCATGCCCACCAGTATTGAGTTGCACTGGTTACAGCCACTCTCAGTCAGTAGAATGCGGCAGTGCATCTGTAAATGACGTTACAGTTCAGTGAGTGACATGACACAACACAGTTGTCAACTACAGCTGCCACACCAGTCAGACAGTACAGTGGACTCCACAGAGATGATAACAAGTATAAAGCAGTTTGTGCACCAGTAAGCCGCTATTTGTGGTTGACGGTTGACCATTGTAACTTTATAGCCGGTAGACACGCCTGTTACAGTCATCAGCATGTCTGGTCACTTCTCATCACCCTGGACTGACGACCAACATTACACTGACACTGCACGTTGATTAGTGTAGTACGCTATACGTGATAATTATCGTGTGTATGATGTATGATAGGATATGACTTATTGGCAGGCGGCTCGAGGAGGGGGGAATCAAGAAGAGTGTGACGTAATTTTCGGAGGGGGTAGTCGAACATGTGACAAGATGTGACAGAGGGGGAGAGGGTTAAAACACCCCCAAAATGCGTGACGTAATTTTCGAATGGCTCTTTCTGCCGTTTTTATCCAAAATAGGAAACGTGCTACTGCAGTAGCCAAAACCACTAATGACGCCATTAGTTGTAGAGCAGATCATTAGCAGAAAATTAAAAAAATGATTAGCAGAAGTACAGAAGTACTAAGGCCTAAGACTCTCGAGGTCTGCTGGTGTTACCGTGACTACGTTACAGTGACGCAATGAAAAATCCGTGATTGGTTACAACACTGCAATAAGTCCACAACAAAACGTACAACTGGAGTTTGGGCTTATAGCTGCATGAGCTGAGTCTGACGACTCGACTGATTGCTCTATGTCTCTCACAGACACATTCGGCTACAGACATGACAAGACTCATCGCTGCGCACCGGGCACTTGGCGTGCACTGGTACGACGGATATCTCGATGTGATTTTAACGACGTCGTTTGCAGGCGCTGCGCCGCGCAGCTCCGCCGGTTATATACATCGCTGAAGTCAGTAATCATACCCTCTGATGGCTGGCTGGCTAGCGCGAATCTATAGCACCTGCTGAATGAAATCTCTCTGTGGGCCATAGCAACCAGTACATTCACCGTCTACTATGAAGTAGCAACTCAGCGGAAACTTTATCGAAGACTTATCGAAAGTTTTCTATTAAACCTATACAATACTACATCAAATCACTGAACTTTATCACGGTCTGCACGCCCGTAGGCGTTAAACGTGATGTGCATTCAGGTCGTGCTGTCTGTTCGTCTGTCTGTCTGTCTGTCTGTCTGTGATCGGCAGACGCATAATGAGCTTGCTCTAGTTTAAACTTGAAACTTCATGTAACTAGCGTCTTAGCGGCAATATTTCAAGTTTTCAACCGTAACATAAGTCAGTCAGACGGGCCATAATTGCGTCTGTGCGCAGTAGAGCTCGTTTGAGTACGAAGCGTGCTCGTAATGACAGTCATAAAACCATCAGCGTACAGGCTTTGGCCGAACCGACATTGGCACGATGAGATGGCATATCTATCATCGCGTTTAATTAACGGCTGCAGAACATCACAACAGATGCATATCAGCCTGTGCTATATATTGTGGTGGCTGTAACAAAACCTTGCGGTCTACTTTCCATGATCATGATAACTCGCATATTTCTTAATCTATTCAAGCCTAGACATTTTGCTGCTGCTGTAACTAACTGACAGACTGGCAAACGCATATTACCTGATAAAAATAACAAACAAAAACAATTACTATAGTTGCTTCAAAAGCCTAGACTAACCAGTGTCGATACTACAATGATGTTCTCAAAAATTAACCAGAGCCGGCTGAAACACAGACTACCATGTTGGGGTAAAATTACGAGAAAAATAATCGAAGTCCAAAAGGCTATAAAGCCCAAACGCCACTCTTTTGTTGTGGATTTGCCGTACAACAAGCTGTACAGAACAGGCTTGTAGACTGTGGATAGGCCTACATCAACTAATCCGAAATGTTTCAGCGACAGTTGGTCGACGCTGAAAGCCGCATCGTCATGCATGAGTCATCGCTGTCAGTCGGTCATTGCCGGTCACCTGAGTCAGCGACGCTGCGAGTGCGACTGATCGTAAATCGCTGAACGATGTTAACGACATCCCAGCATCACATCCCATAAGCCCAGAAGCAGCAGCTGATGCGGCGTCAGAGCGGCAAGAGGGAGCGATTAGCCACAGCCACAACATCGAGTACCACGGGCGACTGATGGTGTTGGTTAGGCGAGTGCAGTCACCGTGAATGGAATGAATTGTTGCCACCAATTCGTAGACGGCTAGTTGTCCAGCTGGATTGCGTCGCGCGTCGTGTCTGAAAGCTCTGGATACACTGTTGTACACAGTCTTGACTTTGTGCCATCTACTCGTCATTATGCAAGACCGGTGAACATTTGCTGTCATCAAAAAAATTACAGCCAGCTCCGTGCATGGCGGTGTTGTAACTAACGATAAACCAAAGGACAATGTAACATCCGCATGTTCGTATTTACTTTCATTTACAGTAATTTTTATTTGGGTGTTGTGTCGAGTAAATGAAAGTTATAAACATAAGTTTGCTCGGCAAACTTGCCAGAGAAGTTATTAGAAAATCGTCTATCCGTCTGTCCGATTGAAGCCACATAGGCCTACAGGCTACATGTATGTAAAAGATAATACTATTTTTTATTGAAACTTCCCATGGCCAAGAGACGGTTTAAAATAAAGAAATGGCAACACTGATGAGTGAAGATTTCAAAATTAGAAGATAGTGTTAGGATTAAATCGAAGTAAGTTAAATGAGGCTTTAAATTACATATACGCTGCAAACAAAAAATACTAATTAATTATTTTTTTATCTTACACAGCGAAGACACGGTGCAATCGTAGCTGCAACTGTTGTTGCAGTGATTGCCGCACCTGTATCCAGCATCTTGTAATCATCTCACCATGTATTGAGAACTGAGAAGACTCGAAGAAGTCCCGAATGAGTCACTGTAACTGTGAGGTGGTGGCAATGAAACGCTGCCTTTACAGTGACGTCTCGTATAGTGCTCACGTGACGTCATCGACTTGCGATGCCACATGGAGCTCACTTATTGCAGCCACAGAGTCATCTACGACTACGATGCATGGCCTTAATACATGCAAGCTTCTGAAGCCGGCTTTTACAGACGCATTGCGTCGCCGAGATATTTGCAGCGATCATCGCGGTGTTCGTGGCACCCTGTAGACCGTTATCCGTGATCACAATGCAATGGGTGTAAATACTAGAGGAATTCGTGATAATTATTCAAAATAATGGTGTGACTGATTTTAAATTATGTTAGGTAAACAGAATCTGTTATCCCGCACGGAATCTTCAATTTATGCAACTATTGATCATTTTCTGCTGGAGTAATCTAATACTCCACTTGTACGATTTGTTGTGGATTTGTTGTGCATCAAATCCACAATAAGTCCGCAACGTTCCCAAATGTTCTGTGCACTTGTTGACGTTGTAGCACAGTTTGTTTTTTTGACAGGCATACCTACCAACATTTCAAAAATTTTGGCTAAACATGTTGACATTTTTGACGCTTTAGCCATTTTCTGTACTATTAATGTAGCATCTGCGTAGCCTTGACATGCTATGTTATATTTACATACTGCTGCAACTGTGCGCTCATCTAAGCGAGTATCAGTCACCAAAATCAAATACCTAGACATCAAAAAACGTCATTAGCTGTGGCGCTGACCGTCAGCAAAAAAATAAATAAAATTTGATGCGCCGATGCGCAAAAGCGCCTATCATCTGATCGATTTTAAACAACACTACAACAAGCCCACAACAGATCGTACAAGTGGAGTCTGGACGTTAATGACTGTGAATCAAGCAGTTCGCACGGTTTGGCCTACTGACGTTCATGTCCAATGGCTCATGCTCATCCGCGGGCCCGGGGCTAGGGCTGCCGCGACTACTCGAGTACTCGAGCCCAAAAACTACTCGAGTAGTTTTTACTACATAGAATATTATTAATTAATATTTTTATTTGATTTCCGTAATTTTAAAGAAAAAACTATAATTAGTGACAATAAAATGAACTTAAAAGTAGAGAGAAATTAAAACCGGACACTGCGTCAAAACATCGAGAAAAAAATTCATACACTATAACTAAGTTAATAACAGACTAGATTTTGTTTCTTCTGTAAAGGCTTCTAATATATGGATTTTAGTAAAAATATTTTAAATGTGCTTGTTACTTTATATAAGCAAACTAATATAGTTTTTTTTGCAAAATAGCTAAATTGAAACATTGCCTCCATACAGGTGCGGACACCATACAGAAACGGCAAGTTCAGAACTTCAGATATTCCACCACTTCTGGTACTCCAGGCCCGTAGCCAGGATTGTCAAAACGAGGAGGCAGTCAGGTTGAGCGCTGTAAGCTCCCCTATCGGGGTCTGGGGCGGAGCCTCAGCCGAAATCGATTTTGGTGCATTTTAGCGTTAAAATCTGGCGTCTGGTTGCAACAATTTTAATGATTTTCCTGAGAATCAACCTATCAAACTTCGTGGACCAAAATTTGCACACCTATACAGCGTTCCCTCCTTTCACTCCCATCCCCTCCCCGTTTCCTCCCCGACCCTTCCCTTTCCTCCCCTCCTCTACTACTACTACTACTGTTTCAAGTACTACTGATGTAAGTAAGTAAGTAACTCCGTACATTTATATAGCGCGTCCTCGCAATAACGCCTCTAACGCGCTACCACAACGCCACATTAGTCAACAGTAAACAGGTAAACAGGTTGGCAGAGAAGTAGGCCCCCTTAAATCCAGCTGGGGGATCTGGGGGAGCGCTGTAAGCTCCCCCAGCGGTGTCTGGAGCTGAGCCGCAGCCGAAATCAATTTTGGTGCATATTAGCCGTAATATCTGACATCTGGTGGCAACAATTTTGACGATTTTTCAGAAAAGCAACTAACCAAATTTCGTGCAGTTTAATCACTACAGGCAAATCTGGACCAAAATCATCGCCGAGGGCTGCGGTGTGCGGAGGGGATTACCGTTTGGTCTCAGATCCACGAGCATGAAATTCGCCACGAACAATATAACACAAATATGTTACAAATTTTACAACACAGGGGGTGGAATGTAGGCGCACAGCAACAGCAGCAGGTTTGTACGACTCTTTCTGCCATATTTTTTCTTTTTACACAGTTTCTCATTACATTTATTTGTGTCTCAAAAAAGTTTATACGACGAGGAACGAGGAGGCAACTGCCTGAACGTAGCTACGGGCCTGTACTCGTCGAGTACTCGAGTAGCAAACTATTCGATAGCGGCAGCCCTACCCGGGGCTGCGCAGTGCGCGCCGTCACAGCAGCAGTAAAATACGTACGAATGGAACTGCGCAGCAAGAGCCGCTACGACTTCCGCACGCAGTAGTGCAGCGGCGAGGACGCAGCCGCGCAGGTTATTGCTTTGATTAGACCGACGCGGGCACGCATCGCGGCTTGTTGTCGGCAAACACCGAGAAACTGCAAGGTGCCAGTCCAGTCATTTCTGTCAATGATTTGACAACTGCGAAACGCCGCGTTCATGTGCATCTCATGCTGCTGAGCTGATTTTGCCCAGTTTTATTCGGTGTCTGGTGATGATGATGTCTGACAGACTGGTTGAGTCAGCTACAACAACACCTCAACTCTGTCTGTAGCTCGACTTTGAACTTCGCCGACTGTCGTGTATTCAGCTGCTACTGCAACACGAGGCGCGTCTTCACATTTGTCGTGTATGTTCAGATTTTGGCATCATGTAAGATAGTGAATATGAGAGTGGTGATGAAATCCAGTGCAGAGTAAACATTAATAATGATGACTAATCTGTTTTATCGTGTGTATAATCATACAGATATACGAGTACCTCACGCTTCGATGCGGTTGGATGATTGAAGCTTGCAGAATCTGACGACCGGATCAAACAATCTGCATTCAGGGTTAGTACGTGACCGTGACATTTGCTACCCGTACGTGATTTAGCATTTGCAAAACTGGACGTGAACGCTCTGCGTCATACGACATCCGTTATGCAGTCAACAGTTTACAAGTGGTTACTACAGTAAAGGTTTCACCGACCCATCGGCGTGCATTAGAAATCGATAAGTTTTTTATAAGTAGGCTTGGGTTAGTATTTTTATTAGTGATATGTTTATGGAGTTAGGTTTAGGGTTTAGGGTTGGGGTTAGGTCAGTGTTAGGAATAATGTCAGTGTTAGCAGGTAGCGTTAGTCGGCAGTCGGTAGTGTCAGTGGTTTACAAGAAGCCAGCTTAGACCACTAAATGACGTCAAAATTGTAAAAAAATAATGAAAAACAAAACTAATTAAGCTGTGTCCGAGGGGAGCACATACCTGCGCGCGGCCGCTTTTTTGCTGTTGTGACCTTGATATTAACCCCATGACCTTGAAACTAGAAGACGACCTAGATATTCTGAAAATGAAGCTGATGGGTTAAGGCATTCGAAACTCCTAACGGCAAATGAGATATGCATGGCAGATGAAAAAAATACGAAAATAGCTCAAGGTCAAATGTCACCAACTTCCAACCACTTCTAGCGTTCACCATGGGACACACTCCTACCAAGTTACATCAATTTCTGATCAGTAGTTTTCGAGATTTTGTGCGGACAGACACACAAACAGACGCCACAAAAAACAATACCTGCTCGCAGCATAGCTGGCGCGCAGGTAAAAAAACGAAAATTTGTATACGACGGCTGCTTGTATAAAGCTTACACATTATTAATTTCGAAAGTTTCCCAGATTTTTTTGCATTTATCTCTGGCAAACAGGCAAAGACTAATTCAGGTTCAAGTTTTTGAGTTTTAAGTCGCGTGACATAATTCAGATGATCAGTGACGACGACGACAGAAGAGTCCATATTATTAGATTAATGTTATTAGTATTGTTATTGAGCAATTAAATTTTTCTGTCAATGTCTAGTGATGAGGTTATGGAAAGACATCCAGGTCTGAGTAGTGGTGGTGTCTGCTGTCTGTACCCTTGGTTGAAGGCAACAGCAGCGTTGTTTTCAATATCTTGTGTGCGTCCATTAACACGGGAAATTACCAGGTGCGCCGTCAGTTGAACTGACACGGAGACTGATCGAATAACTGGCTAATGGTCACGTCGTAAACCGATTTAAAAGGAAAACAACGCCAACAAAGACCTATTGTCAATGTGTCGCTGCCGACGCTAGCAATGCCCAGTTCACAGTTGGTCGTTGCTTGTGCTTTGTCGATTGAAATCCAGAACTGAGAATGACGGACACTCGCTAACAGATGGAGACCAGTTTGTTTTGTCGGCCGCGTCAAATTTCTCGCGCACTTGCCGATTCTTGTGAGACTATGACCTGCCAGCATACAGAAAAAGGCCAATGTGCAATGCGCTCCGAGTTTAACACGAAGTTCGCATTTTGCGACCGTTCTGTCCCAGACAGCTGCAGTTGCAGTTAGAAGGATATCATCGTCACCAGGCCATGCAGTTGGTCAGTGATGTGTCGTACATCACCGTCAACACCCAATCTGTGTAAAGTTAGTTGCGAAACATAAAACCCGGTGCACCCGATAATTTCTTTTTTTTGTGACTGATATCAAAATGTTACTTGCTTGTACACACCAGTGACGTTGTCCTCGACGACAAGGTCTTGCTCTTGGTATTGAGACAAAAAGTCTTAGAACTCTCAAGACTTTTGCGCCAATGATCACTGATCAATCTATTTTGCAATTCTAGTACAGTTAACATGTTTGTTTGAAATGTTTGTGCTTATAGAATGATAACATTCGAATATCTGGTTAAGCAATAAAGTTTCTTGTTACACACCCCTAGGCCTAATGATATATTACGACGCACTAATTACTGAGGCATTCAATAAAGTCTTGGTCTTGAAGAAAAAGCCTTATGTATATCACTGGTACGGTGAGCTTAAGTACTTTTAATGGTGAGACGTATCTCGACAGGCGACATGTTTAATTCTTGGCTGGTGTTATACACAAGACGGTTCTTACTGAGCTGGCGATTCGCAGGATCGTCCTACTCCGTCCGTTCACCTTACGTGCAGGATCGTCCGGCGTATAGCTAAAATCCAACTATAGGCTATTCACAGGACCGTCCTATAAAGAATTACAACAAAATGGTTATGTGCAGGACTGTGCTGTGTATAGCCGTAAAATCAGCTGCTTGCTAAAGTTTTCCCACAGAACTGTGTTATACCGGGCGAAGCCCGGTTAGGCCGCAGGCCTACGGGCGTAGCTCATAGTAAAATCACCCGTGTGCGCGTATTGAGTTGGCCGTTGCCGGTGCTTCCTATTATATACTTTTTGACGGTAACGAAATATTGTCACACGAAATTTCCCATGAAATGTGAAGAAAGTCTAGTTTTCGTTGTAGCGGAAGTAGTAAGTAGGCCTAATCAGTTTAAAGCGATTAATTCGATAAAGAAAATATTCTTGAGTACGGTGGTCATTACAAAAAATTACATGTCTAACAGGTGTTTTCCGTAAACATTAATTTAATAAACATTAAAATAAACACCTTTGATTGAAGTTTAATGCCAACATTAGTTCAGAAGTCTTGTAACTTTTAAATATATGCACAACAGGTCTCTATCGCATCTAAATCTTTGTTTTGCGTCAGTATCTTTAATTAATAATTATACATTAGTTTTACTGATGGCGGTCTTCATCTGAACACTTTAATTCCAATTACCAGAGGGCACCTCTATACATGACTTCGACATCGCAAACTCACGAACGGTAACTGGCAAAACAGGAAATTGTTTGTTAAGCTGAATCGACAGGTAAATAGTAGACAAATTGAATGTATTGTTCTATAATATGACATCTGTAACAATAATTTGTACTAATGGCCGCGATTAGCTGTGGTATTTAAAAAGTAATGTTAGCATACAAATAACGTTAGGCCTTATGGCCTAATGCATTAAGTCGTTCGCCTATCCTACGGAGCCAACGACTGTGGGTTCAAGTCCCACCAAGGTCGTTTGTAACTTTTCTTCTTAATTTCTCTAATTATCGTAAGTAAATCGTATGTAAATCTTATTCCTTATAATAATACTAGTGAAATTTTTTCAGTGTTAGAAATCTGAAATAAAAGTGTGGTTTCAGCGAAGAGCCGCTTCTAATAAGCTCCGCTCAGGGCTTCGCCCGGAGTTTAGGTTTCCTAATGGGTTATATGAATAATGATGCATCCACGGTGAACGTCTTTGTGTCGCATGTTTTCTAATCGTAACAGTTACACAGACGAGAACTGGTCATAGTGCAGAGCAACAATACATGCCACATGATCATGAACAAAGCTTATGTAGCAGCTACACAAGCTTTGTTCCCCCAAACACATGAATGTAACCAGAAACATAGGCCTATACTCAAGTGACTGTATCTCTCTTTCGCATACTAAATTACTATTCCATTCTACTGTACACTGTGGAACGGCCAACAACTCGAAGTCAGCATGCATGTATTTGAATGAATAAAAGTATACTGTAAATACCACGCCTCTACACGGGTGATAAACAACAGATATCACACAATGATTGTATTGTTACTGTCCTGCGGAAAGATGGTTAGATAGTACAGTACAGTGCTACAGTCCTGCGAATAGCGATTTTGACAACAATTAGTCGCAGGACCGTCCTGCGTATAGCAACTTCGTCAATTCTTTTGACACACGCAGAGCAACTTAACTCCGATCTAACTCACTGGGATCGATTTCTAATTTTCTCCGATATAGTACTGACAAAGTCTGGCATGTTTTCTTTTACCAAGCAAGCAAAGACTTAAGACGGCGTCATGAAGTTCTCATAAGACGCAAGCGTAATAACAGTATTCTGCCAGTATAGTGTAAGTTAAATGGGTTCGCACATTCGGCTATCAAATAAATTCCGTATAAGGTGTTTATTATACAACAAATCCACATTGGTTAATTGCGGATTTGTTATGGATTTGCTGTGGACTTGTTGTCCAGTTCATCTCTTTTTGCAGGCTGACCAACATTTCAACATTTTAGCTACGCATGATACACTTTTGATATTTTCGCCACCGGTACTATTAAATAATGTAGCATCTGCTGTGGCTAGGTTATATTTACATTGCAACAACTGTGTGTTCAGCAAATCAAACAACAAATCCACAACAAATCGTACGAGTGGAGTTTGGCCTTAAGCGAATACCGGTAGCTCACTGGACGTTGTCCAGGGGTTGAGTTCTAGACACATCAAAACGCACGTCTTGACTTGAACGCTGCAGTGTCGGCAAACTTCAAACAATCTCCGAGCGCAGCGCGGAGCAGGAAACTTCTTGAGCAACACTGTATCAGGGGAACGCATGATTCAGTGTCAGAGACAGCGTTTGCTGCTCGTAATGCCAATACTGTACGCTCACTTTGTGTCTAGTTTATCTGTTGTAGTTCATTTTAGGCTGTATCGAATGCATGAGATTCAGATCGCGGTGTCTGTCAATCTGCTGTCACGCGCACGCATTTATATCCGTCGTCACGCCGCTCAACTCTGCTTCATTGTGCAAAAAAACGGCTAAACGGATCAATATGCTGTTTGGGGTGAACACTCTTAGGGGCCCAAGGAACACTGGGTTAGACAGGGGTCCTGGCCCGGGGTCCCTCAGCTAGGGGGTGGGGAATTTTGCGCATTGTGGACCCACTAAGTATCTCAAGATTGGCTGAAGCTAGAGACTGTGAACTAGCAATGAAATTGACACCAGTGTGAAAGTTGGGAAAATGTCGGGCAGACTGTCGGTGCGATTCACGGAAATGCTCTGATTCGTTTCAATCAAATTTATTAACCTACTTTTACAAATTGGATTTAGGCCTATAGGGCGTGTAAGTTACTTTATATATGACTCTATGCGACCATAGATAATAACTACTTCCGGTGATAAACAACGGTTATAAATACTGTGCTGGTGTGGTGAACCATGGTTGTACAATGGTTAAACCATAACCATGGTTGTACCATGGTAGACCATGGTGAACCCTGGCTGGACCACGGTATGACTACCATGGCTGAAACATGGTAGCATGGTCGGTTTTGTCGTTTAACTCCTATACTGGTGAATTTAGACAACTCAACGGAAGTAGATAAATGGCTCAGTAAATGCGAACCTAGGATAAATAATTATTTGTTTACTTATGCCGGTGACAGACGTGGAAGAAACTTGTACAAGAAACTTGTACCAGAAACTTGCATGTCTGTCATAGCGACTTGCAGCAAGATTTTTCTTGTGCAAGTTTCATCATAGTCGTGCAAAATGCACGAAATAGAACATGTTTTGTTTGATGCAAGAAGCTAGCAATCACGTGACTCAGTGCACGCGTGCAGATTGGATGTTAACAAGTTCCATCACTGATTCAGTAATCTGTTCGTATTCATTAACTCGTCAATCTTCACTCGTAGGCCTACTCGCTAGACGACCGCCAACTATAAAATATTATCTATTTTAATTGCGGCAATTTTCTATTGTATAGAGGCACTAATAAATTTAATGCCTTTTTTCTAGAAATTTTGTGCCTATCGATACGGTTCATGTTTTACTGCATCGCTAATCTGATAGGCCTATACAAAAATATTTTAGATCAGAATAGGTCTAAATAGTACACCCGTATAAAACAGCTACTATTGGTACTTGTGCAGCAGCTGTGCTGGACTTCGTGACAAAAGATCATTATTCAGAAGTGGATTTTACGCTAATTTACGATTTGATTTTCGAAATAAACACATGAGACGGCTGAATAGTTAAAGGATCACATGTTTTACGTGCTATAAAAGTTATATTTCGTACGAATGTAGGCCTACGATTAGCATGGAATGAAAATGTGATTCAATGGCGTCTTGCTCGTCGGCCATTTTTGTCTTGCAAGTTTCTTGTAATAGTTTCTTGCACGTCTGTCACCGGCATTACACGCGCTACAGCTTACTATCTTGCTCAGTTAGATGAAACTTTGCAATCCTTTTCCACTAGACCCTTCTGGTTTAGTTTGGTTTTCAGACTTTTCGCCGTTTCATTCTAAAAGTCAGGCATATAGGCTAATGCAACTGTTTTATGTGAAACTATGTAAACAGTCGTTCTAACGTCATTTGGTAAAATGTCGGGCATGCAGTGGTCAGTTCCGTTTTCATTCGACAGATGGCGACAACTATCGATGCCTCAGACGCACACTAGGGTGTGATGAAGTGATTCGATACTAATCGCTAGGTGGCGCCAGTACTGCGGGGAAAGACCGCAATACAGTCTAGATGAAACAGATGGCGGACTTCGAAAATCGACATGCGTAGGAAAGTTTGGAATGATCGCTGAAAACCATGAAAGTGAATGTTAATTATATGATGAGCATAAAATTGCATCCGTACAATTTTCTACCTGTCCTGTTTCTTTTCAGTTGCACATATTCGCATGAATAATAGTCCGTTAGCCATAGCCTATCTTGTCTTGCAGGACTGCAAGTAAGTTGCAAGTCAAGTTGCAATCACTGTCGCCACACGATATTGAATTTTAGGCCGCATCGAAGGCATGAGACGATGACTACTGCGATCGACAGGCGTCTGTAAGAGTCACACGGTTTCATGCGACTGCGCTGCGCAAACAGTGCAAAACGGCTGAACGGATCGAGATAGGGGGCCAACTGCTTGGGGTGGACAGTGGAGACTTTAGGGGTAGGGGACCAAACGGGAGTCCCCAAATTTCCCCGAAGGATTCGATGCAGCCTTCGCCAAATTACTTTAGCCAGTTCTAGCCGTTGTCCATTTTCGCCGGTAGCAGTCCATTATGACTTTTATCGACTCTAGGTCTATGAAGATTAGGAAACCGCTTTTGAAGTGAACTATTTTTCTGATCTTTCTTCTTTGTACGGAAGATCGCTTCTTCAGAGTTCTTCTACAATACATGGTTAATGGTATATGACCGGCCGGCCTAGCCTTCACGGGTAATTGTTTTTATCATTGTGGTATTAACATTTTATTAGAAGAAGTTAAGGAAATAAAGGATTTAGGTGTCTTCTATGACACACTGTTAGTATTTGATAAGCATATTTGTGAAAAAATAAATAAAGCTTACATGATGCTAGGCATAAT
>Ga0126335_1000798_pt1 | contig 16155 bp, 12 predicted proteins | sample OlaspJWI45metaG_FD_108409 | JGI IMG/M metagenome (GOLD analysis project Ga0126335, IMG submission 108409) | Marine gutless worms symbiont microbial communities from Oahu, Hawaii - Olavius sp. 1 OAHU.JWI-45 metaG | ecosystem: Host-associated > Annelida > Digestive system > Unclassified | place... | reverse complement strand
GGGTTCAAACCCCCCATTGGACAAGTCAAAAAATTGTGGCCCAATAATTTTCGTAGCCTAAGTAGTGGTAAATGATAATAATAATTTTTGTCTCCCGTTGTTGGCGTATTGTTCACCAATACATTAACTGTACTGGTGACATGTCATTAACACAATATTGCTTGTTCGTCAACAATCATGTCGGCAAGGCTGCAGGTCGGATGTTTAACCCCTCCCCCCCCATTGTGAAATCCTGTGTACGCCTATGGACATTATTATTAGCTTGGTGGCAGCAAAGTCCTTGGCGGAGCTATGCGATCTCCGAGTGCTCTTGTTTTTTGCATGCATGGGCCTTATAAAAGTGCAGCACTAATACTGGTGCTTTGTAATGCATGCCGACTTTACAAACGTATTTAGCGGCTGTACAAACAGGCCTATCAAAATACGTTAAAATACTGTGCGTTGAACTTAAAACATTAAATCGCGCAAATAAAAAAAAATTCGGTTGGTTTTGAGAGCAACATGTATAGTAGTCTGCATTTGTCTATGCTTAATCCAGTCGCAGTGTATGACCCCTACAGAAACATCGCCGCAAATATTTGCTCTGCGCATAATCAGTATCCAGATATACGTTACAAAACCCAAGATTTACCGATAGACTCGTGAGATGCTACACGGCGGCGGGCGGCACCGCACGGTACGAGCACGCACTCAATTTTTATTGAGGTGGAATCTCTTCCGCGTGACGTATGCACTGAGCTGCTACAGCGCCGGCATGCAGTTGATGTAAGTCGTTACAAAGTTGGTCAGCCACCAGCGATCGATACACGCCACTTACCGTCCGTCCCTTAGTTCCTTCATCTACCGATATCGGCTACCGCTACGCTGCTCAGCATTATGATGCTGCTAGAGTCCATCCCATTGCGGTCGCTGTACAGGCATATCATATGCGCGTAAGAGTCTTAGATTAAAGCGTATATCCCAGACAGTCAGACTCAGCCTCTATCAGCCACAATGCAATGAATCTGACATAGGCCTACGTGCACGTGCGCCGCTGTGATCAGTTTTACAGCCCGACGCAGTGCGTTGGAGCGGCATTTGCTATGGCGACGGTGTCTGTGTGTATGTTACGTTGATGTATTGTGCTCAAACGAATGAGTCGATCATCATGCGACCTTCATCAGATTGTAGCCCAGCCATTCTAGTTTTCTCACACCAAATATAAAGCCCGATAGCTCGAGGGAATCCCCCTTATTGAGGGTGTCAAATGGGAGAAGGGTAGGTAAGTCACAAAATCCTGACAATAAATCGCAGTCTATCACCAGACGGCACCTCTTCACAGCGTGCACAAGCGTTGGGCGGTTTGTCAGCGATAGCTGAGCTTCTTGTTAGGTCGGCAGGCTGTAGGCTACAACTAGTAGAGGTAGGCCTAACAGACTGTTGGAACCGCGTCTGTGGGTGTCGGCATGCGAGTCTGTTAATCGTCGTGTCGGAAATCGCAGGCTGTTGGCCTGAATGAATGAATGAGTGAGAATGGCTTAACGCCATGCACTTGATACATTCCGCGTCATTTCTGAGACGAACTGTTGGCTTGAAATGATCGGCGATTTATGCGCCGCGAAAGAGAATTAACATTTAATCCACAAATCTGTATGCCTACTGCCAATGAAGCTATGCCTCTCTTCGTTTAGCAACTGCAACTAGAGTTCAACACGTCCGACACATGCATGCGCATTTTAATATAAACGCTATATAAACGCCAATCATTCGTTATATTCTACAAACTGTTTATTCTAAAAGGTGAAGGTAAAGGTAGATGACACTTGATTAGTCTTGATATAACGCGATTATATGGGCCATCTCCATCACAGAGGCGTTCATGGTGTGACACGCGTTTTCAAGGAATCACACAGTTTTACCCGTCAAGTACCATGCGTTTATCCACGGATGGAATGAACCATACCTGCCTTTGCCTTCCCAGTCGAAGCTGGTCCTCATTTACCGATCCCTGAAGGACGGAAGGTTGCGTTGGCCTAAACACCATCATGGTGAGTAAACAGTCTGCCCAGGACTGCTACGTGACGGACATCACAGTTATTAGCTGCTCAGACCGTCACGCCTCACCGGGCAACTGGAAACGCAGCAGACATACAGAATAACAGCCTGCGATTTCCGACACGACTATGGAGATATGGACGTTTTTCCGCCCGTCCATATCTCCAAAACTAAGTAAAAGAGCTATGGCTAAAGACAGACAGACAGACTGACTGACTGACACACGGCGACTGTGACACACCGCTGACGTCGTGTGTGTCGTCTGCTTGTAGTATGGTGAATTGGTTGCTATATAATTAAATCCTAAAAGGCAATCGGGTATTCTATTGAGAATCTGTAGTACAGTCCCGCTATCTTGGGCGTTTCCCGATCGAAACTTCGTTGCGGGCCAGCCATCGTTCCGTCCCATCGGTCGATTCTTGTTTATGTACACGATTGCTAATTTCACTGGACCATTGTATAGCCTAGTTCAGCCAATTCAGTGACTATTTTACCTTTAACAACATTCTTCAAACGGCAGTCAACCGTTATCCATGCTGATGCCGACTGCACTGTTCGGTGTACGCCGTATCCAGATGCACTGACAAGAATCCTCTATGCGAAGCCTTGTAAATGCAAACCCCTGCAGAATGAGACAGACTTGGATCGCTTGCGCCACGCACCTTCTGCAACTTTACGATCACTGACTCCGCTAGAATGAAATGCCACCCGCAAGCAATTGTTTCTGTGCACTGGACGAGTTTCGCACAACAGCAGCAGCAACTGATAATGTCGGCCGGCGTCCAAGCTATCCCGTGTACATGCCTGGAGAGCAGTGCACTCTCAGGCAGGCCGTGCCCTGGGTGGTCTCTGTACTACGTCCCGCATGATCTACTGACTTCGCCTCGGAATGCTTTGTAATGTATGCCGACTTACGTAAACAGAGCTCAACGGCGCCGCAAATAGGTTTCACAACTAAAAATATACCACAAGAAAACGCAACCAGAAGCGAAATATCTCAGACTGCATAGTCTACAGTGCATTTACCATTCTAATTAAGTCTCCTAATTTTATATTCGGTTCATGATGTTTTGTTTTATTTATGGAATCGTTGCTGCAATAAACACAACACGCTATGACACATCGTGTGGTCTCAGATTCATATGCATGATGCATGTTTAAACTAATGTTTGCATAATGGTTTTACATACAGAGATCGATGCCACTCATTAGGACTTCTCTTTAAGGTCACTTTTATTTGTTGCGGCACTGTTTGCCAAAGACTCAAAAAAACAAAATAAATCGATATCAAAATTTCTGCAAGTCACTAAGTCTAGACTTGACTCTATTTTCGACTGTCGACGTTTTATCAACCACACGAACATGTCTAGGCAGTGAGTGACGGGCATTTTGTTGACAAATCGCGGTCAGTGCAGACCTGCCGAAATCGTGTTGTAATCCTGTGTTTTACAAGACTGCGTCATGCAGTTGAGAGTTGCGTCTCGGTGCATACAAACAACGGCAGACACGCAGCCGTCGCTTCACAGTTCACGTAAATCGGGCTTCCACCCGCCCCGCTCCGTATCCATGGCAACATTCTCTGCCGCTGCAGCACATAAGCAGGGGATGAGAGCGAGCCGAGCGGGGAGACGAGAGAGCACTCCACTGCACTCTGGCAGACGGTCGGTCACAATGGCGTTCGTAAACACACCACGCACTACCGGTGCATGCTGCCACTGACAGTAGTCAAGTCGATAATGCCAAAGGTGTATCTTGTTCCCCTAGCGTACAAGCCCACCGACAGAGTGTCTGGCAAAGCGGTGTTTGTTTTTTGTCGGGTTCAGTTTGTGCGATTGTTGAAATGGGTCGTGTCCCCAGGCACTTCTCCCCTCCATCCTATGTTTATTTTAAGTCCCAGCTTGTGGTCTGGGGATAACGCGATACCGTCTGTGATCTATTAATTTTCGGCGGGTCCTTTCACAGCCTGTAGCAGCCACTTTCTGCCCCAGCCTATGGCTTTATAGGCTTGAATTTGCAGGTTTTGACTTGCAGTTTGAAATGTATCAAAAACAAAGTGAAAATCTGCAAATTCCAACCTATAAAGATAAACCCATAGGTTGGGGCAGAAAGTGAAAACCGAAAAAGTACATACTGATAAATAGTAACTATGGTGATGCAAAACAATACTGTTTTGTGATTACTGATAGAGATGTCATCCGTATTCTACTGACTAAAAATTAATTGCAAATTTTTTGAATAACTCTTTATATCAAATATTGGCCTATAATGGACAGGTTGCTGTCTGACGTGACATCCAGCAGTTACTAATTACCAATCAATGATTTCGATTGTCCACACAAACTTTATACAACTCGTTCAATACAGTAGCCAATGTCACTACACTGTACACACTAAAATATGAATTAATTTAGTCTACAAGCGCTCATGGTCATAAAACTGTTTTATGTACATATCAAAGACATCAATATAAAGATCAACAACAATGTACAAGTACATAAACCACTATAAAACACTGCAGTGACAAAAGTCTGAGCAACAAAACAAGACACACTGACCAATCATCATCCCAATAAAATTGCATCTGCGGCAGTCACACAAAGGGTTAATGATAAGTAATTCATTTGAAATTATCAAGAACTCAGTCAACAATGGAAATTCAGCTGCAGTAATTTGATCAAATCGTGCTAAAATACACAATGATGGTTTTAAAAGTACACAGTTTAGATGGTGATATGGTGGCTTGCAATCTTTACACATCATCAATGAGTCAATGGCCCAAATCAGTGCCAGTTTTAGTTTTTACAACCAACAAAGTTTAGATTCCAATTTAATTTCAATGTCTGTAATGTCCCCAACTGTCCACACCACATACTCAGTGCAGACTGTGTCAAATAGTTTAGACAGGCATCGTCACTGTCAGGCCTTCGCCACTACTAACAACTTACAACAACCGGCAACTACAATAAATACAACAGTTTACAAGTGACCACGACAACACCAACAACAAACAACCTCACGCTCACACTGTTCACACAGCAAAGACTCTAACTGAACGAATTATTGAACATCACTGAATATACACCCAACCGACACCTGCTTCGACTGATCAAGTAAAATGCTTCAGGTCCTAGAAAGTCTTATCTATATACAATAAAACTGACTGAACAACAGCTTAAAGTGCAGAATACAACAACTACTGAGCACATGACTAACTTTAGAAATGTATATTGAACGATGAGAACTGCAACTGCTAGATAACAAATTCAAAAATGGTTAAAAAATAAAAGGCACAATACAACTATTTTATTAAAACCCATTAAAACTGTGGAGTGCAGACATCCATTGACCTGAAAGAAAGTAAATTAGTGAATCTAATACATACAGATTTGAGGCATAACAAAATAAATAACTGCATTGTGCAAGAAACCCATATGATATGTTTCAATTCTGAAGCATGGCAGTATTAGACTACGCGAAGCATATTGAGCCGAGCCATTGCCGCCTGCAGGTCGTTGGCCACACGATGTCTCACTGAGTCTGCGATTTCGTCATCAGCCTGGTACGTGACTCTCTGACCATCACAGTTAACACTGACGATGTACGACGGCGACGTCACTTTCACACAAAGCTGAGAGCCGTCATTGTAGTATAGCCACACGATACCATGAGAGTACTGCACACAGAAAATAATAGCGTCAATTGTACAATTAATGCTGGAACAAACTACAGACGCTACAAAGCACAGAAGTTTTGAAATTACTACCCAACAGATCAGACAAGTGACTAACTAACATAATGTGCACAAGTACTTTTGTAATTTTTATACTTCAGGAAATTAAACAGAACAAATCATGCATTTTACATTTCACTTGGAAATAAAATTTATAAGACGAATATTGCTTACTGAAAACACATACAGCAAACTTGACTTCTAAGTTTCAAAACACTTAGCAATGATTTAAATGAAGTGGAAAGTTGGAAACACACTCTTTCTCTCCATTCAGCCACTAACAAAACATCATCTTTTGCATAATGTCAAAGTATTGAATGTAGTAACCTTGGCAGCTCGGCCAATGCCGGGAATGTCCACAGAGCAGATGAGTCGCTGTTTGCCAGAAGGTGGTAACTGCTGGCTGGCAACATGCAGTTCACTGGATGAAGCAGATGCACTCTGCTGTGTCTGAGATGATGACTGGGTGCTAGCAGGTCGACGCTTAGAGCCACTCACGGCTAGAGATTCACCATGACGTGTCAGCCCATGACTCACTGGCACTTCAGCAGATAATTGTGACCTACCTGAATGAACTGCCGGCCCATCTTCTCGCTGACCAACTGACCGCGTTTTGTGCGACGGCTGCCATAAACCACAACACCACGGAACATATTGCATCAACAAACATCACTGCACCAATGCTATCGCTCTAAGCAAACTCGGTTCACTGTGAACCAGAGACTTCAAGATGTCGAGACATTTATACAATACATCATCATCATCTTCAACATATGATCAGAGACAGTGACACTTTTATTAACAAGAATAGAGATAACAGCAGTAAAGTACTATATACTTATCACTTTCGGTGCCATTTACACTATGTGAGCAGATAACAGAGCACACAGCCCTATCTACAGCTGCGAATGCTCTGTGCAAAAACAGGACAAAGCACAGTGAAATAAATACCTGCAACGGTGGATAACAGCTGTGTGATGAGACTGATGATGATGACAGCTGGTTCACAACTGCTTGCTGTGTACAAACTGACTTAACAGCTCCGTCACTATCTGACATCATTGGTCGCCTGACACAACACACAACTCATGACTGCATCATATTATAGCAAACACAAATTAGTGTCGGCAGCTGTAACATGGCTATAGCTGACTGTCATGCCAGCAGTCTATGTTTACCTATCAGCTCAGCATATGACAATCTCATCAGATCAAACAGCATAAGCATGAAGAGTTTGAAGACCAAGTCCCAGAATGATTCAGAACAAAACCAGCAGTCTATATTTGACTATAACTTTGGCTAATCTTAACTGACTTCTGTCGTTCTTTGATCATTTTTATCGTGAAGAAATTCTACATGCAACTGTGGTAAAATTACCACATCACCTTAATTATGTGCACACCTTACTTCGTAAAATGAAACAGCAATATCTTAATGCACTATCATTTGCTGTAGCAAAAGGAAAGAGAAACATCAATGACAATGACAATATTTACAGTGCTGTCATCAAAACATTGTCACTTTGAGAGTAGCAATCGTAAGCAATGTTCGAAATGTCCGCCTTCAGAATCGACTAAGGCTGACAGATGACACCTCCAGTCATCCACCATGTAATTCACAGCAAACGTTATCAGCAAACAATGACTGATTGCTGATGTCATTAACAAGAAGCTGTTGATATAACAAGTTAGTAAATGCATGCCTAATTTGCAAAATTTATTACCAGCTTTGGTTGTGTAAAAGTTGTTGAAATTGGTCAAGATTTGACAGAGTTGCAGTCCAATGTACACTCCAACGTTTTATCGACAACATAAAATGTGTACTTTTGAATATTATCAGGTAGAATGCACACACAATTAAGGTGGTGTGGTAGCTACATGCAGAATTTCTTCATGATTAAAACAATAAAAAAATCGCAGAAATCGGTCAAGATTAGCTAGAGTTATACATGTAGTCAAATATAGACTGCCACATTTTTTCTGAATCACAGTGTCTAATCGTAACAGATACAACACACAATTAACAGATATGGTTTCCTCTCTAGCAGACACTATGAGAGGAAAACAGCATGGATGCAGACATACTGGAACAGGATTTCATGACCAGCCCTTTCTGACAGTTATGCACACTTCCCTTCCTAGTTTATCAACAATGCTGTATAGCAGTTAGTTACCTGATTCTGAGCTGTGTTCTACATGGAATGGAAATATAATCGCTCTTAAGCACTTCCAATTTGCTTTCAAACTTATAACTGGAGGCAAACACTGACCACTTAGGGCATAACAGAAATATACTCCAGCAAGCTGATGACATTACACTGTACCATCTAACAGCCACTGACCTTCCGACTACGATGGGAAAGAGTGCCACATCAGGTCCACGGCCACAGTGTGCTTGCAGAGACGTCAATACATTGATCATGTCGGTGCAAATCTGCAGTATCTGTTCATGATCATAGTATGTTCTTTACACACAAAACTTTGACAACCTCTCAGTCATCACAGTAATTAACACATCATACTGTTAGTAGTCAGCAAACAAATGTGGCTACAAACACGTCTGGCACCATTAAGAAGTTGTAAACTAAGGACATTTGAAAGTGTACACTACTGTAAGTGTTAAAAAGTTGACATATGCTGCATTTTTCAGAAAGTAATAAAAAAAAGAAACATACAGGCCTAAACAAATGCAAGCAATTCTATTGCCATGTGCTTTGATTTTTCGTGTACAAAAATTAGCAAAACAGAATGACGACATTCAATTAGTAGAGCTGAACAAAACTGTTGTTTTCAGACAGCTATTTTGTTCGTTTGTAATTAGACAAGACTGCTATCACAGTTTATCTGATAAAGTTATGATAAAAATAAAGTGTGATTGCTGTTGTTTACAGTGTGAAAGTGAAATGATGACAAATGAGACTTCAAGTGAGATAATGCTGTACTCACTTCACTGACATACTGGCACATCTCCTGCCCTTCCTCTGACAACTCAGACACACTGCTTGCTGCTGACAATAGCTTAATTGATCCATTGCAAAGAATAACTCGGACAGCTTCATTCGCTTTGTGATATTTAGCCCCTACATGTATACAGCAACATACACAGCATTATAAGTATATGTGCACATTCATGACCAATAAGTGAGTGCGTGGGTCACCAAGGGTAAGTAGTTTCTCAATGGCACATCAGCACAAAAAAGACCATTTAGAGCCATACAAATGATAAGATTCATGAACATTAGAAGTAGTATAGTGGGGGTCGTGTGCTATTGAAGATAATTCACAAAGTCCCCATTATACTAATATTAGATGATTACAGTTAAAGCATCATTCAAAAAATTATCGCTCTGCACAAAATAGTTACAATAACCCAAAAAGAGTGGTGAATATTGCAGCAACAGTGACTGCAAGAATAGAAGTAGACAAATGGGAGTCAGAACAGAAAAACATGACAGGCGGCAACAAACAAACACTTGACAAAACTTGTTTCACTGAATCATGAGTTCTGCAGTTGCCACTGACCTTCTGTCTCACTCACTAACTGCAAGCTAACTCCAAATTTTGCAAACAATAGCACGTCAACTATCTAATGGCTAAATTCACAAATGAAAATATTGGACAAAGTGCTATTTGTGCAAATTATGGGTCTTCCTTGATATGCCTGTAAGTAATTTAGCAGTAACTATGTATCCTGATCTCAGTAAAAATCTCAACATAATGATGATGATGACAGACAAAACATGCAGATAAAAAACAAAAGTAAGACAGAAGCTAACTGACCATCATAGAAAGTAACTTCAATGTCTTCATTTTCCATGACTTGAAACTTTGCACGTTGTGTGTACAACGTCACCTTCGGCGTCTTTGCTCGGATGTTGCTGACAAACAGTGCAGCGTAGCTGTACTTGCGCCAGTGTTTCCTCGGCAATGCCTCCAGTGTGAAATGCTTCAAGTGGACAGATCCCAGAGCTGGTGGAGCAGGTGGCTGAGGTCCCAGACTGCAACCCTTGCCGTTGTTTGGCTTGTATATCTGAATCTGTTTACACATTACATACAAACATGTTCTTGAACCTCCTTCAACAAGCACAACTTCTCATGAGCCACTTTGGGGCAACATCTCCTGTCAGCATTAGTAGTCAGTAACGTGATGACTAGAAGTTGGCTCAGTAGTTCACCAATGCAGAGTGGATGACCCAGTGAGTGAATGAGTATTATGTCTCAACTACACATAACAGCACATTTCACTGACAAGTCTTTCCAGGCAAACTATTGCTTAGCAGAAGAACAAACTATCTAATCTCCCCAACTCTCGTAGTCTCTGTGAATCACTTTCACGCAACAAAGTGTTATACTTCCCAAATATGGCTTATCATCAACAACTGATGTGCTTGCAAATGCAAACAACTCCAATCTGTCCATGACTTAACACAGATAAGCATACCTGTAAACATCAAAGTCCAAGTTAATACTGAATGATGAAATAACTGCCTACATATGCTCACTATTACCTGAAGGCCATTGGCAGAGATGCGCATCACTTCTAAAACAGTTGCAGCACCTCCAATAACCCGAAAGAACTCCATACAGACAAAACCATCGTCCAATATCGTATACTGCAAACAAACCAAAAAAACACAATATGCTGTCAGAAAAAAATCAATATGTATTATATGTAACATCGTGACATGCTTCTATGATTTAAAATGTTACAAATATCAGTTAAGCAAACTGTGTGCATAGCAATTTACTAAAACTCAAGTGTAAGATAAATACACATAACAAAAATACTTGGTCAATAAGATGCGACATTCTATATCCAACATCATATTTATGTGCCTCCAGCTTTGCGACAGTGAGTTCTGCAAAACTGCACATAATAAGATCCTAACAAAACCACAATCAACTATTTATATAATTTAATGGTTAATTACTTGACAGTCAATTATACAGACTGCCAAACTGCTATCACTGCTGTTGTTGGTACTGTGTAACATATTTGAGATGTTTAATGCAAAAAAACTTACCACAACGCTGTTCATTTGCTGTCGAAAAGGTCGCAGCCGGGTGGTAGTGAAAGAAGCAGGGAGATTGTCAACTGACTTATTCCCAGTGCTTCCCTGTTTCATCTGCTGTTGCTGCACATCCAGCTGTTGTGCTCTGTCTATAACAGTTGACTCTGTATGTGCACCAACGTCAATGTCTACTGCACTCCAAGCTGCACTATCGGCTTTCTGTTTGTGTCTCCGACTGAGGTTATCAGCTGAATGGCTGCGTCGACGTAGCTGTTGTGCATACTCTACAGACGGTGGTGTCTCGGCCTTGCCAATCACTTGTCGCTCATCAGCGTGATTAGATCGATTACCACGTGGCAAAGAGCCACTTGCTGATACCAGATTTGTTTCAGACGAGCAATGGGCCAACTGTCCACTACGCTGGACACAGCTTAACGAACTAGAGTCATTTGCTAACGACACATCGCGCTGATGTTCCGTCATAATCTGGCCACCAGGTAACAACCGGCAAATCTCGACTGACAAGTCACTGTGCTTACTGGTATCACTAATAACCGGAGTCTGGAAGGAGTTGACTGTCGATGGGCTTGACGATGCACTGCCCCCATCTCGTGAATTGAATTCAACGATCTGCTTATTTCTACTGGACTGCCGTGGCATCACTGGTGTCAGTCTATAGCCGTCTTTACACCTCCTGCCAGTCTCTCGATCACTTGCAGGCACATGTGCTGCTTCAGATTCTATGCCGGCAGTGTTAGCAGAAATCACAGCTTGATTACTGTGCAAAATAGGTCCATGAAGATACCCTGAACTTGGAGATTTAGTGTCAGCCTTGAAATACAAGTCACTGGCTGCATTACCATGGTTCTGCTGATTGCTAAAACAAAACAGAACCAACATGATAACAACCACCATCTACTGTAAACTAAATTAACACAACAAGTACAAAACAAAACCTCACATAGATGTGAACAGATCTCCAACCTGAAGTAACTCCTGAAACATACATGGCCAGTTACACAGAAGGTTAACCCTCATGTTGCAATGAAACTACAGATGCAGTCCTGACAGACAAATCTGGCAACAATGCTAATAATAACAAGCATTACAGTGATGTAGTAATAGCCGCACTGAAGTGGCGCCATCTGGCAAGTGAGTACCGGTAAGATCACTTAGCCAGATAGACAGACTGACAGACTACGGGTATCATCAACTGCAATAGTCCACATTTCAAGCATTTGATGTAGAAAACAATAACCCACAGTGAAACAATCTGTTCTGCTCTACCGTGTAATTGCAGGTTGTTGTTGTTGTGGCTTTGCTGGACAAGTTGCTGACAGCGCGCCTGGGGATGCCACTGGCCTCTTGGCTGGTTGTGTTGCAGCAAGGCCTGCCTGCTGGTAGGAGCCATTACTGGATGACTGCTGGACTACTGGTCTTGACTGAGGTTCAGATGTCATTGTGCGACTGACAAGAGAACTCAGGACAGATGTCAGCTCTGTGCCACAGCCGCTGTCCATTGACCACTCGGCACATGGCTGTGTCAAACACACAACACATGCTCATTCAACTTGACAATTCTTAAGACATTGCTATAATGCATTTCATTACGCAAATGACGTGCCCACATTAACCATGTAACTTGTTAATCTCGATGCAGCCATTATCACATACTTATCACACACAAATCTCTCTCCAAAATAACCTATAATGCGTCGAGTGTGATATTAAGCCATTACTCACCCACATTCACTAATTTTGAAACTTGTGATTTTACATCAGTTGTTAATATGAATAAATTAAATGAGTGAGTCATGTGAAAGATTGTCAGTTTATTCTTGATTTGATAAGATGTCGGGATTGGTATGGTTCGGATGTTGAGTGCATCTTAGATAGAAAAGAAATCTGTGAAATTATAAAGTCTCTAGCTGCAGATTAATAGCTAAAATTTGATCAGTCATACTACACAATTCAGCATTGCATCAATGACATTTATGCTATGTTTCCATCACACAATTTGTAACTTTTGTAGTTTTCTATTGTAATTTGTGTATTTGTACTCTACTTTTATATTTCTTGTATGCTGTACTTTGTGTACGATTTTATAATAAAATAAAAATAAAATAAATAAATATAATTTCAATCAATACTTTTCAACTACCTCAGCAGTAAAAACTTAACATTATCAATCACTATGTTGGTTGATATCAACATGAAACAGCAAATCGTAAAAAGACAACAACACAATCACAAAAGAGTCCAGTAGCCAGACAGTAAACAGTACGCACACTTTTGCCTGGATATTTGCTTCGAAATTCCTCCAGTGATGTGCCGGTCAAGAATGGATGATCTCGAATTTCTACAACAAACACCAAGTACAACTTAGTGAATGATGGCATAAATTACTGCATACACTCCTCTGACTTGTGCTTGCTGCAAATTTTGTGCATTATGCAACTTTCGTAATAACTACACGTATAATACTTCTTTCTTTTATAGTCTGCTATGCAGCAAGTTTGTAACGTCCTAATACTGTTCATCTGTTACCATTCACTTTCATCTTCTGCTGTTCTTTTAATATAACATAATATATAGAAAGTCACTCAACATGTGTCAGTGTTCTTCCACAAGTCACTTCATCTTTCATTCTTCCTTCAATACATACAGAAATGAGCACAGGATCGTGTTCTGTGATAGCTCCAACACGGGGCCTGATCCTGATACTATTTCTGCAATATGTAGACAATTTCATGATAAGAATGTAAGTGATATTAATATAAAACACAAACCATGCAGTGTCAGTCTGTCTCCCGGACTGAGTCTCATGACTGACATTATGAGGTGCTGAGCCTTTGCTGACAGCAGATTCGGCATCTTGTAGAGCACTGCCTTGATACGGTTGATGGTCTCCAGTAAGTCTGAGCTCTCAAATGGTGGCCCTCCAACCAGCATTGTGTACAACACAGAACCGAGAGAGAATATATCTGTTGCAAGACCATGTCCTGAGCCACTGGCAACCTCACTGCAATCAGTTAACATACGATAATGTTCACACTTTGTTAAGTTTCAACCACATATTAAAACTGCTCTATCACATACCATGTTTCTACTCTTTTCATGTCTCAAAAACTTTTCCAGAACATGACATTTCACAGACACAACTCAAAACTAAAACTAATGCAATCAATACCTGAAACCAATATTCTTCTACATCATATGAGTCACAGCTCTTCAGCTTGTGCAGCTTGTCATAACTAATCTTTTGTTCTGCGATTTTTTTCTGTTTTGTTAATGTACACAAGCTATTTGAATCTGCTATCTGTGCCAGTCTTGATCAGTCAAACTACACAATTCAGCACTGCATCAACGACATTTATGTTATGTTTCATCTTCCATGACTTTCAAAACTGTCCAATGTATACAATGATGACACTGTTAAATTCAAAAACTTTCAAGAAACTTTCAATAATAAACTTGCACGTAATACACTACAAAACATGTTTCACCGTTAAGATTACGATAAACAAAATTCTGTTTCTGAAACAAGACTGCTGCCATGCCACAATTAACAACTCAGCCTAGTGCAAAGCAAGGCAGACTCACGGAGACATGTAGTTTGGAGTGCCACACATCGTAAAATGTTTCATGTCTGGATTCTCAAGACGTTCAGCCAACCCAAAGTCCGCTATTTTCTAAAACATTACATCTGACAATTATTACGGCAAAAGACAAAACAGTAAGTTTTAACAGTGAGCTACTGAACCACAACCGCTCTAAGCTGTAATATCTGCTACACTGTGATACTTGCCATATTTCAAATATTAATTATCAGAAACTACTTCCAGATACTGATTGCTGAAACAACCTAGTGTTACTGTGGTATTATATTAATACCACAGTAACACTAGGTTGCTATGTACTGCCAGTAAAAATCTACTGTCAGAGATATTCTCTCTTGATTAGATCAATTAGCATGTGGCATGAAGCTGCATGCAATGGGCCAACTGTCCACTATGCTGGACCAAGTTCATAGTTTCTAACAACCTAGTGCGACTGTGATGAATAATACCACAGTAACACTAGGTTGTTTCAGCAATCAGTTAAGCCTCAATTCAGAATATGACAGAAAAGGACCAGGGTCCAAACTCACAAACGATGTCTTAAAATCTATCCTAACATATGTCATATGATCATCCTATGACATAAGTTATGATGCTGTAAGATGATCACATGATATGTCACAGGTGAATTCACAAAAATTGTCGTAAGATTTTGTGGCAAGTTTTCCACCAAAAGCTACTAGTGAGAATAGCAACTGTGATCATCAGCAAATAGAAAATGGCAGCCGACTTAAATATTCAGTTATTAAGTACGTAAGCAAACAAAATCAGACGCAAGTGTTAATCTATAACACAGATTCAAGCCCAGTCATTAGCATTAACCAATTAGGGAAGCCAAAATAATTATGTGAATCAGTCTAGCAGGTAGGGTGAAATCACACCAAAACTCAGACGTCTTTGGGACTAGTTAAGTCCGAACTCGTTTGAAATTTGTCGATAACTCAATGTTGTAATTTTTCGCCCTACAGACATATGACGAACGTCACAGGCTTCTGTTAAATTTTAAAAATATGCCAAAATACACGCGTCCTATAGACGTGTAGAAAATATGTCATAAATACGTCGAAAAAGACATCTACATACAAACATCTATAGGACGACGTAACGATGCTAGTCTCGAAATCTGATCACGACAACTTTAGGACGTCCATACGATGTCTTCAGGAGTCGACAAAAGGAAGTCTATAGGACGTAAGAATTTGACGTCTATGGGACCAATTTAGGATGTCTTATAAACGTCCAAATGACGTCGAATTTCTTGAAGTGATGTCTTCAGCATGCACTGCATCGATTAATGTTAACAAATGTAAAACTTCAGTGGTCTCAAAACGATTAGTTGAACCACTGGATTGATGCGACGACATCAGTGTCTGTGCAACTACGCATTTTCTGCATGGTATTTTGTGTAAATAATGTTCTTTTTCTGTCGATTTACAGTGCCACCAGTTGTCATAAGACATCAAAGAAGTTATCATAACATTTTGTCAGAAGATAGGTCATAAGAGTATCGTAAATGTCTGTGGATTAGCAATTTTGTCATACGACGAAAAATGTCATATGACATGTCATAAAATTGTTTGTGAATTTGGCACCAGGATACTTAGACAGCAATATGACTGGCAACATTTCGTCGTTGGGTAGCCATGCTCTGGTCCTGCATCTCCATTCAGATACTGTGACTGCCAGTGATCACGTACGGGTGCTCGGAGTCACTTTTTCGTCCGACCTGAGTCTCGAGAGGCATGTCTCTAAGACGTGTT
>Ga0126335_1000797_pt1 | contig 16161 bp, 13 predicted proteins | sample OlaspJWI45metaG_FD_108409 | JGI IMG/M metagenome (GOLD analysis project Ga0126335, IMG submission 108409) | Marine gutless worms symbiont microbial communities from Oahu, Hawaii - Olavius sp. 1 OAHU.JWI-45 metaG | ecosystem: Host-associated > Annelida > Digestive system > Unclassified | place... | reverse complement strand
TGGACACATCAGGCTACGGGTCATTTCATGCTTCAGGTACAATTTTATTAGCCACATGACCCAACTAACAGCATCAAAGCACTGGAAAGGAAGGAAGGGGGAAGGCCCCAACTAAGTTCTCACACACCCCCAGTTGGGGGGGGGGGTTCTAGAAATATGCCTGCTGCAGTGTGTAAAGCTCCACGTGAAACACGGTAGTAAGACCAAACGTCCCATTGGACACATCAGGCTACGGGTCATTTCATGCTTCAGGTACAATTTTATTAGCCACATGACCCAACTAACAGCATCAAAGCACTGAAGGAAGAAGACAACAGATGAACAAGTGGCCAAAGTAATTTGGCGAAGGCCGCATCGAATAGCGAAGGCCGCATCATATAATGTATGCGTAGGGGGAAGCTTACACCCCCATCTAATACAATGTTTCTTTGGTCCCCAAGAGTCTACACCCCAAGCAGGACCTCTTATCTGTTCAGCTGTGTGTGCACAGAGAATTCGCATCAAAAGCAGCATGACAGACTGACAGAAGCTGGTAACATCCGTCACAATAATCCACATCTCATGCATTCGATGCTACCTGAAGCTACGCCATTGAAACTAACACATGTTATGCCACCCAGGCAGGAAACCAGTCACCAAGGTTTGCAGAACTTGACATAATTAGATTAGAGCTACCGGTATAGAGGATTATATTCAGAGTGGCCACTCTTCAGAGTTCAGACCCCATCAAATACCCCAACTTTTCTAGGTAGCCGGAGCTATCTATATACCCGGTCACTTTGCCAATACAAATATGTAACCTCTGATATGTTCATAAGCATTATCGTTATACGCTTGAGTGAACTGTGAATTTTGTGACACAGATATTGCTGTGCTTATTTCTGTATACATCTAACGATGTACGGGATAAGGATTTTCACTATCCGACCGGAGTCAGAATTTACCACATACTGGAGTAAGGATCGTAAGACACAATGACAATTGAGTTGAGTCAACTACACCATCTGAGTGAGCACTCAGTAGTTTGAGGACAATACTAGTTTGATTTGGACACCCAGACTGCTGTGTGGGTGGAGTCACAAGTTTCATGTTTGACTAACGAGTAACAAATGAAATAGCAAGTAAAATTATCCGGTTCACTGTCAGAAACTGGAACAGGATAGTAAAAAGTGGCCGGATAACCTGTACATACCTTATCCATCACATTTTCGGCACACTTCCACAAATTCCCGACTTTTCTAGGTTCTTATCAGATGGGCAGCAACCCCGAATACTAGTGCCACTTCTTACACACTCCTCCATCAAATTATCGATCAATCGATCGATCAAGCATTGATTCAATTACTCTGTGCAGACAACATCAACTGTCATATGTACACGTCACACATCGGCAAACAACAGACAAACTGAAACAGTCTGCAAACAGATGTTTTGGAACCAACATGATGACGGCTTCGACGACGAAAAAGCATTTTTTACAGCATCGTGTGAATTTGCAGTCTAGTTACTGCGGATCATCAACAAACTGCAATAACAGTGAGCAAAAGACAGGGGATTGGTCAGGATGTTTCGGGGACAGGCAGATCCCCAGACAACTTATTTTCAATCTCACTCCAATCTGCAAAGTCATAAATAAGTACTGCCGCATGTACATCCAAAACTTTCCCATGCTACCCCTAACTTCGGTGGATCAGTGGTTACCATTGCGGATCATCGACAGTGAGGTCATGAGTTTGATACTCATAGCCCCTACGCTCCAGTTGACCAGTGAGGCTTGACGGTTCAAACAGCTTATAACAGTGATTTCCATCAGACTGTTTACTCACCGTGGTGGTGCCTAGGCCAACTCAGTCTTCCATCTCTCCAGGATCGGTAAATCAGGAACAGCTTTGGCTGGGAAGGCAAACGCAGGTAAGGTTCATTCCATTCGTGGCTAAATGCGTGCGTGGGTGGCCGGTAAAACTGTGTGATCCCTTGACAACACGTGCCATACGTGAGCACTTATGTGGCAAGGTTCCCTCACTAAAAATGCTATATCAAGTGTCCTTTACCTTTACACTTCCCATCTCCCAAATACCAGTATTAACATTTCCCCATAAGGCAGATGTAGGCCATTCCCTGGAAAATCCAAGTAGTTTCTGTTTATCCAACTCGAACTCTTTCCCTAAATTTGCAGTTTTGTTGATTCGGGCCTCTTTTCTCCTTCCATTAATTTGTATCTTCATACCAATATCGGGTTGGGGGCACATTTTCTTCATCACCTTAATAGGCAGCAGCATTCACCAATTTTGTAAGAACGCCAGCAATAAGTAAGCAAGCGGGCGCCACGTCATCAGCTAAACGGATGTGTTTTTAGTCGTTATTAAGCATACCAACTTAACTGTCGCAATATGTACATCAACAGCAGTGAATCAAAGCAGTCACTGCAAGTGTGAAAGGCAAAGTGTCAAACGAGAGACCATGGCGTCAAGAAGCTGCTTTTCAAAACTATTCAGTAACTGGCACAAGAAACGTGCAAATCACCAAGGTCCTCAGCAGAGCTGTGCCCATGCATCACTTTTGTTCAGGACCCCATCCAACCCCAGACCCTCAGCCCCAAATCGGATTGGCATCAACCCCTTTTATGTGTACAAATGCAATATGTGGGATAAGATTTGTGGGTCTGCCCCATTTCTGCACTCTGAAACAGAATTGGTATAAACCCGTTACCATTGTCGATAAACATACAGATTTTCACGAAGAGTATTTCCGATAACTTTTTAAGGGCCTGGTGGATCTATAAAATGCTAGAAAGATGCTAAACAAAATCTGGCAGGCATCAGTCCATGTTGTCGGGGTCACACGCCGGCAATGGATTACGTCTCTGACATTCGACAATAAAATCCATAACATCATCTCGTTGGCGCTTCAAAGCTCCAGCCCGGCTGTGTTTTAGAGACGTCTCGAACTCCAACAGCTGTCCCATGAAGTTGAAGTTGGGAGCAACGATGGGACGTTGCGACTTGACAAAACGGAATGCGTCCAGCATGGCGAGGTTTGATCGTGCCATGACGTAGGCAATTGCCAGGGTTGAGGATCGGGATACTCCGGCCTGACAGTGGATGAGAACGCGTCCGCCAGCTGCATCTACTTCATCTGCACACATAGTAGCAAGGTGATGTTGATCAATGAACTGAGATGAGTAAGGTAGGATTCCACACCCCACATGGAACACAATGGGTAATTCAAAGATTGAGTATTTAAACTGCACCAGTACTGACAATGAAAACTGAGCAAAACAAGAGCTCAGATATCGCCGGGATGGCGCACGTCTTCTTGGTCAAACCCCATCACAGCACAGTCGAAAGCTCCATCCTAGATGCAAACAATGTGGATTTTATGGTACTGTGACGTTGTGGTGCCCTACTCTGAACCCAGCAGTGAAACGTCAAGGTAACCAACCATGAATGCAAAGTGAAACGTTATGGTACCTTTGCCGGAATACAACTCATTGTTGGTACCATAACATCCCACTACTAGCTTCACACTAAGGTACCATAACGTTACACTTGGTACCAGAACAATCATCAAGCATCAGTGTGTCGTGCGGGGCACTACATGTCTAGATATCTTGCACTGTTCTGGCATGGATCACTCACGTGACAGACAGAATTGCAAGAGCAACAGAGGTATCTAACACGTTAGACGTGAGACAAACAAGTCTACTATTACTGCTGATATGCGCTTATAATAGTTGACTACTGTGATACAGTAGAACAGTTTTCAGATACTCTTGTCATACAATCATCACTGCTCAGATGTTCAGTGACTTTCAGAATGTTGTGGTATTCGCAGCAGTTTATACAGTAAATAGTGGCCAAAGTGACTTGGCAAAGGCTGCACCGAATGACCCACAAAGTGAAGCACAGTCTCAAGTGGGCTTCACCGTGCAGGGTCACTTGGTGCATTCGTGACAGACAAACTGACGGACAAACACACACCGTGCACATTGGTAACAACAGTCTGCATCTGATGCATTCGATGCAGCCTAATAATGGCACACACACCATGCAATGCATTAGCCCCGAGTTCGTAGTCTCACAGCTGGCTACTGACAGACAGACTGAATCACAGATGAGCCCCGTCACGATGTTACAAAGTTTTACAGCAGCTAAAGGTTATTCATTGGGTGTGTGCAGCAGCACAGCCTGACTCTGGAATGTAAAGACTTATTCATGAAAACACGTGGTGCTGCCCTAGTGACTGCATATGGAATCAATCAACACCTCCCTGGCCCACTACTGGTACACTAATGCTGTAGCACCATTCTGAAACTCACTGCTAGAGTCAGCTAAGCTCCATAGCGGTGGCCCATATTTCTGGCATGAGTCGTTGAGTCTAACGTGTTAGTCGCAGCTATTGCTATTGCAAGTCCATCTGTCTGTCCGTCAAAAAATTTGTAAAAATCCACGATTTCCTAATTTTCTAATTTTTCATTAAAAATTTCAAAATATCAAAATTTCAATTTTTGAGTGTAACATATATGCATGGTGAATTCACTCATTAAAAAATCACTGCAAACTGTGTATTTTAGGTGTTAGCATGAAACGTCAAACTGTTATTGTTAGGCTACTGTACCTTTTTTAAATATTAGCATAAGTGGCCAGAAGCAATATTCCACTGGAAGGCCACATGTATTGAACAAATTTTTTTAATTTAATAAAATTTGCGCCAATTTTTGCTAATTTTAAATCTGCAAGTTACAAACTCTCGACGTACAGATAGAACCCTGGACTCTGTGGCTGTTCAGTGTGGCAGGCAGGTCATTCACTGTTGCTGTCCTCAGCTACGGTACATGTTACCAGCATCTCCGCATTTGGTTGACGGCTTTGCACGTTTTAAGCGTCTTCTGAAGGCACCTCATGCTCAGCAGGCGCAGCAGCTGAACTTGTAGCTTCTAGGAAGTACGTAGACCTGCTCCAGTCTCATCTCTTTCAGCCAATAGCAGTGGAAACCTCGGGTTCCATGGATTCTTCCACCATTTGCTTTACTGATTTGGGCTACAAAATATCTTGTTTCTGCTCAACGTTTCAACTCGGTCCTTATACGTGAGATATGAGGATTAGCCACTCCAGAGCTTTGCTTTGAGCTTGTTTTTAACCCCCAGGATCTATACTACCAGGGGTATAAAAAATAAAATAATAATAATAAACAAGAACTTATAATGCATGCATGGTCAAAGAACAAATCTAAGGCACGGGCAATCACCAGAAGGAGAGAAGGCAGTCGTGTCTAGTGCTTATTGACCAGGTTAAAGAGGTGAGAGTTAAGACAAGTTTTATATGTGGTGAGAGAAGGTGAGTTTTTGACTGTGTCTGGGAGGCTGGTGATACTTGGGTGCTGTGTGTATAAATGTTCTTACTCCTTCACTCAATCTGCTAACAATTACAACACTGGCGCACGACCAGCTGTCTAGCAGCAGTCACATGTGTCATGATTCTGGCACTCGGAATTACTGCCAGTGCTAACAGAACAGACTGGCGTCTAAAACACCCACTCAGCATTCTTAGTCACTGGCTGTGATATTACTCGCAAGGGACCCCTTTTCCCCATTGTCTAACAGCCCCCAAATCCAACTAGCAACTCTGGAGAGCCTCTTGTAGTCCCCAACTGTGGGTCTACAGCAAAAAATTCAATTCAATACTTCTTAGCCACCAAATCAAAAACCTACCAGTAATGATTTTTCAATATCACCGCATCTGATTCAAACTTGCTTGAATTTGTGTATTAAATTACGATGACCAACAGAAATCCAGCAAAGTAGGTCGAGGTGACCTAGATTTTTGTTTGTAATTAGAGTTGGTCAGTATGTCTCTGCAAACAAGATTACAAGTCTCTATGTAAAGGAAGTAAGACTTCTAACACCCTTGTTAACAGACAGACAAACACACACAAATGCCGGCACAGCCTAGCTCCCCAACTGTGGTTAATTAATGTTCAGTTACCGATCTTTGACCTTTATATAAAAATTACAACGAACACAACCCGACCTTATTTACCTCGACATTTCAATCTCTATCAGAGACCTTCCTTAGAAGAAGGTTCCTCAGTTTTTCTTCCGGTTCTTGCCATGGTAGTGATACGATGTGGCAAGAAATTAATCATATGTGTGTAGCTGTCCTCGCACCGGTTAACAGAAACGTCAAAGGCAAATAAAGTCGAGCTGTGTTCATTGTAATATGTACACAAATGCCTTCACCAATCTAAAGAATATGTTCAATCAGCGCCAACCTATGAAGCCAATAGCCTCTTCGAAGTACTGCCGTAGGTTCTGTATGCCACTGTCCGAGGCTGGAAATCGCAGGTAGCACACACCATCGGACTCAAAATATAGAGGCACGTGTGAAGTCACGTTAATCACGTGACTGATTTTGTGATCGCACAGCACCATGCGATTGGCTGCATCCTGGTCGTTGCCTAGCAGCACATTGTTGTCATAGCTATCGGCTCTTTCAAACTTTCAATACATAGGGAATCATTTTACCAAGAAGAGACAATTATGATCAACACCTGGATGTGTGAAAAGTGAAGGCTTTACCCAGGACAAACTGACAACAATAACAATTGGGGGTTTTCCCCAGTGAGAACCACAGGTTTCACCCCTAGATCCACCAGCGTAATGGCCCCCATTCCAGGACTTTACCTATCTTGGTTAGGTCGGCTTTAGTATTAGAATCAGGCTCACAGAATTAGGTATAGATCAGAGTTAAGGTTTTAGAGTTAAGGTGAGCTGTAGGGTAGTGAGAAACCCTGAATGGTGAACCCACATCAGAGAAAAGGTCCCCAACACACATTATCACCCCTGGTCCATAAACTGTACCAAACGGAATTTTTCATGACATACACTAATACCAAATATAGGAGATATTAGTTTTTTCTGCAAAGGACTCTAATGTATGAATTTAAGTAAAACATATTTTAAAATGTGTTTATTATGTTATATAAGCAAACTAATATAGTTTTCCTAACAACATAGCTAAATTGAAACACTGCCAACGTACAGGTGTGGACCCTATACAAAAAGGGCAAGTTCAGAACTTCAGACTTTCCACTTCTTTGAGTACTCGTCGAGTACTCAATAAGATAATTGATCGAGTAATCAAGTAGCAAACTACTCGACTGCAACAGACCTATTCCTCACACACGCATTCCATATGACAACACGACTGTTCGCTCCGTGTACATTTTTATCGTGTTGTGTCTTTTCGTTCTTTTATTCAGCAACACTGTGCAATGGCAGGTAAGTCGTCTCACCTGTATATTAGACTACATGTAACTGATCAGCTTACCAACAAATAGGAAAGGCAGTATCTCAGAGATCTGTGCTTCATCAATACGACCATCGGAGGCTGGTGACCGACACGAGACAACCGGACGAGACAGGGGCAAACCTGGCTGCGAGCATAACTCACTGTAGTCCTTGTGAAATGCCTTCAGCCCTCCTGAATGCACAGTATATGAGCAAGTACAGTCCCGTGTCCCACTCAACATGGCACAAGTGGTCAAAGTAATTTGGCAAAGGCTGCATTGAATCTGTGGGGGAAATTGGGACGCCTGTCCAATACAACGGGGCTCCATCCCAAACAGGACCTCGATCCGTTCTGCTGAAGCTGCATGAAGCCGCGTGAGAGACTGACTGACAGACAGTTACACTCAAAACTGACAGACTGGAAAATCATGCATTTTTACTAATTTTAGCCCGTTGTTCAAATGCATAAAAAACACGAACTTTTATGAATCTTAAAAACTCGCGCCAGGTTAGTATTACGATGTGTGTCAAGGGCAAAGGACATCAGCCTTCCCAGCCCAAGCTGGTCTTCATTTACCGACCCCGGAGGGATGAAAGGCTGAGTTGTTCAACAGTGATAGTACACAGAACCGTTTCTCTTTTACTGTCCAATCATCGCTGCTTAAATGCTGTCTACTGCAGCAGAGGGAAAGGGAGGGAATGGACAAACAGATAGGCCTTCCTATCAGCAGCACTAATCTACAGCAGAGTGTATAAAAACGGTACCCAAGGCCTACATAAATTTGCCAGTCAATATCGTTGGGCAAACACGCAGATCCCATAATGAGACATGCAATTTGCCACTCAACCAGCAGTATTGATCATTTAAAACAGCCCGCAGTGTGTGTGGTGTGTGGCCTCATATTAACCAACAGCCGGGTGGTCTTAGGTCTAAGTATTGACCTAGGCAGGCCTGCCTACCGCACGCCAACCGCACGACGTAATGCTTCTATTTATAGCTCGCCCGCGCCAACAAAGATGACGTCATCGCCTATAAATACAACGCCGTTCAAGCAGTGCAAAAGCTACACTCAGGCTTCCCATTCTGAAGTTCTCAACAGTGGCGTTAAGCTCGGTATGCGTAGACCCCACGGCTCAATTACGTGGTATTATGTTGAGACGTGTCTGTCTGTCTGTGTGTCCAGTAGGCTACAGGCTGTGACTTTTGAATGGATTGAACTAGAAACTTCAGTTACAGTACCCCAGGTGGGCACAGTGACCTTCACAATATCTCAGCCGAATTGCACTTGAAAGTCACATGTCAAGGTCATTAAAGGTACAGGTAAAGGTGTGGACATTTGTTATAGCACCTCTTAGCCGGAAGCCCACCTGAGAAGCACTCAAGGTATGACATGCATTGTAAAGGGTTTTCACAGTTTTACTTGCACATTCACTCATTTATCTGCGAACGGTATGAACCACGCCTCCCCAGCCAAAGCCGGTCCTCATATTACGACCCCAGAGGGATGGAAGGCTGAGTCAACCTAGATAACATACCTAGATGGTTTACCCGTCCAAGGATGGTCACCCATCCAAGTACTAACTGGGCTCAGTGTTGACTAACTTCGCTGATCAGACCAACTACCTGCTACACCAAGCCACCAACAACACGTAACTAAATACCAACAAACTGGTCCTCATTTGTCTCTGTCCTGTTGTTTCTTAAACTCTAATGGTTTATGGCTCGACTAATTATGTTATGTTCATATCCCCCTGAAGTAAAGTAAGTAAGTAAGTAAAACGTGAATTTATATAGCGCATATCATTTTAAAAAACCTCTAATGCGCTGGTCACATTAGTAGAGACTAAAAAGGATTGTCTTGAGAAACTTCCAAAAATTTCCAGTTTCTCTCCGAAGTACGTTGTCTGTTGACAAAAACTTCCACTGTCATAAACTCATACCTTGAGCACAAAGCAACTGAAATTGCCAGCAGCCAATGGCAGGGTCAGAGGTCAGAGTAATCAACTGATCACGTCACCTGATGCAGTGTGTGCCGGTATACACAGCCAGCAACGATGGCCTGAGCAAGCTACACACTGGTAGAGGCCCCAGCCTTCTCAGTAGGTAAAGGTACAGGAAACCTAATATAACACCTCTATATGGGCCAACCCCATCACAGAGGCGATCAGGTATGGCACGTGTTTTCAACGGATCACACAGTTTTACCTGACACCAACGCATTTATCCGTGAATATAATGAACCATACCTGCCTTTGCCTTCCCAGCCAAAGCTGGTCCTCATTTACCGAGCCCGGAGGGAAGGAAGGCTGAGTTGGCCTAGGCACCATCATGCTAAGTAAACAGTCTGCCTAGGACTGCTATGTGACAGCTACCACAGCTGCTACCTGTTCATACTGTCATTCCTCAGTGGGCAACTGGAACGCAGTGGTTATGAGCATCGAACTCATGACCCCTCAAGCCGCAAGTCATGATGCTAACTACCAAGCCACCAAGTACCACCATAACGGGGCAATGTTCCCAAATTCACAATTATTTCCAAACCTTCATGACAGATAATAAACTGTACATATTGAGAAGTCTCCACCTAAAATCACCGAACTGCAAAAGTTCATTTTGTAGCATTTTGCAACAAAAAATTACAAGTTGTGTCATAAGACCAGACAGCAGACATGTACCTATTTCAACACTAATTAAACTGTGTCCGTGGGGGAGCACACACAAGTGTGCACCCACTTTTTGCTGTCGTGACCTTGATATTAACCCCATGACCTTGAAGCTCAAAGGTGACCTAGATATTCTGAAAATGTACCTTCAAACCGAAAATGAAGTAGCTAGGTTAAGGCATTCAAAACTTCTAACGCTGCATGAGATAGGTATGGCTATTACAAGTAAAATGAAAAATATGAAAATAACTCAAGATCAAAGGTCAAATGTCATCAACTTCCAACGACTTCCAGCATGCACCATGGGACATATTCCTAACAAGTTACATCAATTTCTGAGAAGTGGTTTTCGAGATTTTGTGCACAGAGACATACACACTAACAGACAGACGCTACCAGAAACAATACCTGCTCACATCATACAATATTTTCCCAGACATCTTCAGTACATAGCCACACAATTGAACAACTTCAAGTCCCCAGCTGTTAAAAATTACAGGGTGCAGCACAAAAGTGTACAACAATGAATAAAGCAATTTTGTAGAAACGACAATGTTTCTTTGTACAATTTTCTACACTTATTTATTAATTTCGTCTACATTGCAATTTTTACCAAATCTGGCGGACCTATGTTAGAAATGGCAAACATGGGAAAATTAAATCATCAATACAGTGACGAACGCACATATGGACAACCCAGAAACACCACTAATCCAGCCCATACCATCGAAATAAAAGTGAAAGCTAACCGAACATGTAATAGACGTCAAATCCAGTTTTGAGTAAACATGACACAACAAGTCGTAGAGGGCTGCTGGCTGGCAGATCATCGAAGTCAACTGTGTCTTCATCGTAGACAATCAGCTGGACGGCGTTTTTGTTGCCCGAGCTTACTACTTCGACGGCACGCTGATACCGGTCCTTGGCATCGTCTGAGCCACTCACCAGGTCACCGATTGTGATTCGACCTGTCAGCAGACAGTTGATGTAAATTATGGACTGAGACAAAGCAAGATTAAACTGTGTCCAAGGGAGCACATACCTGCACTCGGCCACTTTGCGCTGTCGTGACCTTGATATTAACCCCATGACCTTGAAACTCCAATGTGACCTACTTATTCCAAAAATGTACCTTCACACTGAAAACGAAGTTGCTAGGTTAACGCATTCAAAACTGCAATTGGTGGATGAGATATGTATGGTAAATGAAAAAATACTTATATAGCTCTCAAGGTCAAAGGTCAAGGTCAAATGTCACCAAATTCCAATAACTCAAACTGAAACTGAGGTTTTCGTGAAAAACCGAACCGAAACGGAAATGAAAATTGTGTAACCGTAACAGCCCTAACATAAGCTAACTCAAAAAATGGAAATACAGAAATTGGCATAATTTTATGATTTTCACTAAAATCTTGTTGGCCTACTGGCCCAAACAGAAACAGACATAAAATGCTTCCAACACAATACCACTAATTTACGACCACAAAATTAATACAAAATAGGGTTAAAATAATGTTTAGAGTTAGGCTTAAATCAGTGATACACGTGGAGAGAAAAATTCTACATCAGAATCAGTACACACTGTTCTGTTCCACCAATCCACCATTCCACAAATTACACAGACCTGCTAGCAGGCGTTTGCGGCTAATGCAGTCAGCACAGCTGATGTTCAGTGCACCGCGGACATGGTTGGCATTGTATGCGACGAAACTTCGACAATCGATCACCAGAAACTACACAACACATGAATTCATTGTACAGTACAGTTATGGGCTGAATAGCATAAAGGCAATGATACAAAATGTAAAGTTCAATTTACTGCATAAGTAATTTTTTTTAAATGTTCAAGCTGAAAATACACCAAAAAATGTGCAGTAAAATAAACCATCTAGTCGTCATGTTTTCTGATCCGAAAATATTTAGTTAATTTATTTTCATTTATTTTTATAATTTATTTTTATAATTTTTATTTCAGGATAAAAAAATTAGGACATTAAACTTTGTTGCCAATGAACATACAGATCAAAATAGACAAGCTAGAACTAATTACACGATAATGTAAGCTGAACATGAGAGGTGAAATTTAATGCCCACCTGATCGACTACAGAGCATTCGTTGAGTAAACCGGCCACCAGCTCGCATCTGACTGTGGAGATGGTGATTTTACCAGATGAGTCTTCTGAGTCCCCTATTCCTGCTACCACTGTTGCTGTGGCCCCCTTGACTGGAGCACTAAACGAACACGCCTTGGGTGTTTCTGGGGCCTTCTTGGTCTCGAGCACCGGTTTTGATTGAGCTATGGGAGCTGTCTGGACCTGAATGCTGCTTAGCGCTTCACTGGATTGTGATAGAAGACGGCTGCGATCAGAGCGCAGGCAGCTTGGGATGGCTAACGTCGGCACATTGACCTGCAACAGATCAGACAGGCACTCTATTTTAAAAAAGCTGCGCACATGTTTCACATGTAGTTAACTAGACCATTCAGCTGTCACTGACGAACCACCTGATGCTTGTGCACACGAACAGCTGCCCTCTGGTGAATGAACGTAATTTATTGAGCTACGGATTTTCCAGTGTTTAGCTACCCATCTCCCATGCGACATCCTCAATCCCCGAGAGCTACTGGGTTCATATATGGTACAGGAAAACTAGAATGGCTGGGCTACAATCTGGTTAAGGTCGCATGATGATCGACTCAGTTGTCTGGGCACAATACATCAACGTGACAGATAAAGCCACATCACCATAGCAAATACTGCCCCAATGCATTAATGTCAGGCAGCAAAAAGATCTAAGATAACCGCTCACAAAAGTTGTCTCCTTTCTCTTTGGTCTTCTGCTGTTTCCAGTAAATTTTTCACATCCTCTCTTTTCCCATTTCCACACTGACGTCTGATGCCACATCTTTCAACTGTATGTAACGTTCTGTATTTTCCCATATCATGTAATATCCCTTCCTGTCTTACGATATCATGCGGAAAAACTTCATGTATGTCCAATAGAGTTGCCAAATCAAACTGTACTCGACTCAAGCCTCGTGACAACGTAACTCCTGCTCTTCTGGAGTTACACTGGCTTCCAGTAGCGGAAAGAATCAACTACAAAGTGAGTCTACTGGTCCAGAAGCCATCTGTCAGCCACGCACCAGACTACCTGACAAACTTGTTGACACCAGCATCTGATGTACCTTTGCGTTCATCCTTGCATTCGACACGTATGGCTACCTGGTGGTCCAGAGAACAAGACGGAAGATCGCTGACAGGGCGTTTGCTGTGGCAGCACCCTGTGCATCGAAGTAACAGCCGTCTGACTTTAAGCTCGTGTTCGACGCCTGCTTTTAAAAGACATCTTACAATTTTTATGTTTGTGAGAGCATATAAAACTGCACTATGAAATCACTCTGTAGCCCTAATGACTATTATGATGCGTCCTAGGTATTGCGGTAAGGGGCGAATTACAAATGTATTTTAGTCACTGTCATTGTCATTGTGCTCACTTATTTGTCACTACACAATGCATCAAATACAGCAGTCACAAACATTTAACCTGTAGATGATGGCAGAACTTGTTGAGATGTGACGAGATGCCAATTCGTCGCCGAACACTCGGGCTGGTTGACGGACTACACCCAATTCCATTCACCATTATACCTCCGTCCGTTTGCCGATCAAAAGCGCCCGCAGCAAACGAGTGCTGAACTTCAGAAGCACATAATCGCGAGCCCCCCTTCGCCACGAGATCCGACTGCGTAGATCGTGACCGAAACAGACCGTTAGTCACGAAATGTTCGGCTGCCTTGCGCCACGGTACCGGCGACTCGAGTTTGGCCGACATGTTCGTTTGGCAGACGATAGACTACATCGCACGCTCGTTTACGCTAGTTAGCGGTCCGAAACAGCATCGTGTGTGTTACGACAACGTTTAGCAACAGTTCCGTTTACGGTTTACGCATTAACAACTTAAACACCCCCTATTTTACACGTTAAAACAGTCAACAATCACATCCGTTCGAATATAAACACTTACACTCAGGCTGACAGGCAAACATACTGGCAGAGGCAGACGGATGTGTGTGCGTTGGTAAATACAAGGGCTGTGCAAAGTATTCGATTTCAACAAATACTTAAACGTAGACGTAGACGCAGAGGAATTACGAGCCTAAGCCAATGCGTCTATTCTATGCCCGCATCACAAATGCAAAACTAGCTAAGTACTACTATCTTATATAATTGATTCTAATGTAAATGTCGGCTTCAAAACGAAAATAAGCGATGACAATTTCTGTTTTTTATTATTTTTTATTGGTAATGCATTCGGATTTCGGTCGTGTCTGTCTGTCTGTGACAGTGTATCCATATACTCAATTGTTTTGACCGATGTTAAGAGTGCATTGTGAAAAGCAAAGGCTTGAAATTATAGACGAAATGCTGGTATTCTGCTACTACGAAATTGAAAAGTTGTGCCTTTGCGGATAAAACCGAGTATCATTAAAATGTTCGATTATCGGTAAATGGGTGTGCAGCCACTTCGATCCATGACGTAGCCAGTTCGGTCCATGACAAAGCAACTTCGCTCCTTGGGCGACTATAGGCATATGGGAAGAGCTAAAACAGGAGAGGTTGTGAAAAAGTTTCGAAAATCCATGCTTATGAACTACTGTACCGGTAGGTTTTGCAAGATTAATTATAGATAAATAAATAGATATAATATTTAATAAATATATTTAATTAACGGTATGTTCTATATCTTAATGGTGAATGAAAGGTGTATAATAATACAGGCCTAAATATCTTGTTGTGTTATTTGAGATAAGAGAAACACACATGAATTCGCCATCATCGTCTCACTATGACCGTTCCTCGCACCCAAGCAGTACAAATACATTTATAGAACACTACTGCACTACGCAGGTTACCTATAGGCGCATACGTGTGACAGTTAGCGGCAGTTATCCAACAGAAGCGAGGTTCATTTCGCACTTGTGGCAATGGGATGCTGCAGCAATAGGGATAAGCAAACTTAAAAGCACGAGTTTATAATACATAACGAGTACGCTTACATGCCCATTGCACAAAACTGGACAAAAATACATCTAAAACACAAAATTGTACTCTAAATGACGTTCAGCAATTCGAATCTTTCCGGGCTATTATTCGAAGATCATATGAATTGAATATGTTACGTTAAAAATGACAGCAAAGATAAAACGCTGCAGTTAAGTCAGGCCTACGTATGCTGTCAGTAATAATGAAATAACAATATTCGTAAAATACGCCGGTTATCATTGAAGTGCAGATCGGTCGTAAAGAACGATATACACATCCACCGACGTGACGCAGGACCAAAGTGGATGTAATTCGGTAAAATAACTGTCGACTCGTGAAGTGATCTGAGGGTCACCAGTCACCAATTAACCATTATAGTGCACTGACAAAGACTGACGTCACGGTCACGTGATAGGCGGCGAAAAGAAACGCCTGCGATCATAGTGAACGTCAGAAATAGAGTTATAGGCAATGTGACCTAATTGTACACAAAATATTCCCCGATATCTATACCTATTAAAACAAACAGTGCTGAATTTCCACCAGCTCGGGTAACAATTTGCTGTATTCGCGCAGCCCGACTCGGCAGCAAAAGTCATATAAAACACACGGATAGGAACAGTTAGCGGCTTGCCAATTGCTTACACGGATTTATGTTTTGGTGCTCTTTTTTCTTTTCTTTTTCTTTGTCGTATTGGGTTTTTAAATGTTTTGTATACTTGTATGCGTGTCTGTTGTTTGTGTTTGTCTTATGGGCCATGTTGCCTGCGTTAAATAAAAATTGATTGATTGACTGATTTACATATTAATTTTATCTGTGATTGCGTATAAGAAAGTTTTGAATGACATTGCGCACTAGTAATGTTCAGCGTGCAGTCGCAAGCCGACTAATATCAAGCTTAATCCATTTCTAACTAGCGTAAAAAATAAAATTCTAGGATGGACAAAGCTCCCGTCTTTCTTGGCGTAACATTCGGCCAGACAAATGGATGGAAATGCCTCAATTCTGTCTCACTGCAAAAACTGAGACATAGTTGTTTTCCCTGGAGTCTCTGTCGTGTAGGTTCTCAATCCGGAAAACATTCAATGCGCTGGTTTATGCGTGATTCATTCGTGAAGGGCCACTACGGTTGGAGATAGGGTTAGGGTCAGAGTTAGGGTTA
>Ga0126335_1000796_pt1 | contig 16167 bp, 12 predicted proteins | sample OlaspJWI45metaG_FD_108409 | JGI IMG/M metagenome (GOLD analysis project Ga0126335, IMG submission 108409) | Marine gutless worms symbiont microbial communities from Oahu, Hawaii - Olavius sp. 1 OAHU.JWI-45 metaG | ecosystem: Host-associated > Annelida > Digestive system > Unclassified | place... | reverse complement strand
GACGACGACGACAGATGGCTTAATTGGCCTCGTTTTGTGCGTGCGACTTGTAATAACAAGTGTCGTGACATAACAGTTACTGGATTGGATAGGTTGCGTAGTACTCCTAGGCCTGTTATTGTAGCTTTCATTATTATTAGTGTAGCAGACGAAACCGTCTGGTTACTGTAATTAGTGCGTGAGAACTCTGTAGCTCTCCCTGGCGCCCTCTTACTGGACGTAGTAGATAGGATAGCTGAGTGGTGCTCATGGCCATCAGTAATCTCAGTAAATACAGAAAGAAGACATGCTGCCAGTGCCTGTAATATTGGTGATTATTTTTGGTTATTTAAAAATAGAATAATTTTTAGGTGTAGTTGCTATACATGTAACGACTTTTGTTTTTTCCTTACAGAACGCTCGTGCTGTGGTCTGTTGAAAGTGTCACTGTGTATTTAGGGACCTATATTTTTGAACTTACTGATGCTGTGGATTTTCAAGTTTTAGTGCTGGTAATCATGTATTATGAATAAATTTGTGGGTAGGCATGTGTAATTTGATGTCGGTACTTTTACAAGTTGTCTGCTTATTCATCACTAGGCCTATTTTATTACACATATAGGTGCAATTGTAACTGTCGTCTCCCAGTGTGGCTGAATTTGTATCAGATAGCAAAAATACCAATGCGGTTTGATTAAAGCAGTGTTTGATTGCCATAGGTTGAACCGCTTTGTACTTTGCATCATTCATCTGTCATTGTACTAGCGGCGGTTGATTGTAGCAAATGGCAGTAGACTAGTCTATGTAGTTGCGTGGGAATGAAGGATGGCATTAATATGACGGCTGATTATTCCAATTTTGTCGTTGTTGACATAATTGGTTGATCATCCAGTGTGGCATGCGTGTCTATGTCTCTGTCGTGTCTGACTGATTTTGACCTTTGGTGATGAATGTATTTCAAAATGCTGCTGTGCTGCCATTTTGTGCTGTGTATGTATGTATTAAAATGCAGATGCAGAGCAGTGTGATTAGTGATTACTGTACTGCATTTAGAATTGTATCTCGGGAATTTAATACAGTTTGCATTATTGTCATTAAATTTATTTCTGTTAGGGACCTAAGTTGGTGTAACATTTTTGTGTTCATTTGACTAGTCGATTTGAATCACGCTTGTCATTATGTAAAATAGGGATTACTCATCAGACCTGGTCTGTAATTTCTACCATATCGTCAGAGGTAGTAACCCTGAATAGTAGTTTGTGCTGTTGTGGGTGCGCTGTTGTACCGGCCTAAGCTAATACAGTCGGTGTATGGTCGGCGTCATCGCCTGGTAAACCTCGGTTCCGGGCGTGCTGTATCTGCTGTACCTGCTGCCCGACCGGTCGGCGCATGACCATTGCTTTCATCATTCGTATTACACAGGTCGTGGTACAAATCCCACCTGGCTTGGCTGGCTGCGGAGGTTGCAACGCCGTGTGAACGTGACAGATCCACAGTAGTTTGTATGCGTCTACATAACGTGGCGTTACGCTTTGAAATATTCATCTGTAATTTTCACGAGCACCTCCACCTCGCTGCCGTGTACAGATTCATTACGTGGAGTGCGCTGGAATTCAGTTCTCGTTCGACTCCGACCGGCTTGCCACTGCTGTCAGTAACGAGTAAACGGTCTGTAAAAGTCGTTTGCCTCAAAGACCAAGCATAATTCGGTGTTAGTGACTGACTGTGACTGCGTCTGGGAAGGTAACGGCTCGCCTGCTGCTATAGTATCTATCTGGCTATTGTGTCAGACTGTAGGCCAAGGCCGAAAACCAGACCGGTTCAAAGTACTGCAGATTAATATAGTAAAAGTAAAAAAAGTAACGATGAAAAGAGTTACTTAAGTAATTGAAGTAAAAAGTAACTTTCACAAAAAAGCTTGTTTACTTTCCCGAACTGCTAACATTTCACCATTACTTGCCAGTAAACACAGTACAATGAGAAATCAGACACGCATGCCGTCTGCTCGGTACAGAAACTACAAAACTGTTGTTGGTGAACTCAGTAGGCGATCACGGTAGGCCCACATCGCGAGGGAGTAAGACAGTTTGCACCAAACGACGGGAGGGATGGTGCAAGTCGATGGCGTTTCAATATCGAAAAAGTTACAGTTGGAATACTTCGTTACTTTTAAAAAAGTAACTGAATGTTACTCAGGTATTGTAACGCATTACTTTTACTTAGTTACTGGACAAGTCTACCTAAAACATTTAAGTCAACCGTTGGCTCAAAGTTTTTGCCAGTCTGCTGAACTCATAACCCCGCCCATACTCCAGTATAGTATAACTGTATCTTAATTCACTACAGGCGTGTTGTATCATGTTTTCTGTAAATGTAAGCTTATAGTATCAAATGTCGGTGAGATTTAGCAGTTTAGGGCTGCAGCGTGTTGTTGCTGCTGTGCCAAGATGTTGTATCACTACGTTTTACTTTGCCAAGCAGCAGAAGCTTGTGTTTTCGACAGTTGTGACAATTACCACGGCTGTTTTTCAGTGTTTGAGGGTTCCATGCAATGATTGCTGCTCCTGTTTAACTGGCAGCAGTAGTACTTTGATAATTAATTATTCGTCACATTTGAGTTTCAGTTTCCGTTGCAATCTGGAAGTTGTCTTTGTGGTTCTCTGACGCCGAGTTTGCTGTGTTTATTATTTAGCACATAACTGCTGAGATTGACAGTTTGACATGATGTGTATTGTTGGGCGATTATCAGTTCTGTCCATGGCGTGCCAGCAAGCGACTGGTGTCGACATTATCCTGTGGCATACGTTGGCTGGTCTGATCGCTTAAGTGAGTTACCAACTGCGACATAATTTGCTGGAATGTAGCTGTGTGTTGTCTGTCTGGTGGGTGGGTGGTTCACGCTCAGTCATCGTATATGATACACTATCTCTGATGCTATGTTTTCATATTGTGCCCATAAACATATATCATCCCGTCTGGTCCGGCCTCCTTGTTTCCTTTGGCAGTGGTTTAACAGGTGTTGCTGCGTTCACTGCAGGAGATGCAAGATAGCAGGAGTTATAAATCTAATTTTTTGGTTCAGGTTTCAGTGCAGTGATGGTTTAGTACTTAGTTATATCTTAGTCGTTAACAGTGTCTAGACAAAGACAGTTTTTGTGAAGCAGAAGCCTGTATCAAGTAACGTAGCTTGGTATATTGCTATTAATATATCTCTGTGTGCAGTAATTGAAGCACATCTGTGTTTCACACGTCCCTTAACGTACTACAGTGACGTAGCGCGGAATGGCGTTGGATCTGTTCCGCGCTGTATTGTGTACCACAGTTGTGCACGTTGGTAGACGTAGTGTTCACTCACTCACAGACTGACGCACGTATGTACGTACGTACATTACCACCTGCTAAGAACCTGCTTCTGAGAGCTAGCCACAGCGGGGGAGGGGTGCCAGAAGGAAAACGAAAACTTGTCAAAACTAATTTATCAGTTGACGCCGATGGACGCGTCGAGCGTCACCTTTCGAGCTGCCGAGGGTCCTTGTTCGACGTGACTAATGGGCTACGCATTGCGCCGTGTTTGAGCTGCTGTCGCAGCGACACGGCTGCTGGCCTCAAGGCACCGTGTTGGGGCACCGGCGCTCTGTTGGACCGAGTGGGTCGGCGGGCTGACCCTGGTTCTTGCTCCCGCCCAGGCGTCGTGCAGCCCGATCGTAAATACTTGCAAGATGCGTTATAAAGTGATCTGGGTTTCTTTAAACAAGTCGGGCTGCTGCTGCTGCTGCTGCCGCCAGTGCTGGCCTAGGTTGATGTGAAACGCGACGTGAATGAATGCGACTGAATGGTGCAATGACTCATGCTTGTATTCTCTTGTTTATCTGACCCTTGAACTACGTTTGCATTTCCCTCTCAATTCTCGTTTTTGTTTCGACTTGTGTGCAGTTTACCGCTGCGCCAGGAATTTGCCTGTTGGTGCTCGTGATCCGATATCCTGAGTCTTCTATAAAGATGCATATTCTACTGCGCGAATTTGTTTTTGTTGCTATTCAGTTGCGTGAATCAAACAGTGATGCTGTATCATTTGACGTCGATTGTTTGTGTTGTAGACTTTATTGCTGGGAAGCTCTGTAAGGAAGAATCAGTTTATATAGGACGGGTGAAAAGAAGCATGTTGCTGCAGCTGCAGTTTACCGTTATATCAGCAGTCTGCTGCCTGCTGTCGACTTGTCTCGCTGTGGACAGTAAGTGCACCCATCAATTCGCTTTCGATTACTGTCTTGTTGATTGAAATGGCCTTGCTGGCTTTCCGCATGTGCTGCATGCTACTGATAGATGTTGCAGAAAAACTGACTGGTTTCTACTTCTTTTCCTGGTCTTCCGGGCAGTCTGCTACGCTTTCGTTGACGTTTCCGTCCGTCTACAGTCGTAGGTCGCTGACCATAGGCTGAATGGACAAATTTCTTTCGTTGCTTGCTGTCTTTGACACTTTCTACTGTCTGTCATCAGTTTTCTCATGTAGCTCCACTTTGATGTTCGTCTTTTTTCTTTTGCCTTCTGTCACTCCCGTACTTTCTTGCTCCTGATATTAATGTTGCTTATATACTGGTAATTTTAACGCTTGATATGCACGAACCGTTGTGGCATGTATTTTGGTTTCTTGTGCTAATGATGTCAACGGTTATCACCGTCTCTATTATTCTGTTTTAATTCCTGCGTGATGTCATTAGCATTTCCAGTTTTCCCTGCCGCATTAGTAGAGTGCAGCTGCAAAGTCATCAAAATGATCTCATTTTGTAAAACAAATTAAGCAAAACAGCATAACTGTGATGGAATGTTTCATTAAATCACTAGAAAGTGGAAACCAATTGGAAACCAGTGTAGAATTATTGAAGGTTGTTAAGAGCAGATTAGCATCAGTAGCATGTTGAACGACAGCAGTGTTAATATTTCTCTTGCTCCTGCAGGCATTTATCATCTCTGTTTGCCATACGCGCGGCGATCAGCACTTAGTTTATTAGATTTGGACACTTGTTTCACGCTGCAGACTTTTATAGACAGATGGACTAGTGTTTTGTGTACACACCTGCATGCAGAAGCTGCATGTTTGCCGAGCGGTGTGTTTACTTTTCGTTCAGTGGGCGGGGGTGCCATGTTTTGACAGCAGCTAAACCGGCTTTGAGCAGTTAGCCGGCTGTTAACAAACGCAGTAGCTAACGTACACTGTCATCTTCTCTATAGTAAAGACAACCTGTTGGCAGCGATCATGGATTCATGGTTGTTTCCTCTGCAACAAAAGCTTGCTGGTTTGTTGGATACATGGATATGTTTGCAGCGCTCAGAAGTAGCCTCCGCGATGTTCATTGTTGCAGCGTCAGGCTGGGTATGGGCGGGTTGTAGAAGTGCAGTAGCGTTGGCTCTGGATTGTGCGTGAGCTCTGCCCTCAAGAATAATAATTGAAACCTTGGGTTCAGTGCCCGTCGGAGCCTGTCGCGTCCTGGATTACCGGTACATGGTTTTGCGTAGTACTGACGTGTACGTAGTAGTTCTGTTGTGCGTCAGTATTTACAATGTCTACTTAGTCATTCTGTTCTGTCATTTCTGCCAGTTATATGAAAAGTCAGTAATTTTAACTTTTTAAGTTTTGACTACCGCTCATTCTGCAAATATGGCCAAACGGTTGCAGTTTTCTGGTGCAGTCAGAGCATTTGTCTGAAAGTATAGGAAATTCTGAAGCTGATGTTCTCTAATCTCCATGTGCAACTGCTTGGCAGCTTGGCCCAGTTCAATAACTTTTAATGAAGTGTTATTGTTGCTGCTGGTCTTCTTCGTCATGTCCATTAGGGGAACTGACAGACGTTGCCATTTCGAGTCATATATTTTACATAGTCATCTGTTTCGAATTTCACTGGGCAAGCGTCCAATTTCACGGACTGACCAGCACTGAAAGTCCAGTAGACCTGCGGCTGGGGGTACTGTGCATGCTCTGACGCCCGGGCCATTATATGGGCTAGGAGTCGGATGTCCTGTCCAGCGTTAGGAGGCCGACGCCGACATTTGGATGTGCTGACGTGCGATTTGCTGTCCGTTAATGTGAAGCAATCACAGACATAAAGCGTCAGAGCGATTGATGGGATTAGGCGACATGCTGGTCGACTGACATTAGTCTATGCATTACCAGTATTATCTCCCACAGGTTAGCCTATATTTCAGCGCTGCCAGGTGCTTGTATCACTCTAGCCTGCCTCTCAATGTCTGTCTGTTTGCTCTTAGTCAGCAGAGAGACGACAACGCTCTTTGCCCCGAGCCATCGTTGGCTACTGAGTGTGCTTCCGTTTTGCTGATGAATTATAGGGGAATCGCTAGCTAATAATAACTAATACTCTTACTGTGGGAATTGCCCATGACGTGGAGAAAGAAGCCTTAAGATTGAGAAATTGGAAACATTGTGATCGTGGGATGATTGTGGCAGGTGTTCCTTGTAGTTTACGTGTTATACACAGTGCTGTCATGCATGTTTATTATCTGACTGATCTGCCGCCAGACTGATGATGTACTACCGGGTCTGACTCATACCATTGTCTTTAGTGCGAGGTTCATCTTTCGCTTGTGTGGTACTCTTCATGTTGGGCAATCAGTAGGCGATGTGTTAGATATTACACACTCAGCGGTCACGTTCATGATACCGTGGAGACTAGAGAGAGAGAGAGAGAGTTAATGGTTTATTGACACTACGCTGTGGGGCACGTGGCCACTCGCCGCATTGTCTGATCGAAGCAGCAGTACCATCTGTTTCGGCTCTCATGGGCTTATATCTGCATTTCGAATTTTCGATCTTATTAAAAAGTGGAACATATTGCTCGCGGCCTCAGCTGGCAATCGCAGTGAAGCGTCAACTGTTATCGCAGTGTCAGTCGCTAATAGTTTCCGTTACGTAATTGTGGTTGATCGTTGTTTCTCTTGCAAAGTTGCCAGCGTAACATCTCCGGCAGCAGAGATAATGTTTTTATGTATATGCCATGGATCTCGCCGGCCGCGTGGATCCGCTGCCAACGCATCTTATGCCGTGGTCCAGGGCTCCAGGCATTAAGTAATTCAAGACGCTGTTTGCCATCCAGGTACGCGGTGATGAAACATCTAGGGTGGAGATGTGACTAGCATTTTCACGTCCTTGCCCTGTATAAATAGACTGAGGATATATCGTCTTAGTAGCGGCAGTGTATAACAACACCTCCAGCCAGTCGTAGACTTCTTGGCGATTATTATTACTTTCAGCCTTCAGTATTGTCTATATTGGACGTGCAAGCTTGTGATTCTATAAAAAGATAAAAAGCGATTGTTTGCACACAAAGGGCGAGTCATTTTTTCATTGTGTACCATAGTACAAGTAGTACACACACTCACACAGTAGCCCGTGTCTACTTGCCTTTTCCCACTCGTTGTAAGCTCCTGCACTTGATGCACTATTCGTTCATTAGCTATTTGTTTTACTGCGCATTAGTTAAACCACGGCGACCTTAGGTTACTCGCGGGCATCAAGTCGTACTTAACTCACTGAGTGTATTGTGTAAAGCGGATGGAAATACAGTCAAATACAGTAGCGAAGTGTTGTTGATGTGAGAGGGGGTTCTAACGCCCATTCCCGTTCATGTCTGCGGCCACTTATAGGCTTTTTTAACCTGCTGGAGGGATGGATAGTCCCCTACATTGCAGCTGATGTACAGTACATACAGTGAGACAGCGGCACATGTTTTAACGCAAAATCTCAAATATTTTCTGGAACATGCCAGGGACCACGTTCTGAGAGGGGCGATATGAGGGGCTGTCGCCCCTCTTAAACCCCACCTATAGCTTCCTCGAGTCTGAAAAACCCTTCTGTTACGTGGACCTCACACAACAGATATCGTCGACCTATAAACACTCCGTCTATAGATACGTCACTTGCCAATCAGACAACACCTTTATCGTACTGCCAGCGATCGCTAAGTATTTTGGACCGTGGGCAGGCAAAATGACGAAGTTCTTACTGAACGAATAGCATAGTGCCAAGTATCTAGGACTACATTTGCGGGTGTATATGGTAGTGACGTCACGCTAATGCTCGCTGCGAAACGTGATTCAGCGTCTGGTGGAGTGTCTCGTCCCGAGAGAAACGCATTACAGCCAGTGCACTGCTCGGCAGAGTGACACATCTGACCTTCGACCTCGGCAGTCGCGACGTGAAAAACGACCGCTCGTCAGAACCAGAGCTCGCCGGGTGACTTTGTGTCGCCTTGCGCAGGTCGATCGCGGCTCAATCTGTCCGTCAGCGGCGGCCCGTCGGTCTCCATGGGAAACGGAAACACGACTGTGGAAGCCTAGTTTTTGTCGGAGTCTGCAGGAGGGATGCGATGGAACTGAAGCCTGCAGTCGTGTAGCTGCTGCAGATATCGTGACTGCGCATACCAGATTCGTGGCCCGCCGGTGTGTGTATTTGCAATGTGTAGGTCTGTGTCGTGGGCGGCCAGAGTGGCTGCATCTCCCCGGTCGGTCTGCCGACTGATGACGTAACGCTCTCTAGTGCTAGCTGTATCGGTTGCTGATGCTGCTAGATGCGGTACCGGGTACATTGATCACTGCACTGATTGATTAGTAGCTTTGTTTAGCCTGGTGCATGCATGGCTGTCGCGGCGCCGCCTTATCTCCTGTGATAGGATAAACTATCGTTGCATTTTCTGCGATAAACACTCGTGAAAGTCTGGACTTTCTGGTTTCTGCTATCCATTTCGTCCTTGGAAATCGCGTTTTTATGGCCGTGGATTGTCTGGCTATACGTTTAAGCGAATTTACAGGACTACACTGTCGAATAGATTGTAGCCTCGTATACTCATTACACGTAATATTATTTCCAACAACACTGATGATGATTATACAAACATTAGTAACTATAGTAAGACGGACATTGTCAGCCTGAATCAGACGTGCCTCGCTAGGCGGACAGCATTGCTGAAGCGTTGGTCGCAAGTTCGTAAGTAGCAGTAGTTGGCATAAAATCAAGAAATGACAGTCTATTCTAGACTGGAGAACCAAGTAGTTCACAAAACTACAATTACATTACAATGGACTTGGCCTCAGCAACGTGCGCCTCGACGCATTGTAAGTTTTCCCGTTTCAATTGCAGGCTGCAGCCTGCACGTCAGCATAATATTTACGATGATTTAATCGCAGTAATTGATCTAATATATCACGTTGATTGAATCAAGACCCACCGGCTGGCGACATGGCGTAAATTGACGTCTAATCAGAACCGTCAGTCATCGACGGGCGCCGGCCTGCCCCGGTCACGTGCAGGTGCGTCGTATCCGCCCGTCGTTGCCCCTCCAGTACTGCCGAATAGTTGGCTAGCGGCCTGGTCGCCATTTCCCGTCGCCGAGCGTTTCCGCCTCTTCCTGACGTCATCATCGCTGTTTCTTTGTTATATCGACGATGTCGTCATCACAGTCGTGCTGCGTTTCCTGGCTCCGCAGCAGCCCTGGCTGGCTGCGTTGTTGCTGCTTCACATCTGGCGATACAGTGGTGCACCTAGGCTTATCTCGTTTCATGTCTACTTTTATGCTGCAAGCATTTGGCTGTCGGTAGTATCGCTTTTCTCGGCTCGTTTACAGGCTGTTCTGTCGTCCTGTGCTCTTAAGACTCTCTGGCTGAAGCCTGCAGCTGCAGCAATATAGTCAACCTATAGATGTATTGGTTGCTTTGTATGACAAAAAAACAAAATCATGGTATAAAGGATTCATTTCATTGTTTGTTCTGGGGACATCATTACACTTCAGTGGCTCAGTGGTTAAGGAGGCTGACTGTTGGTCTCAGCAGTGTCATCTCAGATTCGATTCCCGCAGAGACCTACCTCTGTGTGGGGTCATCGGTGGTGGTCGTCGTTCAGTCAGAGTTGCTTCCTGGATAGTCTGTCGGTGGGAGGTCCGAGCTTTTGAAGGCAACTACTGGGCGTTAAAATACGTCTTTGTCGGCGGATTTCTTTGATGTCCGCAGGGTGACGTTGATTGACAGTGACGGACTGACGGTGTCACGGTAAGAGTGCAGTACAGCATGCAGCATGTCGTAGCGTCTACTTTGTGCTTTCTAACTAACTTAGATAACAACGATAATGCTGCTAGTGATGATTGTAATAACAAAATTAGCCCGTACGGCAACGGTTACTGGTTATATAAGGCACGGTACACGTACATAATCTTATACACAAATTGCCTCACCCTCTCAGGCAAGTTGAAGTCTGGGGCATACGGTGTCAGCCATCGGGACAAAAGTCACGAGACAGCAACCAGTCATCACGTGGAAGCTCCCGAACTGTCGCATTATGAGCACTGAGCACCAATCATTCTCTGTCATCATCTGTTGTGCGATATCGCCTGCCAGTCGCTGTGTGTGTGGTCGTGATGTCGTAACACATCCATCATGCTAGTGAGTGTGACATTGTCACAGTTGATTGTGCGCTTAGTGGAGGTCACTGCTGCACATTTCTCTCAGCTGTCTGTCAGTCACCGACATTCACTTCGCCACGACGTCGCTGATTAATTGTTCATAGGAACGTAATTCGTCTCACGCAGTCACTGCAGACATCTGTCATAACGCAGCATCTGACATCGTCTGCCTTCTGCGTTGACTTGATAGACAGTAGTTGAGTCATTTTCTTAAACAGTGGTCGCAGTAAGTTACAAGCACAAGTGTTCAGAGGGGGCGCGTGAAACAAAGAACTGGTTTAGCATATTGAGGCCTGTTATCGGGGGGAGCCTACTGTATGTACCCGCGGTGCCAAGGCATCTGATGCAGTTTGAGAGTACAATGTAGGTGAAAGTCGTCATGCAGCTGCATCAGTACCAACTGCAGGGGGGGGGGGTTAATTCAGCTTGACGAGTTATCTTGCCTGTTGATATTTCCCTGTTTCGCAGTGGCGTTTAAAATAGTGTCATCAGGTTAATGTGAATAGTTCAGACGTAAAGTATGGGAACTGTATGTGCAGAGATTATGAATGTAGTTGTACTAAGCAGTAACAACGCAGTATTTGAGAGTTGGGCAAACATTGTTTGTTTTGGCTTTATTCGCCGTGTTGCGCTGATGACTGGTATTAATCCTGTTATTACATGCTAATGATGCTGTGTCTTGGCTGCTGTATCGTCAGCATCCGTTTGGTTTCTGGTGTTTTTCTTTAATCAGTCTTCTGTTGGCTGCGGCTGAGAAGCCCTGTAATCGCGCTAATCAAGGCACCGGACCGCAGGCGCCATGTCGCTGTAGCGTGATGCGTGCGGGTGGGACGTGCCCCGTCGTTCATGATGTCGATGGATACAAGTGCACTGCAATGCGCCGCACTCATATAATTTGATAGGTTCATTATGTGCATGAAGCCGTGCCAGCTGTAGTAGCTGACGGCAGTGCCGTCCGTACTACGTATATATACTGTACCCACGACGCCTGCCCTGCTGCTTGACGACTGTAATTCATTGTCGTGTCCAGGCCGATTGAACGGCGATTTGTTCCGCCTGTTGTACGCAATGATTGCTTGTCACGCTAAAATGACTGCTTTTCGTCGTCGTAGCCGTGTGAAATCATTCAGTGTGTCAAGTAGTGCTTGCCGTTTACTTCAGAGGCGGCGGTCTTTGTCGAAAAGTGGGCGTCTAAACGTGCAACTACCGACTAGTTTCAGGGTGGTCATACTGCTGGATAGATCAGGGAAATTGAAGTGGTCAGGGAAACTGTTCTTGTCTGAGACGTGTTATCGTGTGTGGACAGAATGAACAGTTGCATTTTTATAAACAATAACAAAATGAAAATATTGATTGCATCACGTGGTTGGTTATATGTTAGGTGTATATTAGAAATTACGTGGTTGAATAACTTGAATTTGTACTCGACCTTCGTAGAAAGTCCGTGAAGTTTGATGAGGACTGGAGAGGTGCCCACCATGTATTTCGTAGAATCTGTTGAAAAGCTACTGCGTGAAATGATGTTTGCGTGTGCAGTAATTCAGACGTAAAACTGGTCTATCTTGAGTTGATCCTTGACACTAAATTATGTCGGTGCCCATACGGTTGCGCTGCTGCACGACTTTTTGCACGGCAATGCCGGAGGTGGTTTAACCTGACCTGAGCGTTTAGATAATAGACGGGTATATGCATTACTGGCGCGTGGCTGTGTCGAGTTTCTGTGAGCTGTAGTCTGTAATTAACTTGGCAGCAGCGAACGGCATTGTTGATTTAGACGAGTTGACTTGTGTGGCCTATGACCTGCGAACTCTGGCGCCTGTCCCGTATGGTCAGTCTCTGATACCGGCGGGTCATCCGCGACCGTATGGGTGGATGCCGGCAGGCACGTGTTACTGGCGCGATAGGTGATAGTATTGGTCCAGTAGTAATTGCCATTTCGTAAAACACCAGCACGTAACTGCGGAATAGGCCTATGATAATGACATGCAGATCATGTACTTGGGAACTTTAATCAGAAATACCCAGAAGTAGGAAGCAACCTGCAGGAACGAAGTCGCTCCGTTTTCGTCAGCTGTGTTGCCGGTGATAACAGATGCGTCTGTCGCCTCCAGATTTTCACGGTAGCTCCGGGGCGCCCCGGGAATGGTTTTAGGCGCAAAGAAGTTGGGGTAGGGGTCTTCGGTAGGGGGCCATAATTAATAATTTCTGGGCCCGTATAGGCTATGCAGCAACGCGAGCAACGTGTTTATAACAGCTCGACGACAGTGCATACATAACACGTGCGCATTCTCGGCGCAGACTGAGCCGGCAGAGAGGTATGGGTCAGGTGCGCGATTTTCGTGGACGTATTTTCCCGCCATGCGCACTAGACCGGTTTGTCTGTTTTGTTCGCGTGTCTGTCTTTATGTAGGCCTATGTATGTATGTTTGCCTATAACTCAGGAACGGGAGGGGCGATTGTCTCCCAATTTTTCAGGGTAGCTCCAGCACGCCCCTGTGATGGTTTGATGGTTTTAGGCGCAAAATGGGGGGTCATGGATAGGAGCCAGAAAATTGGCATTTTTCGTTTCTTGCGGGACCGGCCGGCCATGCGCCACTGCAGGTAGATTAGGCATTGGGTACTGGACAGCTATAGGCACACATACAGGCGCAGTGGGACAATGCGCTGACGGGCCGGCACGCATTCACATGGGTACGGGAAGCGGGGGCCTTGGTCGGGCGAAAGACGGGGACGGGGCTGCCCATGTAATGCCCGGCTAGGCGGGCAGAAGGGCTAGTGATTTATAATTTCATTGTAATTTATGTTGTTTGCGTTTAGTTAAAGGTGTATGTAAAAGTGTTAGTTTGTACTTTCTTGTAAGTGTATAACATCGCTAAGAACATTTTCGAGTCTGTTTCCGTGATACAGTTCGGGAAGTATCGTAACAAATAGAGTTTTGTTCCAGCTGTCGCTGCTAATTGCTTGCACAGAGCTAGAGAGAAGGTGATGACTAATGTCGGTTGGCCATAGAAGTTCATGGAAGACAAATACTTATACCGAGGCGGCCGGTCTGCCGCAGTGGATTGCTGTATGGACTACCGACTCTCGGAGGCTGTGGAGTGAGTGCATTAAGCGTGACGCAGGCTCGGTGGCATGCTAGTACCGGCCCAGCTGCCGTGCACCGACCGACGTCAACGCTTGCACTTGAGGTTAGCCAGATTGTCCGTTGGGTCCGTTGGACGGGACAGGGATGGATGAAGTAGCAACCGGTGCTGCTGCTGCTGCAGTGGCCGTGGGCCGTCATCTAGCCTGCATGTACATTCATTAGACTGTTACGGGCCGACTTTTTATGGCGCTATAGACTACGAGCTGTCAGCAAGTCGGCCGTGTATGTCAATGGAGATAAACTGTACCGTAGAGACCGACTTCGTATAACTGAAGTCTTTGATACAGGTCTGCCTGTCTGTCGGGAGTGGCCGTTTACTCGTCCTCTCCCTGCAGATACGTTGTGCGCTGACAAAATACATGTGGACGGTATCAGCGGCCGTGTGTGAGGCAAGGCCTTCGTGATGTGGTATAGTGCTTACGAGCCGTGGTTTGGTTGTGGACATCGTTTTGCTATTATCGCGACAAGCTTTTTACATCATTGGCAGTGAGATGCGGTGTTGAGTTGCAAGTGGCTGTGAAATCGTTTCCCAGGCGAGGTGCTGTGCAGCCGGCAGCATGCTGTATGACCTGCAGGCTTCAGCGCACGTCCTCCTCTGTCATCGCTATGTGCCGCCACTGAACGTTTTGCCGTCAGCGTGTTTGCATATATACACGTGTGACGTCGGGCGACACAGTTTGCTGGTCAAAGCACTTGCGGGTCAGGTCGTAGGCCTTAGTGTGTTGGTTAAGGTGGGGTCACTATAGCCCCATCAGACTTTGGAAAGTTATGTTAGTGGGTGAACTTTCAAAATTTAACATTTCAGTTCATGCAGTGTGACTGACTATAGGGAGTTACGGACCGTTTATTTACCATCTGTAATCAGTGCTGTGAATCCTTCCAGGGGTGGGGGTTCTTTTTTTCGTCAGTTTTGCAATGAGGAGATTTGCGGTTTTGCACTAATCTCACGAGGTGTCTTGGAGACAAGTAGAAGTTTAACCCTCCCCTGTTGAGAGTGTAATTCATGTTGTTAGTTGGCTTGATTGTTGATGGTGTTGAAAATTGAAACCAGAATTTGAAGTCTAATAGACTCAGCGACTGCTTTCGAGTTTTGTATGCGTCACATAAGTCTACGATTGATATGGACATTGGTATTTGATGTTATGTAGACAAGAATAGATGCGTTAACTTCCGTTAAGTCTGCTTCATGTTTCACAGTTTATGTTAAAAGAGTTTAGGCCTACTTTTCCAACAGACTAGGTTAGAGTAATCAGTTAAATATAGACACCTTGACTTTGAACTTTAACAAACAACGTTAATCTTGGTTGTCGATCAAACGACGACCTAAACTCGTCTGATGTCGCCGTGTCTGCCTGTACTGTACATAACGCGAACATTGGCGGCGTGGGTTATACAGCCGCCGCAGTCACACGTTTGTAGTGCACATAATGCGTTGCGTCGACGATGTCGGTGTTGATTTGATATGACAGTCGGCAGCAGTTTATGGAGAAAACTGATAACTGGATGCTGATGCTGTTAGTGCCGTATTAGAGTTCAGTATACCGGTGGAGTATGGACACTGCCAGCGGTTGCTGTCAACGGGCGAGCGGATGGGGTGGCCTTAGCCGTGAGTACCGTATACGTGGCCGGGCGGTGTTTTGACGTGTCGTCTGTCTACCGGGCAGTGTACCGACGGACACAGGGAGCCACGTAGATTGGAACTGTAGCGCTGCACTGCTTCGTGCCGTTATGGGGTCTTCGCGGTTCGCCCGTTGCATGACTACGCAAGGACAGTGGCCAAGAATGCGGAGTCTGGCGTAGACTTGACATCGACTTGACATCGATGCTAGTAGCGACGTTAGCGACAAGAGCGCGTGATGGTTACAAGTGACAGTCAGCGAGAAGAGTGTATACGATTATTATCATGGCATTTACACCATTGTTAAGCCTACACCGTGTGATTGGTGTGGTAAGCGATCACAAGACGGTAATCGTGCCACCGCCATCCCTGCTGCTCACTTGAGGTAGTGGAGGGAGAATGAGTTTGTAATGTAGTGCAATCCGGATAGTGCGTCACGGAATAAACACTAACAGACATACAAAGCGTGAGTGTGGTCTAGAGAACATTCAACTATGAAGCCTCCTTGTACACGAAGAAACAAAATCGTGATTACTGTTGTGTGGCGGTGTGAACGTGCTAAATTCCACCCACTGCAGTAGTTTCCATAACGTCACTTTGCATGCGTCAGATCTGGTGGTCACATCGTCGCACGGCCTGTGCCTGGCGGACAACTGATAACTGCATGGCGGTGCGGCGTCGTGTGTGTCCTCGCCTCAGGTCGAGTTCTTTGTGTGACGCCTGGACCACGCTGACCACCCGCCCGCTCGCCTGCTGGCTGCCTGGCCATCATGCCGGTGTCCAGTGTCCACCCTTCCCTCGCTCCCGGCGCGCCGCGAGACCGTTGTTTGACGGGTCCGGAAGACGTCTTCGCTGAGTGGCTTCCACACAAAGACATGCGTTTTTCTCTTCGTCGTAATTAATTCCGCCTCATATTCATCACGTTACGTCACCGGAGTTCGTTACGTCGTGTAACGTGTTTT
>Ga0126335_1000795_pt1 | contig 16178 bp, 13 predicted proteins | sample OlaspJWI45metaG_FD_108409 | JGI IMG/M metagenome (GOLD analysis project Ga0126335, IMG submission 108409) | Marine gutless worms symbiont microbial communities from Oahu, Hawaii - Olavius sp. 1 OAHU.JWI-45 metaG | ecosystem: Host-associated > Annelida > Digestive system > Unclassified | place... | reverse complement strand
CAAGCATGGTTAAGGATTTGGTCATGGTTCGTGATGGAGTGTGTTGTTTGTCTTCGGATGAGTTTAGCATCGATGATGTGTATGCACTGATCTCCCATTTGTGTGTATGCATGTAATTATTATTTTTATTTTTTTTCACTTCGTATATACTTCGAGTACGATTTATAATAATAATAATAGTATTATGCAACATTTTGCTGTTGCACGATTTTCAAGTCAGCTTACAAGTCCAGCAGATTGGGTTTTTGTCACACCGGGACCGTTATGCTGAGGCAGGTTGCCTTGAGTCTATATTGTAACTATGGGTGAAGTGGTTCTGGTAGGACTGGAGCCTATCCCAGTGGTCAACTGGCTTCCTTCGGTGCTTCGACACTGTTGGTTGTGTCATCTAGCCTGTAAAAATTGTCTCCGAAATCTAATAAACGAATAATTATGTTCGTGTGTGTCTGTATGTATGTATGTGTGTTTGTTTTTAGCTCATAACTCGGGGACAGGAAGGGCGTTATCTCCAAATTTTTAGGGTCCAAGGGCCCCAGGGGATGGCTTGAGGCGCAAAAAATGGAGGGGTCATAGATAGGGGCTTGAAAATTAGCATTTTTGTTTCTTGCTGCACCGGCCGGCGAGACGTGAGCGGTACTGGGCAGCGCTAGCCTATAGCTTTGGACAGCATTAGCTACAGGTCGGCCTCGCCGCTGGAGGCGTTATACACTGCGGAATTCCGCGAAGAAAACGGCAAATTATTGAAAAAAAAGAGAAAATTTGTAGATTCGTATACGTAACAAGATCACCTTTGAAATGTAATTAATACATGCATCCATCTTCCTAAAATTTTATAGCAGTCGAACCAACAAGTCAATGCAAAATCTGATCTCAGGGGCGAAGGCAAAATCGCAAGAAAAAAAGCAATACTAAAGAAGTTATAATTGAGATGAACTATTTAATTGTTGCACAATATTGATGATGACGATGAAAACTTATCCAAACGTTTTGATGTGTAGTAGCCTACTTGAGACTGGCGTGTTCAATGGCGCGCTCAATGACCTCTTCGATTCCGAGTTTTCTGACGTCCTTCATCGTATAAGCTGTCATTCCGTTGTTGTCAATAATCTTCCTATCAGATACCACAACGATATGAAAGACCTTTGTAACAAATTGATAATGTTTCTCAGCGAAGGCGCAATCTCTTAAGTTTCTAATGACCACCGCAGTATCAACTTTCTGTTCCAACGTCGGTCAGTTCTTCTCAGACACTTTAAAACAGTCGATATTCGAGGCATTTTGGCCTGCCTATACAAGTTCTCTAAAGACGATCTTCAGCCATTCAAAATTTTATTAGCTTCTAACATATAACAACCCTTGGAATCTGTAGGCCTACAAATGATAAGCACACTAGTATTTATTTTGTTTATAGGGGCCTACGCACATAGGCCTACTGTCCAGATGTATCACCAGGCTAATAGACAGAAAAACATCAACAACAACAACAAGCCAAAGTAATTTGGCAAAGGCAGCACCAAATTCGCTTCCCTTTCCCCTCGCCGTGGGGGTTCGGGACCCCCGTATAACACAATGCTCCTTTCCCTGGGCTCTCAAAAATCTTCACCCCGTGGTCTCGCTGCTTTCTGGCTGAGGGCTACTCAAACGGAGGTCAGCGCCGCCTCAGTCCGTTCAGCCGTTTTTGAACAACAAAGCCGAGTGAAGCCGCGTGAGAGACTGACAAACTGACAGACAGGAATATCGGTAACAATAGTCTGCATCTCGTGCATTCGATGCAGCCTAGTAACGACGACGACGACAACAACAACAACAACAACAACAACAAACGAACATTGTACTCGAACAATCTGTCAAGGACATATTAACGCTAGTCGCAAATGATAATTCGAACCGGTTATAAATTTCCATGAGGAGAGGCTCATTGCACCGTTTGCACTGAATCACCCAACCTCTACACAAGTGTTCAATGTAAACCTCTCCGTGTGTGGCCTAATATACTCGAGTGATATTTCGCTCACATCGGGGACAACGTTTACGACGCTTCAACGTTTACCTATTACCGTGCGAGCCTTATTTAGATCTAGGCCTACCTGTGTTTCTGGAGTAGGCTCACTTGGTCGCGGGTTCGAGTCTTGGCCGGGTACCGCTACGTAGTAAGTTTGGGCAAAATTTACATCTATGTGCTTCTGTTACCAATTAATATAAATTGGTATTGGCTTAACGGAAGTGTTAGATACACCATGAGATGCACTAGCCCCGTATCCGTGGTCTCGCTAATGTCTGGCTACAGCTACTAAAACGGAGATCAGCGCCGCCCAGTGGGCCACATGAATAACTTTGCTTTACATGCACTAATACTGATAATCAAACTGATAAAAAATTTAGTCAAAATTGTCATCCGGACATATTCCAAGAGACCTTTTTTATATTTTCTATCACACTGTAGAAAGTTAAGATTTTCTGAAGAAGAGACATTGCCATAATTTCGTTAATTTGTATTTAAAATTTTACACATTTATAATCATGTAAAACGAATATGTGCTAATTTTTGACAGAGTTTATGCTGCGGCACATAATCTGATACTTACTGTTCGTCGGGATCAACATCTCTTAGCCCAATGTAGACAATGTCCTTCAGATGAATGCTGACACAGAATCAATACAATGTGCGTTGTATCAGACACATGTACAGTACACTGCGTCGCAAAAACGACTCACTTTTTACATTTTCTCTTTGTTATTTCTCAATCGATTTTGATACTTTTTGATGTTTTAAATGCTGCGACTTTAGCTTCTGATTTCATGTAAAATTGTTTGTCTGAATATACTCACGCAGCAACAACAAATATAAACACAGAAATGTCAAAACTTTTATGTGTAACCAATAACTGAAAAACAATTGCAATTTTCTATGCTGCTGACTAATATGACCTGAGACACCGTGCGAAACTCACCAAGTTTAATCTACACGTTAATCCTTCAGACATTCTATCAAATGTGACAATATTGTTTTGCTGACAAAAGTAAAGTACTCCAAGTCCGTCGTATTCGCAGCGTGTAGTTACCGTGCAACGATAAAAACATCAACTCTCCTGCATTTCCAGTTGCAACTTACCAAGGCTGAAGCCAAGCGAATTGCGGAGGAAGATCGTTGGGAATCATGTCTCTTAGCTCGTGAGCGAGGAACGCTATGGGCATTCCGTGACTGTTGCCTGACGGAGACAGCGTTGGCGGGTTAATGTCGGCATGTGCGTCGATCCAGATCAAGCCGAAGTCCGAATGGACGCGTGCATGTCCTGCGATGGAACCCACCGCCAGACTATGGTCGCCTCCGAGTACGATGCACTGGTTTCCAGCTCGCAGTGCCTTCTCCACCTCATCAGCGATCTACAATCACCAGTCTTGACAAGAAACTGCTCATTGGTGACCAAAAGATTCCTAATTATAATGCACTGTCCTGCGTGACAGATGTTAGGACTATTGCACATTGTTCTTTTCAGCGGTCTGTCTGCAATTGTAATAAAGACATTACTATTATTATTATTTATTATTATTATTATGACAAACGCGTGACACGGCAAACAATGACTGTAGGCTAACAAAGTCAATACAGGAACAGAAAATACACAACACAATAAAAACAATACATTAGGAATTAACCCTGGTACTCAGTTCCCAGGGTAAGTCTAAAAATTAAGTACAAAGAAATGAAGCTGGAATGGTTTCTAATCCGGCCGGTACTCAACACAAAAACTGTCGTGCAGCAAGACAGCGTTAAAGCGCTGCACGACAACAGAAACGCGTTGAAATAAAAAGCTCATTTCCCGGACGTCGCCAGAGGACGCCGAGATTCGTCGACCAAGGTCACACGGTAACTGCTGTGCCTCTTCGCTCAGTGGCCCTTAGAGTCTCGACAGCAATCGGAAAGAAAATGTAACTTGCTGCCAGACTCACATACTTGGCCGTTTTACGGCTTGCTGCAAATTCGGCTGCAGCATTCGCCTCGCGAGCAGAAGAGCAGAAGAGTTCAAGTAAGACCCTGCGCTGGTACATACGACTGTCACGTCCTATACAGCTGGCTTGCCCGCCCACCATGGGATCAGTGTCATGCCGTCTGGACGTTTACCGTCTGTGCGGCTTAGACCAGTTAGCTCTTTGCACACTGGAATGCCAGCTGCGGCGAATGCCCTAGCAACCACGTCGTTAAGAGCATGGTGTCGAGCAGTTTTGCCCGGTGCCTGCTTACAGCCAAAGCTGTGCAGGCCACTGGCGTCAACTGGTGCTCCGCAGCGGCATTGATGCGGGACGCAGAGGTTGAGGCCCAACCGTAGGTCGACAGCCACCCTGACAGCCTATAATTTATCTTCAAACCGCAAGATGCAATTGGTAGAGAGAATAGCCAATCGCCGCTATGACGGGACGTTGCAGCTAAATAAGACGCCTGCTGAAAAGCACTGGTGAGACTGGTTTCAAAAATTGCACGATCGAGCTGGATACCAGGACGGTCCCAAAATGACTGTTTCTGTGGTAGTGGATTGGGTGTCTGGTTCTCAGGAAGCTGGCAGTTTGCCAAGATCTCATCCTGAAGTGAGACGGTACTTGCCGCTATTATTATTATTATTATTATTATTACCAGCTACAATCACTCAAAAATACTGCCAATTGCTGTGGTCTGATCCAAGCTGTCGACTTTAACGACAGGACGAACTGGGAAACTCAAATTAACTCAATAGGTGATACATCATGTTGAAGTGTGCACTGTGCAGGTTTGTTTAAGTTTCACAGCGTTATAGGCCTTACTCGACAGATATTTCAGGGAAGTGTATTAGCCGTAGACTGTATAAACGTAATGAAACCACATTTTTATCAAAGCTGCATAAATCTCCACGTTCCACAAATCATTTTCTCTATAGACTATTTAGCTGTTTTTTTCTAGTTTTTCTCTCAATTTGTTTGTTTAAGCTTAATTCATTTATTAGCTTCGATTTTGTTGTCACTGGCAATGTCTTAACGAAACGAAGCTGCATGATCAATAGACGCTAGACACCTTCTTGTTGGCTGCGCCTACAGCGCGAGGATTCCGTACATTGCTGTTAGTCATCGGGTCATCCAGAAATGTGTCGAACTCGATATCGCCGACGTCTTTCACGCTGTACCCTGTATACATGTACAACATACATGATGGGAGGCGGCTGATTACTGATTACCTGCGCACCAGCTATGCTGCGAGCAGGTATTGTTTCTGGCGTGTTTGTCCGTGTGTCCGTGCGTCTGTCCGCAGAAAATCTCGAAAACTACTGATCAGAAATTAATGTAACTTGGTAGAAATATGAACCATAGTGAACGTTAAAAGTGATTAGAAGTTGGTGATATTTTACCTTGACCTTTGACTTTGATGGTTATTAAATTAAATATTTTATTACCCGGGTACCCGCGGCAGGCCTACTTGTTTCAAGGTACACAGCCAAGACACAACACTATACAAGACAGTTAAGATGTGATAATGCAGGGGTCCAACGTCCAACGTATAAACTTTGTTCTGGGTCTGTCTGTTTAATGTCGCTCAATTGCATTTAGTTGGTAAAACTATAGTTATCACTGTTGCAAACCTCGTCGAATCAGCTGCGAAACGAATCCAGCTTGTCGTAGACGCTTCGGTCCATTCTTAACTCCAGGTTTCGGCTACAGAAAAACATGCAGCTCTGTCATATAGAGACAATACGTTTGTTATATATTTATTGATTACGCCGAAGCAGCTTACAAAGACTAAGACATACAAAGCATGATAAAAGCAGTGAAACATACACAGATAGGCTAATAACATTTTTTAAAAACACTAAAAACCTATACAGCATTTGCAGCAAATGTCTGTCACATGGACTTCTTGATAGAAGAGACAGAATTATCCAACCGATCAATGCCATATTTGGCCGCAAGTGAGAAAATATCACGTTGGCGAAGTTTGGCAATAGTTTTTATTAAAATAAGAGGCAAAAGTAATTTGGCAAAGGCTGCACCGAATGACCCCTACACACTGCACGCGCCGCCGAGTTCAGTCGCGTGACAGACAGACTGACAGACAGATACCGCGAACAATAGTCTGCATCTCATGCATTCGATGCAGTCTAACAAGTGAATAAATACTCTCATTGTTGTAAAGCTGACGCACAGTTCACGCAGGCCAATAATTTTCTCGCAATGCCATTTCTGATCACGGTGACAAAATAACATTTATTCTTAGGCCTATTTAGAAAGCCTGTAGCCCCTTTTGCCTCTGTCGCATTGGCCATCACAGACAGATGTACAGATTCAAGCACTGAAACATCGACGGCACATGCCGAATACACACATGCCTCTTTTGCAGATAGGCGGACAGACGCATATATAAAACAACTTTAACAAAACGCGGATATGGTGTTGACGACTGCAAGTACACTGACCTGGCCGGAGCACTGTGGAGCGCCAATAATGACAGTTTGCCTAGAAAAATGAGCCGTCAGAGACATAACTCTGTAGCTGTCGATGTTTTGTCAGCTTTGTGTTTTTCTGTACCTCGTCTATTTCTCGGTTGTCGTATGCGATGCGACGTTCCGATTGTTACGTGAAACTTCTTGAGAATCTGTTGATGATGATTCTTTTAATATAGCGGCGGGCTGCATCTCTGGCCTTATACAATCAAACGATGATAACGAAGACAGTAGTTGATGACATCGATTGAAGTGTGTTGTCTGCTTATCACCGTATCAACAGAGCACTTCTCGCGTTTAGTAGCTCTCGGAACGCTACAAATTTACTGCGATGACAAGGTCGTTGTTGCGTAAAGTGGCCCTTATTAAGAGACGCCGCAGTATTACGCCTATATATAGGCCTACACGGAATAAAACTAAGGTCGTACGTGACACCGTTTAGTGACTTAAAGGTCCCAAAACCAGACCAAAACTCTGAAAACTGGGTCTCGAGACGTCTCAAGAGTCGAGACAAAGACTCAAGTCTCGAGGAATGCAAGTGTGGTAGCTGTTATAGGTCACATTTCTACTGATCAGTGTTAGCCTGGTTGCCTAAGCTATTTTTCGTCTACCTAGGCTAACGTTGTGTAACGCTGTCACCGTAACGTTAAGGTTACACAGGCTCGCCATGACACAATAGGGTTAAGCTTCATCTCCATCTACCCTCCGCTATCACTAGGCCTATCAGTCGTACTGCAACGCAACGCACAGCGCACGTAATGTAACGTGTAAACGACGCTTTGCAGCACCAGGGGCGTAGGCAAAAATTATTTCAGGGGGCTGATATGTTCGAGCCTTAAGATACTTGGCCTCCGGGCCGACGGGGATAGAATAGAAGGGGGCATACACCCGTATGTGCCCCCTTCCGAGAAATTTTTGACATCAAAATGGTGCATTTTGGTGCATTCAGAGTGCTAAATATAGTTTTTCGTACATAAATAGTGGTCCGCTTGACCCCGTTTCCTCGCTTCGCGGGGGGGGGGGGCTTCAAGCCCACCAGCCTTTCACGTCTACGCCCCCTGTGCCGCATAGCACCACATTCTTTCGATGATGAAGTTGACATTACTGTTGACATTTTGGCGGCGCGGAGCAGTGGTTAGTGACGTTGGTCTGATTAACTAAGTTAATCGACATCAGGCCCGGTTAGTACTTGGATGGGTGACCATTTCAGGCGGTAAACCATCTAGCTATGTAACCAGCTAACTAGGTCGACTCAGCCTTCCATCCTCCGGGGTCGGTGAAACGACCTTGGCTGGAAAGGCAAAGTCATCGTTCATACCGTTCGCGGATAAACGCGTGTGTGCAGGTAAAACTGTGAGATCACATAGGCCTACAACGTGACACACCTCGGCCTTTCTGGAGTGGGTTTCCAGTAAGACGGGGGCGATGGAGTAGTGGTTAAAGTGTCCGACTTGGGATCGAAAGGTCCCGGGTTCGATCCCCGGGAGGTGCCAAAAAAGTGAATGCATGTTTGTAACTATTTACAACTATTAAGATGTGTCTTATGTTATATTATGTGTTTGATTTTTTGTTTCGGTTTGTACAATTGTTAATTTACGGCATTGAGTAAGCCTTGTGCCGCTATTTGGCAGTGCTGTGTAGGCCTATCTGTGCTAAATCGCGTATGTTATGTTGTGTTCATACGATGATTTGTGTTGTATTATATATGCACTGTCCTGAGTGGCAGATATTGTGTAATCCAGTATTCGTGCTGCAATACAAATAAAACCATTATTAAGACGCTGTAACAAGTGTCCGCACCTTTACCTTGGACAGACGCCTATATACGCTTTTTGGTCCTTATAGATGCCGATAACGCGTGATTAATGACATTCATCCAGTAGGCCTATTAAGTTTATCGGACATGATGCGTTCGTTCCAAGTGTCCACTCTAGTGACTTGTTGTCATCTGTCCATGTCACTTGTACGGCTATGCCATGTTCGTGATAGTAGGCTACATATACAGATGACTAATGTCTTCATTTTAAGGATAATTTCTGTTTCAATTAGGCCTACATTCTATTCGTCAAACATAGCTTTCCGATATATTGGTAACATTTTCTGTTCTCGTGCTGAAAATTACTGCCATGCTAAGCCAGTAAGCTTTTAAAAGTATATTTTCTTATTTTGTTGGAATAAATGCCAAAACAACGGCATCTACACGGTGTCTCAAAAACGTCCCACATGTTGTCAGCTATAACTTTATCAAACCTTAACCGATTTCACAATTTTTTTTCACGGCTAGAAAGAGTATGGAATTTGCTACAAAATCTTTTAATATATCCCACCACACCTTAGATATGTCGCTACACTACCTTGGACAGCTAAAAGTTTAAATTTGCTGCAAATGTGAAAAAATGCAAAAAATGAGTCGATTTTTGCATGCAGCCATTGACTGCGTCTTGTTTACTTACTTATTACTTCCTAACTTACTTATTACTTTAGTTTCTGGTTTTTATTAAATATTGTTGAAATAGCATACGGTTTTATTCAAACAGGCCTCAATGTTTTTCAGCGACCCTCACATTGAGTACGACTTCTCGAGCAGGCAACACCTCTTTCATTGGATCGAATCTGTCGTTTAATGTTAACAAATTAAAGCAGCGCTTGCTGAGCAGCTAAAACGGCATTAACCTCAGCGTCACTGACAGTGCAGTTGATAAGTGGCGAGGTAATCTTTGATCATGTGTACGGGCAAATTATGACACCCGAGTAAATAACGTGACAATATTAATATCCACTTAGCCATATAATAATGTAATGTTTCATTTCTTCACATATGATTTTTAACTTGTATCTTTTGTAATTAAGCCGTGCCAAGCAAGGCTATATGTTTTACCGCCAGTTCTAATTCTTTTTTTTATTAACGTGTCACCGGACCGCCGATCGCCGACGGGTAAAAAGTATACCGGTGCATAGAACCTATGTGTGGCACGAATAATTCGTATAGAGGGGGTCAAAAGTGCGAAATTTTGCGCCGTTTTTCGAACTCGCATTCCGAGCGCTCTGATTTGAAAATGGGACAAAAAACTTTAAAAAAAACTAAAACAATACAGTGTATAGCATCGATGTCTGGGCTCTCATCTGCCGTAGACCGCGTGCAGCTAGGTCCCCCCAACTCTGAGATCCGTTTGCCTAAAAGGAGTGCGTCAATTCGCAAAACACGTGCATTTGAAATAGCTCTGCCGTGTGTCAGCACTGTGCGGCTACTACAGTCAAATCCGAGATGGCAGACGACGCCCATCTGTCTGTCTGTGTGTCAGTTCTCTGTTCCTTACGCACAGCTACGTTTTTCAGCGCATTTCAACCAAATCTAGCATGTGGTATCTTTACACTCCAGGGATGGTCATGGGGGTTTGAGTAGGGAGTAAAGGGCGGGGTGGTGTAGGGGACATTTTCCGCCATGCCAACTAAAGGGTTTGTCGATTCTGTTCCTGTGTCTGTCTCTATGTAGGCTTATGTATGTATATTTGTTCGCTTATAACTCGGGAACGGCACGACCGATTGTCTCCACATTTTCAGGGTAGCTCTAGGTTCCACAGGGATGGTTTCAGGCACAAAAATTAAAAGGGAGTCATGGGCATGGGCTGGAAAATGGGCAATTTTCACTTCTCGCGGGACCGGCCGGCCATGCGCCACTGAACGCAGATTGGACAGTGGGCACTGTCAGGATGTAGGCGCACAGATAGGCGCAGGCAGAGAATGCGCAGACGCAATAGATGCAGGCGTTGGTGCTGACGGGCTAGCACAACCCCCTCTCCAGTGCAAGCGCACAGCTTCACGTGGTAAACCAAATTTAATTGCCACATTTCTAGTTTTTTAAAACAAAATTTAGACTTTTGACTTCACAAGGTAGAGCAGCAACACAATGTGCGGTAGAAACTGATATTTGGCTCAGTGCATGGTTAGCGTTGTGCTCGCGACCCGACGCTCATATAGCCCCTGCGCTCCAATAACCAGTTGCCCAGTGTGGCATGGCGGTTTGAACACTAACAAGTAACAACTTATGCAATAGCCGTCATGTAACGGTCCTGGGCAGACTATTTACTCACCATCGTGATGCCTGGACCAACCCAGCCTTCCATCCCATTGGGGTCGGTAAATGAAGCTGGGAAGGCGAAGGCATGTGGTTCATTCTATTTGTGAATAAACGTGTGTAGAAGGTGAAACTGTGTGATCCCTTAACAACGCGTGCCATACCTGAGCGCTTCTGTGATGAGGTTGGCTTATAAAGAGGCGCTATGTCAAGTGTCCACTGTCCTTTACCTTTACCTTTACCTACAGTAAATGCCACCACACCGCTGCTAACTTTCCTACAGCATAATCAAGCATTCTGAGCCCTGCATGCAAATCAGTTACTACTAAACACAATACGAAATTCCAGCCCGAAATTGCCCAGGAACTTTTCTAAACCTTACGGGACCGTGAGGAAGTTACAACAGTTTATAAACGCGTTGCAAGCCCATGTCGTAAAAGGCTCGAGATACACAAGCATATACTTTTGACAACAGTACACATACCTGTATACTAATAAAATAAGCAACAGACTTCAGTTACCAAGTTTTCTGTTTAAACACTAATACGCAGAACTTGCAAACACAACCAGACGAAACTGCAATAGTTACGAAAACTTGTCCCTTAATTGTTCAGGACAAATAACAAAAAATGAGGGCAAAGACCTTCTTCCCTTCCAAACCTAACTGGCTCTTGCCCACGAGAGCAGAACTTAACTAGCGAGAAGCATTAGAAGCGGTAAGAGGGCGTGATGAGGTAGCAAGTGTACGTGGGGTCTCCAATCTCAGTTCATCGAGCTGTGCAAGTCGACGTTTGTGTTCAGCAAACTGTGCCTCAAGATGTGTCTGTGATCGCTCCAGTATCGTATCAGCCACATTACGCACACTGCATTCCTCTACTGCACACAAACAGCAAACACACACATCTTAGTCATCACAACTGAACCAAAACTTTTTGACATGTGGACAATAAAAAAATTCTGAGCAAAACATGAGGTGGCGGTCACCATGAAATCCGAGATGGCCACCCGGCCTAAAAGTCTTTCTCTGTCATGTTCAGCCATGTGTAAAGTTTCAGGATTTTAAGGCAAAGTGCAAACTGATCAGTCGTAGATTTTAACTATGCTGAGATTGTTAAGTTACGTGATGCTATGAATGTCCACAAGCTGCCCCACTACATGTATAGCGTTTTCTATGGTGTCTGTGACCACAGTTTGACCGCCAACCTGTATGGGTTTTAGAACACCAGAATTTTGCAAAGAATTGTTCTCTCTCACATACGAAAAACAGTCCATACCCGACAAAATTTGATGACAAGCATTAAATGCATTGCTGTCGTTAACCGCTAAATCTACGTCATTATCATCATCATCATCATCATCGTTGTCGTCATTGTCGTCGTCAACGTTGTATGTTTCTGAGTTGACCATGATGTTATCGAGCTGTTTCAGTCTCAGCAGTCGAGCCAACAGCTCTGACCTGTACATTTATAGCATAAGCAACTTAACAATGAAACTTTACAACGTTTTTATATTTTAGTAAATCTCTCACTAAGATCCGAGCAGTAAACTTCAGTTTTAGACCATTAGCTTAATCTCCACCCAAAAGTCTGGTTTTAAATCACTGTCCAAAGCCCCAAATTAACTTTTATTTAAAACTAAAATTAAGATGAACGTTAATGTTATTTTACTTTTATGCTAAGTAGGTTATAAACTGATGTTAAGTGTAGTTTAAGTCGTAAGTTTGAGCAATAGACGGTTTTTAATCATTTTTGCTGCCAGTTTCACATTAACAACTCTATTATGTGTGTTTTCTCACCGATAGTTGACAGTATCTTTAACGCACGGGTTGTTTGTCAAGTTCAGAATTACAATGGCTGGTGGCAGTTCAGCTGCAATTCAGAAACACATGCCATGTTTCACAGTAAAACATGATGTTAGAACCATTTATACTGACACCAGGCCCATTCAATCTACCACAACCCAAAAAACAAAAGAGCTATTATCACGACAGTTATTGCTGTATACCAGACCATTACTACAAAATATTATTGGAAACTAAGAAACTTGCAGAATCCAAAATCTCAGTAAAGATGGTCTGGTATACAGCAATTAATTTCATGATAATAGCTGTCACAAAACCCTGATTAAGAATAACTGTTTCATTATTATTTTTACCTGAAGAATGCACAGAAATAGCTAACTAATGGCATCACCATCGTGATGCCTGGACCAACCCAGCCTTCCATCCCACTGGGGTCAGTAAATGAAGCTGGGAAGGCGAAGGCATGTGGTTCATTCTATTTGTGAATAAACGTGTGTAGTAGGTAAAACTGTGTGATAACTTAACAACGCGTGCCATACCTGAGCGCTTCTGTGATGAGATTGGCTTATAAAGAGGCACACTGTCAAGTGTCCACTGTCCTCTACCTTTACCTTTACCTACAGTGAATGCCACCACACCGCTGCTAACTTTCCTACAGCCTAATCAAGCATTCTGAGCATGCAAATCAGTTAGGCCTACTACTAAACACAATACGAAATTCCAGCCCTCTATTGCCGAAATTGCCCAGGAACTTTTCTAAACCTTACGGGACCGTGGGAAGTTACAGCAGTTTATAAACGCGTTGCAAGCCCATGTCGTAAAAGGCTCGAGATACACAAGCATACTTTTGACAACAAATATGAAACCAGCCAAGTAGCACACTTTGAGACATTTTGCCAAAAAAAATAAATTCAACAAAAAGAGGAACATGTGCAAAGTTTATTACCGTGTTAATATACAAACAACAGTACTCACATATGTTAGAAATCTTGTTGTTAGAAAGGTCGACAAAACGAAGAAACTGCAGATCAACAATGCCACTGATGTTCCGAATGCAATTGTTTGCTGCCATCAAAAACCGTAAATTCATCAGGAATGCCAGACCATCCAAATTCTCAATCTTATTCTGAAAGAACAAGAAAGTACAAACAACTAGATAGCACTGAAGGTCCAAAACTTCACCAAAAGTGTGTTTTATTTTGCAACTTTAAGCATAAACATAATAGCAAAATGACGCTTGTCACCATGGCTTTGGTGATGTGCTAACACACAAACATAAAAGAGTAACAATACTGCATTAGCTGCACATTTTACAAACAATCATAGCAAAAAACTGATGTATCTGGATCACCACAAAATCAAATAGTTTGTTTTCCTAACACCTACTCCTTTGAAGAATTTCAAAAGGTTTTTGCACAATGCTGATTACTGACAAATAAAGTGAGAGATCCACCCACTGACAAAAGTTTGCTTATGGGACTGATTATACCTACATTATACATTCAGCTCTATTTAAAAAGTTGTTGACAATATGTCTAAACAATGTAATGCCAATCCACAATGAGACTGCTATACATACATGCTGGAGGTAGACATTTGTGACATTAGTACTGAAAAGCAGCAGATTATCAAGGCTGCCAATATGTTCTCTGTCCAGCCTCACATGAGTAACTTTGTGCAGTTCTTCAGCACTATGCAATGTATACATCTGTATCAGTATGCATGTGAAAAAAATTCTGATATGCACTTAAATCCTTAAATCCATAAAAAACGCGAGACTCATCTATAGTGCTACACACTACACTGTGGTCCAAAAATGTTGTTCCACTGTAGTTTCTACAGACATTGACCGATTTATATAAAATTTTGGAACAGAGTACACTGAAGGAATTTGCAACATAATAAGTACTGCCTGTCAACTTTACCTGCATAATGTTGCTACACTACCTTCAGAAAAATTGTGGTTTGTGGTTTCAGCCAATTTGCTCTGTCAGTAGAGCTGTTAAATCGACCTCTAAACTTAAAAAAAAGATATGACCAAGGAAAGACTTTTACTGTTGCATATTATTGTGATATAATATTGATACTGATGCAAGAGATGCCGTCATCCACTCATGCCATTGCAGTCTTGATGTTGACATCTTCCAACAAGACTGTGTGCTGTCAGATAATTGAGCTACTGCAGTGTGAAGCTCCAAAGTTCGTTGGTTCGGACTTGTGTCTTCCAGTCAGCTCTGATTTTAGTCTTGTTAAATGTTGAATATGGGGCATAAGCGGCAGAATCATGTGTATCAGATGCCAATTCAACGCACAGATGATGGTGATAGACACATGAAATGGCTTCTCACAAGGCACTGTAAATGATGCTATTGACTGAATGACTTAAGATACTTCAGGCCTGTTTATGAATGCTTGCTGTAATATTTAGGCATTGGTGGACAATGGCTGCATAGAATAACTGGGTAATTTTTTTAGTTTGTGCAACAGTAATGTGTAACTTTGATGAAAGTACTATTGTGCAGTTCATATTTTCCCAAGGTACAGTGGCAACAGTATGTATGTGAGGTGAACAAATAAATAATTATTATGTTGCAAATTTTGTTAGTATACTGTATACCAATATTGAAGTCTGTAGAAATTGGCCAACTTTTGTTGAAACTACAGTAAAACAAAGTGGACGTTTTTATTTGACCACAGTGTATATCTAATGAAAAGTAGTTTTTTAAAAGTGAAAACACTCCTAATATATGTCATAATGATATATGTGATTGCCACTAAATGATTAATGCCTCACAAGATTTTTCTATAATGAGGCACAAGACTTTTTATATAACAGAACTATTTATTGGAGATTTTATTCAGTTAGGCTTTTCAACAACAATATAACAAAAGCACGACAATTGCACAAAATCAACGACTACTGGAAGACTAAATAACTGTCACAAACTTAGAACTCACATTTTTTCACCTGACCAGGTGCTGGCTTCCCGTGGAAAATGTCGTCGAACGATAAGTTTAAGAGAAATATCCACAGGTTCCGGTTCTACACAACATTCAATCATGCAATATTAACAAAAGTGAGACAGAGCAGCAGCAAGCAAGCTATGTAATGCTAGTTATAGCTCTTAAGTGACAGTTAAAAACAAAATTGAATAACATTTATTTTTTAGTTTTCATTTCACTCAACTTCTTACTGTCATAATCATAGGTTCAACTACACCATGTTTATTCAGATTTCTGTAACAGTTAGCAACGCTCTTTGGTCACATTTCAAATTACTGCCTTTTCGCAATTAAAATGAGGTCAACAACATGTGGCAAAAAGAGCTCATCTTTTGTGTTCAATGTCATATTAAGGCACTAAATAGTCAATAACAACAAATTTCTCTCATAATTGCTTGCTAAATATCGTGATACACTTCGTTGAATGCGTTTTAGTTTCATAATAATTTTATCTGAATGTAGATCTCAGGTGCTACACTGTAGTCCATGACAGGCCTAACCAGTGACTGAAGTATTAGCTGTTGTTAAGTCACTAATCTAAACCTATCGGTTTACAGTCAACTCGTCTCCAGGTGAACTCGTCCCAAGGTTAACCTAACCCTGGCCCTAACCCTAACCTAAACCCTAACAACGAGTTGAGTTGGGGTCGACTTGACTTCGGGGGCGAGTTGGCAGCTGACGAGTCGACTGCTACTAGACCTATCACGTTTAAAACTGCAATAACTAAATTTTAAACTTCAATAATTACACATTTTACCTGTATCACTGATAGCTTGCATGTCACTTCCTTCTTCTTTCGCCGACATATTGAAGTTTTGAAGCTACCTCATTACCAT
>Ga0126335_1000794_pt1 | contig 16181 bp, 11 predicted proteins | sample OlaspJWI45metaG_FD_108409 | JGI IMG/M metagenome (GOLD analysis project Ga0126335, IMG submission 108409) | Marine gutless worms symbiont microbial communities from Oahu, Hawaii - Olavius sp. 1 OAHU.JWI-45 metaG | ecosystem: Host-associated > Annelida > Digestive system > Unclassified | place... | reverse complement strand
TTTACATTCTTCTTCTTATCGTTGTTAGATATATTTCGTTTTTAATCTTAACACCATGTAATGGCACTGAAATGGCCTTCTGTGTGCTGATGTGCCGTTAAGAAACTGCTCACTCACTCACTCACCCCCCTCCCTCTCTCAAATAACAGTGTTTATTTTTTACAGGCTGCAGCCCACAGCATTAATTAGAAGCATAATCTATATGATAGAAGTTCTTTTCTTGACCATTTGTCTGTTTATATGTTTGACTGCTATGGCCAACAGGAGTAGGCAGGGCTGCATTAAGCATCTGGTGGGCCCTACGCACTTCACCGTGCCGGGGCCCCAACATAGATGGATTCCTAGTCACACGTTTAAATGTATTGTAATCAACATTCAACAAAGGCATACAGATTAACTCAGAGATGTAAATAAGTCATATCAATTAGTGACTACTGAGTAATAGTAGAGATGGTGGTCTGTAGTTCTCGTTTGACGTATCAGTGACGTAATGTTTGCAATGAATATTTCTGACTGAAAATGTGGCGGACTGAGTGAGCAAAGTAAAATAATAAATGAAAGATATGTTTCATTACAGAAAATGTATTCTGGGAAGCCATATCAAGATGTCATGTCGTCATATCACAGCCTTTGCCATGTAAAATAAACATCATTTATAACAACTAATTTTTGCCTGCTGGTCGTCGGGGGCCCCTTGCCAGCCGGGGGCCCTACACACGAGTGTACCGTGCTTACCTGGGTGTAGGGCCAACCATGGACAGGCAGCTGCTGCGAATGTCAAGCAACGTTAAACAGAGTGCAATTGTGGCTCGTGCGCGATTGTGGCTTGTTGCTTGTGTTACAGTGTGTAGTTATGATGCGATAGGTCAGATGGCCAAGGTGCTGTGTGCATATCAAGGTGTGCCTGCCCCACAGAATGGCTGTCCCGCTCTGCTACTCAAAGTAGACGACGTCGTTGACATATTGTCTAGTGAAGACGAGTTCTGGCTTGAAGTGAGTCTGCTTCACACTGCTGTGATATTTATAAATGATACCTTTTTGTCAAAACAGCAGAAATCATGAAAGGTGATATTAGCCACCAGCACATCACGTATGATTGTTTAGATAAATTAGCCCATACTTGCTGTGGGGTTGTCAGTGTAGGCCCACATTGCTTTATGGCTTGGCGACAGAAAGCTTTTGTAGTGTTGTAGTTTGACGTGTGCATTTGTCTTAAATTTTTTGAGTTTTTGGTGCATATTTTCTTTTGGTTGTCAGTACCGGTCCAGTCAGTTGCCTGGAAAAATTTGTCTCTAGAATTACATATTATGCATTGATCAGGAAATAAAACCATATTTACTCGTATGATTTTAGTAAACCTGTCCTGCAGTGTATAATGTTGCTGTGAATTGCTGGTTTACTGGACTGAAAAAGTCAGAGAAATATTATGAATCCTGTGCAGTCTGGGGTGTGGTCACTATGATGATGCTGTTATGTGGTGCTGTGCAGGGTCGACTGCATGGTCGCGAGGGTTTCTTCCCCGCCGAGTGCATTCGAATGATTAACGACATTACCGTAAGTGTAGTTACTGAGCTTGCAGCATCGGACACTGCCTTGATTGCAAAAGTAATGTCATTTGTTTCAGTTGAATTGTTTTAACCTTCCTCTTTACTAGTACTAGGTATATAATGCTATATAAAGTGAAATATAATTAAATATACTATATACTGTTATGCAACGAAAAAGAAGTCGCCAAGTTCAAAGATTAATTAATGTTCAGTATTTTCCACCGGAGCAGAGAGAAATTAATTTCCTACAAGATCCACATACTATTCCTAACTACGCTTCAAGCCTGTTGCCACACTCATTCTGAGGCTTTGAAAGTTCAGATTTGTTGCAAGTTGCATACAATGAAATTTTGAAACAAGACAGCCTTTGCGCCCTGGTTACAGCAGCTGGCTAGTGTCTGTAAGCTAAGTGAACTATAAGATGCCATGAAGAGAAATCTTTCATGACCTAAAACCCATAAATTATTTGTGTTTGTGGTTTATCAGTGGGTGCAAGATTACAAGTCTGTGTTTAGTGGTGATAATAATAAAAAACGACGACTTATATCACGCTGTAACATGCCGGGGGACATTACAAGGGCGCTTTGATGTGTGCTACCCTGGTTAACAGACAGACAGACATACAGCTTCTTACTGGCAGTAAGATAAGTTCAGCTAGTTAGCTGATCCAAAATTGTATCTTTGAAACGTTTCTGATAGATCTAGAAGTCGGAAGTTAGCATGAACTTACTTTCTTGCGTACTTGCATAGAGGTATTGTCGTTGTAGTCAAAGTATGAGCGCGCACAGCGCAGCACATGTCGCTGTGGTGTGAGTGGTGCGGCAGTGCAGCCGTGCACCGTGCACACTGTGGCCGCAGCACATGCCAGTTCCTACTTTAATATCTCTCCGTGCATTGACCAACTCGATGATTATTCTTGGTATGTGATAGCGCTGCCGTCGTACTGTCACTATGGTGATGCTTTCTGTGTTGCCGTGCATGAGGCCGCTTTATGTTTGTCATTTTGTGTTGCATGCGTGCTGTAGTGTTTGATGTGTGTATTGAACAGTGTTCCCTCTCAACAGTTGCACCGTTGGTCTTGCACCAGCAGTGAACTGCACTTTCTCTTCAAGTTAAATACATTTGGGCACTGAACTTCAGAAAAGAATGTAGTTGCATTGGCAAAACTCATGCAGAAAGTGCCACATCGTGTGGAAAATTGAAACAGTTGTAATAATTTTACTACTACAGTATTAATTCGGTATGATTGATTTCAAAATATCCTGCACATTTTGCTTAAAATTGAGTGCAGTTGGGTATGTGATGGACATATACATGTAACTAAATTTCAGAAAATAACATAGTTGCATTGTCAAAGCTGATGCACAAAAGCTGCACTTTGATGGAAAATTGAAATGAACCGTCTCAATAGTTTTTGCAAGAAATTTCAACTGAAACCGGAGCATGCAGTTGATATATTTATCACTAAACATGGAGGAAACATTGTGAAGTGGTGACTACACGTGCACTGCATGTATCTAGTCTAGTATATTGCACGCGGTTGGGTCATAGGGCGAGCATGAGTTGCGACGTCATAGTTCATTTCACGATCAACTAACGTCATCTACCTCAGCGCACGGCATGTCATCGACATTGTCTCTGTCAGAACGCCATCTCGTGACGACTGGCCGTCGATTGGTGTCGCGGTCAGTGTCAGAATGTATAGCCTCTGTCACTCATCGCCCGCGTCCACCCCTCCCTTTCACCGGTGCACACTACTTCAATCTTGACCGATGGAACAGCTCCATCGGCGAATTTGATGAGTACTCGTGGTATGTGAAATGCCATTTATTATTATTGTCATTATTCTGCGTGTGCTGTAGCACTGGTCCACATTGTCTGTCCATCTGTCTGTGTCACACGTGAATATCTTCCAAACTAAGCAATATATGGAAATCAGGTTTCTGATTCAGAATATGCCATCAGATTCGTGACTGGAAATATGGTTCCGACTATTTGTCCATCCAAAATTGCAAACTTTGCGGGATGTGGGCCAGCTGTCATTCTGTCTCATCAGCGATGATACCAGTTGGTTTTGTTGTTGTATCTATATTTAACGTGAGCAGTTGTCAGTATCGGCACAGTTGATTGCCTGGAAAGCTGTAGGTTTCTCTGGGACACACCCACATTATGCAGCTCCATCAATCAACATGCCTTGACAATAGTACAGTCAGAGTGGCACAAGTGAGCTATGGCTGAATGTACACGTTGTGGCCAGCCCCATCTGTTATCTCACAGCCGGCACCCATTACAAGCTTAAGTACCTTTAGTCTGTTAAGCGTGTCTGTAGTGACCAATCACATTTTGCAACGGACATTTTTTACCTGTACTGTTTCATTCATGAGTAATTGTCCATTGAGCAAAGGTGTTAGATGTGTGGCAATTTGAGACTTTCTTATGGTAAATCTACTTCATTCTTGCTGTCAAAATACATACAGTGTGTAAATGAAATAACAGTTTTTGTTGAGTGGAAGGGTTGGGAATTTCTCAGGCTACGGATAGTTTCATTGTCACATTGCTCGGGTAATAGGTGGTGGAGTAGAGCATTGTTAGCAAGGACCTGTCTCTTAAAGAATCTAACCATCAGTGTTTTACATCTATTTAGTGAGTCCACTCCCACAACGATAGGTGCAGTCTTGTAGTCACCCTCCCAGTAGATAATGCGGGTGGTGCATTTCTGAATGTTTTCAATGGCCTTTGACTGTCTAGCAGTCAATCCTGAGTGCCAGTCTGGACAGGTGTATTCAAGAACTGGCCGGACTATCGCTGTGTAGAAGTGAAGCAGATCTTGGATTGAAGCACCGGCTCGATTCAGCTGCTTCAGGAAATGAAGACGTGATGCAGCGTTGACATGATCTGTCCACTTGAGACTACTGGACACATGAACCCCAAACAGCTTGAATGTTTTCACTTGATCAACCGTGCCTGGTCTGACTGGAGACCATAGCATCGACATGATCTGTGTCCACTTGAGACTACTGGACACATGAACCCCAAACAGCTTGAATGTTTTCACTTGATCAACCGTGCCTGGTCTGACTGCTGGACAACCTCATCGCAGTAGATATGCATATGGCTTGTAGCTAACTTGACAATGATCTCGAACAACGTCGTGTCATCAACATATTTGTGTGTCATGCACGAAGCTTGTCGGCTGTCGACCAGCGTGATTAACGTCAGTGGCCCTAGGTACGATCCCTGTGGCATGCCAGCATCCATCACCAGCCAATCAGACACGACGTCACCAAGCTTTACACGCTGACGCCGATGACGCAAGAATGAACGCATCCATTGGATGATGGCATCTGGCAGACCGAACTCCATCAACTTGGTTATCAGGATGTTGTGGTCGACATGGTCGAACACCTTGGCAGAGTCAGTGTGTATGCATGTGGCATGTATGGTTGCAACAGTAAATGCATTGTGTGTTACTGGTCATGTGCAGTCGTTCAGGCACTTGTATGCTTTTGACACACAGTGTAGTTTGTAATTTCTCTGTTACCTGTCTAGACTAACTCTGTAGCAAGCTTTAGCCGATAGAAGTGTACTGTAGAAGTGGCGGCAGTTGCACATTCTGTAGTACACCGTCAAAACCTCAATTAGACTCAGTTACGCCGGAAACAACACGGCTGTGGCAATGATGTTGAGTAGCTGAGACAGTTGCAGTAACCAGTTCATCTTTGCTGGTGTTTTATTTTACTCACTTTCTATCAATGGCATGGCTTTCAGCGTCAGTTGATGAACTCTGTGCACTTTTCGTCGCATGCTTGAGATTTTCATTTCAGCACTCGGTTCAGTACTAGCAAGAAATTGGACCCAAGTTAGCTCTTGGTAGTGATATACGTTAGATCTCGACTCTTCAGTTTATGCATACTATTTGGTGGACATTTCATTTTCGTGGACATTTTATTTGTGTTTATAAATATTATCATAATGTCATGCGTACTGTGCTTAAGAGGCAAAATTTTTATTGGTTTAATTAGCTTTTACCAGTTTCAAGAACATAGCACATGTTTTGATTCTTATAACTTTATTTTCCACTTGCACATTTAGAAATTGTGATGCACTTTGAAACATCAAAAAACAGCATTAATAATAACAATTGTCACATTTTAGACATATTTCTGCTGTAATTTCACATGCTGTGGAGACACGTCATTGTAAAAACAGATGTTGTAAATAGGGCTCTACTTGAGTTTAGCTCCGGCTGCTACCAGATTTTGGCATTTTCCCAAGTCTAGCTGAAATCTGGCTCCAGCTGAAATTTTTGATGGATTTTTGGACTCAGAAGGATTTGAAAAAGTGCTATGTTACCTGATGACTCATTTCTGAAGTAGAATATCTCAACTGATTACAGACAATTAAAAGGAACAGATGTTTTAATTGAGTAGTTGTTGAGTTGCTACTGGTGTTTGTGACTGATGTGAGCATTGTGTTAGTTGCTAAATAAAGTTTCTTAGTGTGCTGGTTAATGATTCACAGTTCTTTCCTTCTGACATTGTAACAAAGTTACAAATCCGGATCCGGCCAGAGTTACAGTTACAAATTTGGCTCTTGGTCGGATTTGGAAGAAGCAAGTGTAGTTTATCCATTCAAATCCAGTACAGTACTGAAACTCGTCTCTGGAGTAGTATCAGTAGTGACATTTCTGAATGATCGTTTACTTTCTGGATGCAGCACTGATGTAATTATGCATAACAGTATTTACAGTATATTTGTGCCTGTAGCATCTGTCTCTACATGTGCTGCTGTACACTGCAGCCTGTAGTGATCTCTTAGTATCAAAGACAAGACAGCAACTTGGCAAACAGACATTCTGTGTCACTAGTCCCACTGGATGAAACAGTCTGACACAAGACATTTGAGCTGCTAAGTCTCAGCTACTTTCAGAAGTCGTCTGATGACATCAGCTTTCACACTCACAGACATACCTGTGTTGCAAAGTACAACAGTGGGTGCCATTGTAGTGGCTGATTCCATGTTGCCTTGCACTGTAAATCTGTTGTGTTATTTATCACTGTGGTTATTGTCGATTATGAAGGTTTGTTGGAGGGATGAGTCGCGAAGAAGCATCTCGGCGACTAGAGCGGCTGCCTAATGGAACATACCTCATTCGCGTCAGTCAGTCTGACATGCGCCGTGGAGAATACGCTCTTAGCATTAAGTGAGAAAATGAATCTCATACATCTCTGTATTTCCTGCGTATCCCTGTGGTGTAAGAGATACACAAACCAGGCTTTGATTTCAACACCTCCACCAAGGACATTATGTTTTGCTTAGTGTTTGCTTATTTGTTGTGTGCTTGTTTGTCAGCAACTTCATGCATAAACTACTTCATGAAGATTTCCCTCGTTAAATGTTGCAAGTTTTCCGTAACTGGCTCTGGACATCTGTAGGAATGATGATGTTTATGTGTTCCAAGGGCATTCACCATCTGTGGACATGCCATAGGTTTTCCAATCTTAACATTTCTGCTTGTGTGCCTGTTAATTGTCTCTTCTTTGGTTGCTGATTTAACATGAATGGAGCCTAGCTGTGACTGATCATCTGGTCATGGACGTGTACGTGGACGTGTTCATGTGCACGTTATACTGCTGCCAGCCCCATGCACGATCAGTTTTAAAAGAAGATGCATGTCAAGTGGGACATGAAAGCTGTGCTCACAGAGTGAACGTTTGCTGGTGCAGATATGGCCGTGATCACCCAGTGAAGCACATCAAACTACAACGTGATGCTGATGGCAGCTTCTACATTGCCGACTGCAAAATGTTTCGCAATATCGTTGTAAGTACTTTGCAATAAAATAGGGGTGGTTGAGTACCCGGCGCATTACCCATACCTAGTTGGGTATTGCCTATACCCAATACTACTTGGACCCGGCTGGATATTTCTTTAAATGTGACCGGTATGGGTAATTTTTTAAATAAGATTTGCTGTGTTGTCATATATGTACGCTAACTATATAAAACACTGAAAATTGCGTGGCGACTTTGACCCTTGTCTGTTCGTGTTTGATGCATGACTGGCTCTGGGCATGACGGTAACTGAATGTCCTACAATCGGGCATGACTGATGATTGCCAATAATTGTTGCTTCGCGGGGACAGGACCTGGGCATTTACAGCAAGATAGTTTGTTTATGCGTCTGGCACATATCCACTATAGATGGACTGATTAAGTGATCGTGCAACGTGGCAGGTTACTTCTCTCATTTCATCAGCTCAGCTACTCTACATCAGCCTATGTGAACAGTCCATTTCCCACTATATAAATACTTTCCAATTAGTTAGTGATGGCATCATCTAAATAAAATTTAGTAAATGATTAAAATAAACGATTTATGTCAGAATGACAGTCGTGTATTGGAAAAATCATTATCATCACTTTTCTTCATCAAAAAATAACTAGAAAATAAAAACAACAAACGAACAAAATAACTTAATTAAATAAATAACTAATAATTTAAATAACAGGTGTACTAAGGAACTAATAAATAAACGGTCAGAATGGGATAGGGGACAGTTAGACAGCTAGGGACCATAGAGACAGTGTATAGTAGATACAGAGGAGTTTGGATGGCAGAACTACCCATATCCATACGCGACCAGCTGGGTAGTAACTACTAGATACCCAGTCCCGGTACCCAGCAGAATGCTTACTTGGTGCACCCCTATTACAAAATAATTAATATTTGATTGATCACGTTGGCCTCACGAGCTGTGGAACAGGCCATGTGGGTTTTCTGGCCATATGATGTGAAAGGCACCTACATGTTCACCAAGCTTTTGCTCGTTGCATTAGGCTTAGTTTTCTGTCTGTTGATGGTTTTTTTGTAGCTGTTGTTTAGGTTTTGTTTCTGTAGTAACTTGTGACTTATTCCACATTCATGTGGCCGTTGTTGTGATAGGATCTAGTCCAGTATTACCAGCAGAACTCACTGGAGCCAAGTTTCCCCGAGGTTCCCAGTATTCTGCTCATACCATACAAAGACGCTGCGGCGCGACACACTGGTAAATGTTTTACGTTTGTTGCTGTCTTACAAGGGCCGTTCAGAAGATTTGTAGCTTGACATAGGAGATTTTAAACACAGAAAACATTTGTACAAGTCATCTCAGCTGGGTTTTCATTTTATTTGCGTTAGTTTGTACTAAGTCTGTAGTTTCTGTTCACACATTGTTGAGGATTTTTTGTGTTTATGTTTTGTGTGTATATTACTCCATAGTAGTTGTTGTCTATTGACCGTGTGTCTGTAGACATCTGTATTTGTGACGTTTTTTGTTTGATCAGCTTTTCCACCAGTCAAGTGATTAGTTGGGAAGACCTTCTCCATAATGAACTTGTTATGTGATGAGTGAGATGTAAAACCTTACTTACTGACTCACTGATGTGTAGGTGCAGCAGTGACTGATGAGCCTGGAGTACTTGGCTACTGCTATGCTCTTTATGACTACCTCGCACTGGAACCCAACCAGCTGTCCCTGCGTCGTGGTGACCACGTGGCCGTCATCAGCAAGGCTGGGGCGAGCCGAGGCTGGTGGAAGGGGAGACTACATGGCAAGGTTATTAGCAGTCAGCACTTCAGTTCTTAAAGCGTGTAATCGAGCCCCGTTCAGTATTGGGGTTGAAAGAATAGACCCACTCTGTTTCTTGTCGATATGTTGTAAAAGGCGACTAAAACAGTTTTTTATGCATGTTATTGTTATGCTTAGTGTTTGCTGCATCTTTTCATTAACTACCAGCTTGTGAAGCAGTTATTAGCTTTCACTTCCATCTTCTCTGTGACCTGCTTCCAAGCTTAACAAAGTAATGTGTTTAGTATTTTAATGTCTTAAGTGTTCATTTCAGTGAGCTTCATCAAGTTTTTCAGCTTCTGGAAACTCATTCAAGTGAAAACGTAGAGTTAGACGTTTATTATTAAGACTTTACAGAACGTGACTCAGTTTTGTAATTTTGTAGTTATTTTACTAATTCTAACATGTTTAATGTTTTGTGCGTAGGTCGGCTATTTCCCGAGTGCATTTGTCACAGAGTCAGAGGAGGATGAAGAGCCATTCCCATTCTCACTGAACAGATAGATAAACGGGCTGTGATGTTGTCAGTTTGACTGACCTAACATTCACACAGTGACAGCTTGCAGTTGTCATGCTTGTATCACAGTTGTTGAGTCTTTGTAATTTCTTTCCTGCAACAGTGTTGTCAGAGGTACACAGTAGTCTAAGTATTAGCCATGTGGAAGCATTTTATTTACTTACTAACAAGCAAAGAGCTTTACTGTCAAGTAAAAAGAACATGTAGTGCCACAAAACAAGGCACAGTCAGTGCTGAAATAACGTGGAGCCGTTTGCTATCATTAAGTTATCATATCTTCACTAGTGACACAAACAGTTCCATAGAAGTTGATGCATAACACATGTTAAGGTGTTTCTGTGTTGTAAACAGCATGCTCTTAGTCAGTTTGGCAGCTTGATACATGTACATTATGCATTGGCAGTTCAATGTACGAAACATTATAATGAGTATTGCAGAAGTCACGCTGACGTTCTAAAGTGAATGGCTCATTTGTGATTTTCTTTCAGAATTTTTTATATATAATATAATTTATCAGTAGCGTGCTACTGATAAAAAGAGCCACACTTTACATGTTTTTCATTTTTTTTCGTTGTTGATTCTTCGTTACATTTAATGCAATAAACATTTTATGCATATTACTGCTGTGGACCGCCACTTCATTGTGCATGCTGCAGCTGGATACATTGATGTAATGTTAATAGCATTGTATTACTGGCCGTAGGTTTATCAGGGCATTATATGAGAGACAGTTGCAGCAGCTGACAGCCATGTGTACCTCAGGCTCAATGTGTGCATATGTGCATCTTATTGTGCTACTGGTTACTACGTTCTGTGGTTGCTGTTAACGTTTATCCCTTGTGAATTACAGAACATTACAACTGTACAGTTGGTGGCCACTCATATGGGAAGCCTGCTAATTGTATTTAAGGATGGATGTGATGTCAGTATCTCGAATGAGAATGATAACCTATGAACCACACAGTTTTACAGTCTTCAGACCCTGTGTCTGGAATGATCTGCTGCCAATGCTGTGTACATCATACTGCACACATGCACAGTCTTATAGCAATGAAGGTTTACTATTTTGTTTGGCCTGCAGAGCATGACTTGGGACTTTTTGATTGCTTTGGTCATAAGACTACCAGCTGTCATCACAGCCTGTCTGAGTGGCTTAGTGGTCTAGAGTGTGATACAGTGCCTGCTGGCTAATGACTCAACCCGAGTTAACGTCATGTTAGCACAGTCATGATACAGTGTTATATGTGACAATGCGTTCCTATGGAGCAATGGAAAATTTGATCCTCTGTAGCTTTGTACCCCTTCAACTGATTATTTTCAATCTTGGCATGGTAGATTACGTCTGGGACCCCTACCCACATGACAAGTTACGTTGAATTTCGTCCACTTGGGAATTCCCCCCAAATAGGTGAAATATTTGGGGGGTGTCGACCAATAATTGGTACCCACGCTCCTAGCCCCCAAATTTTGGGAGATTTTGCATTATGAAAGCCGTTTTTCACCCCAAACATGCATAAATCTTACCACGAGTGCCACAGATTTTGTAGTCAAGTAGGAGTTTGACCAAGAGAATTTCAAATTTTTAGTTAAGATGAGTGGAAGTAGAAACATGGCATTTTATGCACATGCACGGTTAACGATTGAGCAAAAATAGCTCTAAACATCGTGTAATTGCAAAAATTTCACGTCCTATAAGAAAGTTGGTGCAGGGAGCTCAAATCTGGCATCAAATTTTCAACCAGTAGTAGATATGTGGCCATTTCTGTGCATACTCAGTAAAAAAATTGACCAAAAGTGACTGAAAACGTCACTCAGTCGTCAAAAAAGGTCCAATTAGAAATCTGATGCAGGGAACTCAATTTTGTGATTAAATTTGAAATTAAAAGTAGTAAAGTAGCCATTTTCTGTGCAGGCACATTAAATAAATGGCCAAAGTGGTCTTAACTCCCCCTAGTCCCCAAATTTTTGGGAGATTTTGCATTATGAAAGCCATTTTTCGCTGCAAACATGCATAAATGTTGCCACAATGCCACCAAATTTCGTAGTCGAATAGGAATCTGACCACGAGAATTTTAGATTTTTACTTAAAAATTTGACCAGAAGTTGATAGATGGCCATTTTTGCATATGCTCAGTAAAAATTGTTCGATATTGGCTCACTATGCAATCCATTTGTTAAAATTTCACCATCAGTAGGACATTCTTGGGTGAAATTTAAAGGTGAAAGTTCATAATGGCTGTTTTAATTACGTTATTTTCTCATCTTGGTACTTGGTTTGAGTTCTGCCGATACCGGTCCATAAGTCACTGGAGTTCAATGGTAACAGGCCGGACCTTCCGGAGGTCTATGATTCCGGGCTTTTGATCAGGGTTAAGTGAGTAGAGTTAGTTGGGTCAGTAAGGTGAGTTGTAAAGTTAGTGCCAGTCTTAGAATTAGTGAAAACCAAGAATGCTGGAGCCCTGGAATGTCGGACCCAAATCAGTTCAACAACAAGTGACCACAGTCTCTCGACAAGCTGACAAGCCGTAACACAAGCCCTGGCATTAGACAGTCTTTCCCTTATGAGGGTAGATAGACAATGCCGGTACAGCATATTACTGTCTAGATTACTATTTTGGCATTTGATTTTGTGTTGCCGTCTTGTTCAATTCAGTGAGCTGTCATTTTGTAGACTCTGTGTATGCACAATTGATCATTCACTGCTAGGTGACGAAATCATGGTAGCTGTTTGATCAAATTAAATAGACTAAAAACGCAGATAGCTTCATATGGGAGCCAGCCACAGGAAATATGTTCTATAGTATTTACACAGTGAAGTAATTGATTTGTACCCATGGAGATTTATTGACAGTAAATTTGAATTTGGTAGGAATGTTCAAATTGCAGAAATTGTTTTGGCATCATTATATGTTGCCATAGTTACTGACCTTTACATTGGTCATGTGAGCGATTCAGTAAGTAAAGTACTAGAGGCGCAGTATATTTATTGATGCATCACGACTTTGTAAGTTTGTAAAGTAACTGTCATAGTCTTAAAACATCCGTACATGTGATCTACGGATTGTTGTGATTGAAGTGAATAAAAAAACAGCAAATATAAATGTAAAAACAGCGTTTAAAATGGACAGTTATAGGCGACAAAGTGGTACATCTAAAATGGCAAAAATTGATGTTTCGATAGATTTCCATGCACTGCTTCACCACTACATGTCAGTAGAATTCTGCTGCACTGTAGTGGTGAAACAGTGCATGGAAATCTATCGAATCATCCACGTTTTGCTGTTTTAGATACCAGTTACCACTTTGTCGCCGATAACTGAACATTTTAAATGCTGTTTTTACATTTATGACATATAACTGATAATGTTAGTCAGAGTATCTGCTTGATGTGTGCATGGTGTTGGTTAGTTGAAAGACTTATGTAAGGTATTTTGTCATAAACTGTAGAATATATCGTCTTTATCTTTTGCTAAAACTAAAGTTTTAAACTATAGTTTATAACCGTAGCTAAATCTGGACCAAAAAATTCAGTTTTAAACCAATGCTCATCTTGACTTGCAGTAGACTACTCCACTTAACTGCTAGATTATCACAACTGTTCTGTGCTCTATTACATACCACGGTTGTCCAGTCATATGCACGCTCACGTAAGCTGTTGCCATGTGCATTTTGGCATGTTTTTACTTAATTGCAGTCGGTTCTTTTCGTGTTTAGTTTTGTGTGTATTTTCTGTTGGTTGTTGTGAGTGCCCTTTGCCAACGATGGTGCACTGTATACAGTCTCACTGTGAGTGAAGGTAGGGACTCCATCGGTCAGCCTTGCTCTGTGGGCTTCAGCTGGTAGATTACTGGTCCGAGTGAATCATTAGTGATTATACACTCTGCAGTGCTGCCTTTATTCTGTATTACTGTGTGGACACAAGACAGGTTTATTATCAGTTATTTTAATGTAATGCCAATACCATTATGATACTTTGTCAAGAAATACTGTCAATAGCCAGTACTTTTTGATGATACCAATACAAATATGTATTTTGATAGGCTGACTAATATTAGTAAACTTCAATAAATTAAAAAATCAGTCAGTTATTGTAACTAGTAAAATATTAACTCTAAAAACTGAAACAGTTTAACTGAAGCATCTGACTTTTATTGTTACATACACAACTGCATTAGCATATTGGCACGCTGTTCTCAGAATGACATTTAAAGTAAATCATTGAATTTGAATGCACTTCTAATAGAAGAGGTATGCTAAACATTGTTGCCATTTTGGCTGAAAGTGTATCAAAAGTGACATTTCTTCAAAGTATTGGCATTGGTTACTGTGATATAGTAAAAGTGTCCCTGATAGTGGCGAAACCAATGCTTGTGTGACAGTATTAACAGTCGTGCATGTTGTACAACAGCTGTGCGTGATTCTGCTGTACAGTGAAGTGTTTTTCTCGTTCTGCCTCGAAAGTTTCACAGCTAACTCTTAACTAGCCATACTAGTGGCGGATCAGGTGGGTGGAGGGGGCAGTTTTTTCTTTGATAGTTTACACGTCCATCACGTGTGTAGGCGCAGGAGGCATCATGTCATCAGGCGTGTACAGTGTCTGTCTGTGATTCTGTCTTTCAGTCTGTCTTGATGTCCCAGAACTGCAGGAACGTTGACAAGAACTGACTAATCATGCTTGACTACAGTTTCTTGAAACGTAATGTGATATCAAGTTGGCTAGTTGGCACAGGTGGAGGCATACGCATTTACATGGATTCTTGTTTTATTTCAACCACAGGGTAATGATTTACACACATTGTGATTCATAAAAAAATTGGGCCAAATGTTATATCCATCCAATTCTGATAAAATTAGGTAGGTAGTGTACTGAATAAATTTGGAATACAGTAGTGTAGACGTTTTCCACCTCACGGAAACAGTGTCTCTACACTACCTCGTGAAAGAAAAATTCGTGTTCTTATGTTACTGACAGCGGAATGCTGTAAATTTATTTTTTTAAACTGAAAGTTTTTTAAAGCACATGGAAAATGGAAACTTTTTAGTAAAAGAAGACTGCTCTTTCTTTACAGCATGAAGTTCGTGTCTTTTGATTCAGTTTTTCATTGGTGGATGATTGTGAAGATAATGTTAACAATCTTGGTCGTCTGCTGTAGCGTAAAGCATTTATTATAGATATGTCACTCCGTAGAAACCATTATTTAAATTAAGTAAAATTTAAACTTCCTTTGCTTTATTTTTTGTTGCTATGCGAAAATTCCCAGTTTAAGCTAAAGAAATGAGTTAAACATTTTATTGCCATTTACATACTTGAAGCGCAACTGTTAGTTTAACACGGTAGTGTATAGACACTATTTAGGTGAGGTAAAAAGAAACAGTGCTGCTTAGAAAATTTCTTCAGATTTTATCAGAATCGGATGGGTTTTGCAGAAGATGTGACAAATATTTCTCACTTTTTCTGAATCACAGTGTAGTTGTAAATGTGCAGTAGGTGTGCAGATCCGTCACTTGGTTGTACATGCATTAGTATTACCTGTTAACAGCACTTGACCGCATGCATGTACATTGTCCTGTGTTATTCTGTAAAGAGTTGATATCGGAATATGATATTTTACACCTCTGTTGTGTTGCTATAGTGTTGATATTATTGATACCATGCATTTGTGTCAATGTTTTGTTATCGTTGATTTTTCAGTTGATGGTAACGTTTTGTCAGGTAGTAACGGTATTTCCGTTCTACCATGTAACTGGAACGGTCCATTTGGTATAGGCGTCATAGGCCATAGTGTCACTGCTCCATTGTCGCATCTGATTGCACCACTTTCTTCACAGGTCTGCCGGTATGATGCAAAATGCTTCAATATCTTTTGTTGGTCTGCTTCATTTAAATCTCGTGAATCCTGTTAGATTATATGTAGAACAGCATGGTGATCTTTAACTGACACTTTGTCATTGTTTCAGATACAGAGAGTGAGTAAGACTAGTAACATTAGCAGGTAAAGTGAGCATGTATAAGTGGATCGAGTTACGTTTGTCGTGCATGTCGTACATTAGCATTTTTTCCATCAGTTAACATGAGCTCTTTCTTCATGTAATCTGCACTCTCTTTCCACTAATATTTTGTGAGAACAGGAGGGAAGCTTCTCAGAACTGTTCTGTGCTGTATATTGTACCGTACTACACTATTCACAGTCATACGCGCTGCAATGAGGCGTTTCTAATGAGCTTTGCTCACGGTCTGCGACCGGAGTTTAGGTTTCCTAATGGGTTATATGAATAGGCTTATGCCTATTCATATAACCCATTAGGAAACCTAAACTCCGGTTGCAGACCGTGAGCAAAGCTCATTAGAAACGCCTCATTGCAGCGCGTATTCGATGCGGCTATAGCTAAATTACTTTGTCGTCTTGTTTCTCGTTGCTTCTATAAGGCGATTTGTGTTTGTTTCTACGACAACGTTGAACTGAGGCTAATGCGTTGTATTTCGACAAAACGTTTATCGACAGTCGCC
>Ga0126335_1000793_pt1 | contig 16186 bp, 13 predicted proteins | sample OlaspJWI45metaG_FD_108409 | JGI IMG/M metagenome (GOLD analysis project Ga0126335, IMG submission 108409) | Marine gutless worms symbiont microbial communities from Oahu, Hawaii - Olavius sp. 1 OAHU.JWI-45 metaG | ecosystem: Host-associated > Annelida > Digestive system > Unclassified | place... | reverse complement strand
TTTAGGGTTTTAGTTTTTGGTGCCCTTATGCTATCAGGAGGTTGTTTTTTTATCTACGCGATAATAATTTTTTTCTATGCTCTTGGTGGAAGTATTTACTTTTTCTTCTTTACTATATAACGATCCTTTAGTTTGGGAACAAGTTCACTGTATCCGTCGCGACTTACGACAAGGGATCGTATGTTACGCTTGATGTAGCGTTCAGTTTTCCTGCTTAAATCGTTCAAGTGGTATTGGTCTATGTCGCCTACGAGAACAAGGTCAATAATTCCCGTATCTTTACCTTCGGCATAATCGCCGATCAGATAAGCCCGCTCCAGATCTCCGAGCCGGTTGACGATGCCATCGATGACCTGATCGATGCCGATGACTTTGCTCACCATTGATCTCAGCTCGCTGAATAATGGGTGGTTTTCATTGGCTTTATATAAAACCTGACGTCCATGCTTTTCATGGGTCAACAGATGCGCACCGCTTAGCTGGTTGAGCTCCTCCCGAACGGCATTGGTGGAAACGTCGAATTCTTTGGCCAGTTCTCGAAGGTAGGAACGGGTGAGTGGGTTGAAAAAAAGCCGTACGAGCAGTTTGATCCGGGTTTTGGACCCGATGATTCCTGATAATAGATTTTCCACGTGTTACCTTTTTTGAGTAGTTTACCTACTCATAACACGAAAAATGAGGCAATGTCAATGTATTACTATAGATTACATCGCATTTATCGAGAGAAATTTATACATCAATTACAACCCATTCGATCATCAATGGGTCAAAATCGTTTGTAAGAAAGCTTCGCAATTTACATTTTTTTTACAAATTTTTTACAACCCCATGACATCCTTTTCAGCCAGTGATGGTTTAATGCCTTCATGACCGGAAAAAAGGGTTTTTGCAGGCTGCAGACGGTCAACCAAACCTGGAACGTTATTCTAACACCGATCGTATCACTTGAAAGGAGGCCATCATGGTCACATTATACCCGAGTTACCGTTATTCAGTTTTAACCAATGTTAAGCGGCTATTCGCTGTAATGCTCATAACCATCGGATTCGTATGGTCCAACACCGCCCTGGCCGCACCGCAGGATGTTCAGTGCCGAGTCGAACTGGACCGGGCAATTTTGCCGGCCGGGCGGTCCCAGACCGCGATTGTCAAAGTGTCTCTGGATGCACCGCCCCCACCGCAAAGAATTCAGAGACCCGCCGTCAACCTGGGTATCGTTTTGGACCGATCCGGATCCATGTCGGGTCAGAAACTGGAAAAGGCCAAACAGGCGGCTGTCGAGGCGTTCAGGCACCTGAGCAACCGGGACATATTCTCCCTGGTCGTCTATGATCACAATATTCAGACCGTGGTACCCGCCCAGCCAGCCGGATTCAATGAAGGGGTCGAAAGGCAGATCCGGGCCATCTATGCGGGCGGCAACACCGCCCTTTTCGGCGGTGTCAGCCAGGGTGCTGCCGAGATACGCAAAAATTCGGGCCCAGGGTACATCCACCGCATTATTTTGCTGTCCGACGGTCTGGCCAATGTCGGGCCCAGCAGTCCGGACGATCTGGGCCGCCTGGGCACCGCCCTGATCAAAGAGAACATTTCCGTCACCACCATCGGTGTGGGCACCGATTACAACGAAGATCTGATGACCCGTCTGGCCCAAAACAGTGACGGGAACAGCTATTTTGTGGAATCCAGCCGGGATCTGCCGCGCATATTTACAGCCGAACTGGGCGATGTATTGAATGTGGTGGCCAGGCGGATTCAGCTGACGATAGAATGTCAGGATGGCGTGCGTCCCCTGGGCCTGATCAATCGCCAGGGAAAGATCCGGGGCCAAAATGTAGAGCTATACCTCAATCAGCTATACGGAAGTCAGCAAAAGTTTGCTTTGCTGGAAGTAGAAATAACCGGTTCCGCCAGCGGTGCTTACCGTGAAATCGCCAGAGCCAGGGTGTCCTATGAAGATCCCTTTTCCCGGCGGCAAAAGAGCGCTGTAGGACAGGTTGCCGCTACCTTCAGTTCTGATACGTCGACTGTACGCCATTCGGTTAATCGCTCTGTGTATCGTGATTATCAGTTAAATCTAAATGCCAGGGCCCAGGAAGAAGCGATACGGCTGTCTGACGAAGGACGCAAAAAAGACGCCGTCGACGCGCTCAAGTCCTCGGCGAGCAAATTGCGCCAGGTCGCCGAAGCGTTCGATGATGACGAACTGATGAAAGAGGCTGACAAGACCGAAGCGCAGGCCGCGACGGTTGAAAAGAAGGGCATGACCAAAAAGCAGCGTAAAGTCCTGCGCACCGAATCGTATCAGATGAAAACTCAGCAGATGACCGAATAGATGCAAATTGCAACTGCCTTTTACCTGTGGTACTGGAGAGCGCAAGGTGACTTTGCCGTGCACCCTGCGTTCCCGGCCACAGAGCAGGGATATCGGCTTCGCTAAGCGGGGCTTGCGTTCGCTGTTAGCCAAATGGTTATAGTAGATGTCAAAAATGTGTTCCGTAATGATAAAAAAAAAATTAGAGCGATTGGATAATTAGACGTTATCGACCATCCACACAAAACTCTAAAAACGGACCATATCGTAACGTTATTCTGACAAACGCTCTAAGAGCATAGAAAACAGGGCGGCCGGTTGACTGCTGGAAGATTCCGCGTTCGCATCGAGAGGGGAATCTTCGGGTTAATATAACATATTTCAATCGAAGTGTGATGACAAAGAGACGAATCATTCTTTACTGGCTGCTGCTGCTCATACCTACCGGTTTGATCGGTGGCGCTGTTTTTCAGCTGCTGCTGCATGAACAGGAGCGAATTGAACAGCAGGCCCGCTCAGCGGCCCGCAATCGGGTTCTCACCATTGCCGACTCGTTCCAGCTGACGGTTGCGGATGTGCAGGAACAAATGGCGGCCGCGCTGCACAACATCCGGGGACCGCTGCTCGAGCAAACACTTATGGCCTGGGAAACCAGCAACCCCCTGGTTCGACATGTTTTTATCTGGAGGCCGGACACCGGTTTGGTGCTGCCCCGTCCCGAGTCGACCGCATCGCTTGAAATGCGTAATTTTATTCAGCGCTATCGCCGAATGTTTCAGGGACAGACTGACTGGCAGGTTTACGAGCAGCAGGTGGCCCAAACCGAGACAGCGGCAGTGTCGATACAGGGATCCGGCTCACCGGAAAACACCTTTTCGGACAGTGCCGGCTACGCCGGCCAGCGATCTGCCGTTAGCCCGCGGCGCAGTCTGGTGGATCTGGCAAAAGGCAAACTGGCCCAAAGCAGATCATCGGAGGGCATGTCGGCTGAACAACCGGCTGTCAGCACGGTCTGGATACCCTGGTATGTGGAAAATCAGCTCTATATTCTTGGCTGGGTGCGAAACCCGGAAAGTGGACTGGTGTATGGTGTCGAACTGGAAATGATGACCCTGTTGTCCCGGCTGCTGGCGTTGTTTCCGCCACTTTCCGATATCCCCGCTGAAATGGCATTTACCCTGAACGACGGCCATGGCCGAATTCTCCATCAGGTCGGTGCTTCGGTACCCGGGTCCGATCAACGACCGGTCGTCACGGTTGCCCTGGTGCCCCACCTGCCGCATTGGCAACTGGCAGCCTATATCGTTGATGAGGGCCGGTCGGAGCGGATGGGCAGCGGCTTCATCCTGTTGTCCGGTTTGCTGCTGGCCATATTGGTGATTGCCATTTTTTCCGGCGGTGCGCTTTTGACCTGGCAGGCGATTCGCAACCATAAAGATGCGCGCCAAAAAACCTCTTTTGTTTCAAACGTGTCCCACGAACTCAAAACACCCCTGACCAGCATCCGGATGTATGCCGAACTGTTGAATGAAGGCCGCGTGTCAGATCCCGGGAAAAAAAGGCGTTATCTGCGCATCATTGTGGAGGAAAGCCAGCGTTTGACGCGGCTTGTGAATAACGTACTGGAATTCAGTCGATTGGAGCAGGCGCGTAAAAAGTATCGGATGGAACCCTTCCAGTTGGGTCCATTTGTAAAGAATGTCCTGGAATCCCAGCGATTGCGTTTCGAGTCGGCTGCCGTCGAACTGGAATGCAACGGCATCGATAACAACGTGACTATCCGGGCCGATCGCGATGCCCTGGAACAGGTGCTCATCAATCTTTTGGACAATGGACTGAAATACGCTGCCGATGGGAAAAAGATTAAGGTCGGCATTGACGTTAATCATCCCTTCTGTCGCATCATTGTTGCCGATCGCGGACCGGGTGTTCCCAAATCCCAGCAAACCAAAATTTTTGATAAATTTCATAGGGTTGATGACAGTCTCACAACCAACCGGCCGGGCAGCGGACTGGGGTTGAGTATTGCCCGCAAACTGATGAAAGGCATGGGTGGCGATTTGATCTATGAAGCCGGACCCGGAGGCGGAAGCCGTTTTATAGCGGTGCTGCCGTGCAGCAGCATCAACCTGTCTGGTGATCGCAGCTAAATGCCGGCACATCTAAATATGGTTACAAATCGAAATTTTGTAAGGACTGCAATTATTAACCGACCATAGGGGACCGGATGAAACCAACACATGTTCTGGTGGCAGAAGATGATGCCCATATCCGCAACGGATTGGTGGATACCCTTGAAAGTGAAGGGTACCGGGTAAGCGCCGCCGAGGACGGCGAACAGGCAATGGTTCTGTTCAAGGCTCACCCATTTGACCTGCTTGTTCTGGATATTATGATGCCCGGTAAAAGCGGCTATGATGTGTGTCGCGAGATCCGCGAACAAAATCGCCGAATACCCATCATCATGCTGACTGCAAAAGGAGAGGAGATCGACAAGGTCCTGGGTTTGCAGCTCGGGGCGGATGATTATGTCACCAAACCCTTTGGGGTGCATGAATTGCTGGCACGGATTGCGGCTGTGATGCGCCGATCCGGGCTTCAGGCATCCGTTCCGGACAACGGACCCGCAGTGCCGCAACAGTTCCACATAGGCCGGGCGTTGATCGATACGGTTAACTACAAAGCCCGCATCGGTGACGGCGACCATGAAGTTTCGTCCAAGGAGCTGGAATTATTGAAATATTTTTATCTGCACCCGGACCAGGTGCTCAGCCGGGACAGACTGCTCAACGCCGTCTGGGGTATCGATTATTACGGTACGACGCGGACCCTCGATCAACATATCGCCCGGATCAGAAAAAAGATCGAAAAGCATCCCGGCCGGCCTGATACGATTACCACCGTGCACGGTGTCGGGTATCGCTACGATAAGAGCAATCATGCTTGACAGCCCCTTGTTGTTGACCATTTTGTGGTTATTTTTTTGATCAACGTGCCCAATTTCCGGTGAATTCACCTCACAATCAGCCCGAGTTATGCGCCAATCGGAAGCTGTTATCTATTTCAACTATAATTCAGGATTCAGGTACTGATCAACCTGGGAACGCCAATGTCGATATTGCTTTGCCTCTATCTTTTGTGTGCCGTTTTGTTGACCTTCTACGGAATTAATTGTCATGTACTGATCCGGCTTTTCAAACAACGTCATGCGCACACCAGAGCAGCCGTTCGAAACAGCGTCGAGGCCTTTTATGGCGGTCCGCTGCCGATTGAAAATCCTCAAATATTTGAAGAACGGTTGCCCTATGTAACAACCCAATTACCCATCTACAATGAGTTTAATGTCGCCGAACGATTGATCGAAGCCGCTGCGGCAATGGCGTACCCCCGCACCAGGCACCAAATCCAGGTGCTGGATGATTCAACCGACGATACCCGCCGGCTGGTGGCTGCAAAGGTGGCCGTATTGCGACAGATGGGCATCAACATCGTCCAGATAACCCGTGAAAACCGGGATGGATTCAAAGCCGGTGCGCTGAAAAACGGTCTCACGCACGCCTCGGGAGAGTTTCTGGCCATCTTCGATGCCGATTTCGTTCCCCCCCGTGATTTTCTACTGCGTGCAATCCCCTGTTTTTACGGTGAACCCGACGTCGGTTTTGTCCAGGCCCGCTGGGGTTACCTGAACCGTAACCAGAGCCTGATCACCCGTTTGCAGTCTATCGGTATCGACGGTCATTTTATGGTGGAACAATCGGCCCGCAACAGCAGAGGGCTGTTGATGAATTTTAACGGTACGGCCGGTGTGTTTCGAAAACAGGCGATTCTGGCTGCCGGCAACTGGCAGAACGATACCCTGACCGAGGATATGGATCTGTCCTATCGAATTCAGCTGGCCGGCTGGCGCTGCCGATACCTGGTCGATCTGATTGCACCGTCTGAAATACCCAATAATATCAACGCATTTAAGAATCAGCAATTTCGTTGGGCCAAAGGCTCCATACAGACGGCCATAAAGCTGCTGCCCGCCGTCATGCGATCGAACTTCAGTCGCTTTGCAAAGCTTCAGGCGTTTATGCACCTGACGCACTACTGCATTCATCCTTTGATGCTGTTTCTGGCTGTTATGGCCCTTCCGGTACTTTTGATCGGACAGCCTGACGTTCCGACTTTTCTTTTCGCGACATTCGGAACGCTTCTGGCACTCAGCTGCACCGGGCCTTCACGGCTGTATCTGGTTGCCGAAAATGCGATTGGAAACTCGCCCTTGAAAACCATCCTGCTCATACCAGTCATGGTCTGTTTCGGATGCGGGTTGGCGGTCAACAATACCCGGGCCGTGCTGGAAGCTGTTTTCGGCAAACAGAGCGGCTTTATCCGCACGCCAAAATCCGGGTTCAAGAGCCGCAAAAATTATGTACCGGTAAAAAGTGTTGTATATTTGATCGAGATGCTGACCGGTTTCTGGTGTCTGGCCGGCACGATTGTCTACTTTTCATCCAACCAGATTCTGGTTGGACACTTTCTGCTGATATATGCCATCGGTTATCTTTCCATCGGTATCCTTTCCTGGCGACACAGTATAAAAACACCATGAGATCATACGGTTTTATCACCTGTGCCCTTGCCTGGCTGGCCATCATGGCCGTGCTGGCGAACATCGGGCCGATCGGGAAAACACCTTTCAATTCCAGTCTGCTCTATGCATCAGGATTTGCATTCATGCTTTTACTGGTGCGTCAGGTTCCTCAGACCTGGTCACATTTTAAAATTACGGTCGCCGTTATCCTGTTAGGCGTTGCCGGCCGGCTGCTGTTTATCAATTACCCGGTCGGGAATGATCTCTATCGGTATGTCTGGGAGGGCTATATTCAAACCCGGGGTTATAATCCTTATCTGCATGCACCCGACAGCACCTCCCTGATGGATTTGACCCGGGGCGCCATGGAAGGGATCTGGGAAAATATCAACCATCGAGATCTCGGGGCCGCTTATCCGCCTTTGACAATGTTGCTCAACCGTTTTCTGGCTGCCGTTAAACCGGATCCCCAGTTTTTCAAGCTGGTTTTCACCGGCTTTGATTTGGGTGTCATGCTGATACTGGCGCGCATGATGTGGTGGCGCAGAATCCATCCCGGCACCCTGCTGCTGTATGCGGCCAATCCTCTGGTCATTCTTTATGCAGCCGGTGAAGGACACCTGGATGTCCTTCAGGTTTTTTTCCTCTGTCTCGGGATTTACTGGGTTCTAAGAGGCAGGGCAGGGGCCGGTTTTCTGGTTCTTGGCATGGCCGTGATGGTCAAATATCTTTCCATCGTCGCGCTGCCTTTTTTATTGACCTCTGAAAACCGCCATAAATGCTGGCCATTCTTATTGCCGCTGCTTTTGTATCTCCCGTTTGCCGATGCCGGGCTGCGTATCCTGGCTTCTTTAAAGACTTTCGGAACGACCATGCACTATAACGATTCGGCTACGGTCCTGCTGCGCCTGTTCTTCGGCGAAGGGGCCGCCACACCGCTGGCGGCAATCCTGCTGGTCTACCTGTGTTTGGGCATATACCTGCTGGTGCACGACCAACTGAAAAGCGTTTATCTGGCCATTGGCTGCCTGCTGCTACTCCTTCCGACCCTGCATCCCTGGTATTTGTTCTTGATTGCCCCGTTTATGGTGTTTTATCCATCTCCAGCCTGGATATATCTACAGGCAGCCGTTTGTTTTACGTTTCCGGTTCTGGGCGTCGAGTACGTCAGTGGCATTTTCCAGGAAATTCATTGGATCAAGATGCTCGAATACCTGCCATTTTACGGCCTTCTGGTCTTCGGCCAGCTGCGACACATAAATCTTTTCAAGGTCACTCCCAGATCCCGTCCCGGGGGAGTGTCGATCATTATTCCTACCCTCAACGAGGCCCGCACCCTGAGCCAGGCGATCGAATCCGTCAATGGTCAATCCGGTCTCAAGGAAATCCTGGTTGTCGATGGCGGATCCCGGGACGGAACCGGCCGCATCGCCCGGGATGCCGGCGTAAGGGTCATCCAGGCCCACCGGGGGCGCGGCATCCAGATCGCGGCCGGGATCGGACAGGTCAGCGGAGACGTGATCATGGTGTTGCATGCCGATTGCACTCTGGCTCCGGGAACGCTGCAACGAATATTGGATGCGATGAGAAAAACACCGGGTGCCGCCGGTGGCGCGCTGGGCATGCAATTTGAGGATGGGAGCCGGCAATCCGGCCTGATTGCGTGGCTGAATAACCGCCGGGCCCAGCTTACCGGGATCGGATTTGGCGATCAGGCCCAGTTCTTTCGAGCAGACATCCTGCCCGTCATCGGTGGTTTTCCGGCCATTATGCTGATGGAAGACATTGAATTGTCCCTGAGGCTCAAGGAAATTGGGCGTCCTTTGTTTTTGACCAGAGGTGTGCGGGTATCCAACCGGCGTTGGCAGGGGAGTGGCTTCTGGGATAATTTCAATCTGGTCATCGGTTTGTTTGGGCGGTATCTGTTCGAGCGCAGGTTCTACGGACACCCGCCCAACGACCTGGCACATTATTACGACCGTTATTACAAAGGCCGGAAGATACGACCGGTGGGGTGGGGCCTATTTTCGACAAAGCGCACGGAACAAACCGACGTAAGAAGTTCGAAGTGAACTTACGGCTTCGCTGAAGCTTCGCCGCACAGGAAAGTTCGGAGTGCGGAGTTGATGTAACGCTCACGCGCTGTCTATGTTTGGAAATTTGAAACTGGAAATTAGAAACTGGGAATAGGAATTCTATTTATTTCCAGTATAGAGTCCTTTCAATCTGCGGCCATCCACGCCTATCCGTGTCCGTGTATTAAAAACGGGCCAAAGTGCCACGGTCAACTGACCACTGACAACAGACAGCGCGTAAGCGCCCTATCAGCGGTCAACTGAATCCCAACGGTGCTAATAATCTCATCCCGCCTGTTCAATTATCCGTTTAAACGTAGATATTGTTTTACCGTAATCATTGCTATTGAACACGGCTGAACCGGCCACGAACACGTCCGTGCCGGCGGCGGCAATGTCGGCGATCGTTGCCGTGTTCACGCCGCCGTCGATTTCAATCAGGGTTTTCAATCCCCGTTCATCAATCATTTTCCTCAGTTTTTTGATACGCTGCAGGCTGTTGGGGATGAACTCCTGGCCGCCGAAGCCGGGATTAACGCTCATCATGAGGACATAGTCGAGATCTTCCAGTATCCATTCCAGGTTTTCCAGGGGCGTGGCCGGATTTAGCACGACACCGGCTCTGGCCCCCAGTTCTTTGATCTGCTGGACCGAACGATTCAAGTGGATGCAGGTTTCCACGTGTACCGATATCCAGTCTGCACCGGCTTTAATAAAACCAGGCACATAATGATCCGGATCTGTGATCATCAGGTGAACATCGATGGGCAGTCGGGTAACCTGCCGCACAGCCCGGACGATCATGGGACCGAAAGTGATGTTTGGTACAAAATGACCGTCCATAATGTCGGCATGAATCCAGTCTGCGCCGGCTGCTTCAACCGCTTTTACTTCCTCTCCAAGACGAGAAAAATCGGCCGACAGTATCGAAGGTGCAATCATTTTCATAAATTTCTCCATTTAGAGCGTTTGTCAGAATAACGTTCCGACATGGGTATTTTTTTGAGTTTTGTGCGGATTGGCGATAACGTCTAATATGGAATGATCCAAACGCTCTAATAATTCTTTATCATTAGACAAAACTGCCCTTAAAACGGGCAGACCATTCCGCTGGCATTCATCTAATCGACCGTATTTCAGAGAAACAATAAAATAGACAGAATTCCTTGATCCAGTATCCAGTATCCGGCATCCGGCATCCAGTATCCTGTATCTATTTTTGGTTTTTATTGGATGGCAAGAGTCCTCAAACCCCAAATCTAAAATCCAAACCAACTTAATCCTCAAACACCTTGGTCAATGTGAGTTTATCATCTTCGTGGACCAGGACGATCGTTTCTTGCACAACCGGTATAATCAGCCAGACATCCTGCCCCGGTTTGACGAAATCGTCAAATATCTCGCCTGAATATCCCTTAGACTGTATCGTCACGCGGATGTGGCGCTTTAGCAATCCGGGCGGAATTTGATATCGCAGCAGTCTGCCGCGCCCGACCGAGCGGAGTAAATCGCCGTTTTGGATTCCGTTTTTGCGATTAACGACCAGATTGACCGGACTTTTTACAATAACGCGGTGTCCTTGCAACGGTTGCTGCTCGAGAATGACATTACGGGGTCGTTTTTTTTGGTTTGCTGTAGCGATTTGTCCATTTATCAGGTTACTGGATTCGATGGTTAGCAGAGCATCTTCCAGAGACAGCCCGTCCAGATCCGGCATTTTGGAGGCACCGGGCCGGGGTCCCAGGCTCACCAGCAGGTCGACGCATTGTCCGCGCTGGACCATACGGCCGGACCCGGGGACCTGGGCGATTACGTTTTCGTTTGGGATGCGCTCATCGTGTATCCGTGCCAGGTTACCCTGGCACAGGTCATTTTCTTCGAAAATGATTCTGGCCTGAGGCGGCGAAAGCCCTATAAGGTTGGGCATCAGGACACTTTTAGGGCCTTTTGAAATAATAAATTTAACATCGCGGCCCTTTTTTATTTCGGCACCCGGACGGGGTGTCTGATCGATGACGTGGTTTTTGGGTATGGTCTCACTATAATCCGATCCTTGAACTTTAGTGTTTAGACCCAGTTCGGTCAACACTTCAAGAACATAGACGACATCCTTGCCATCGAAATTGGGCACAATGACAGAGTCTTCGCTCTGGATGACCAGCGAAAGTGTCAGATAGGCGCTCAGGCCGGCCAGCAGAATGAATAACCCCACAAAGGCTGTGTATTTTATTATTTTCAGGATCATAGTTGGCGCTTGAAACAGACAGCAAAAAATCCGTCCATGTCGTGCCGGTGGGGCATGGATTTGAAAAAACCATTCTCATCGATCAGGCCCGTCACCCTGTCGAACGGCTCAATCTTTGGCGCACTGATTTTAAAGTCGTGACCGTGTCCGGAAAGAAAAATCTCAACCACTTTTTCATTTTCTTCAGGTTCCATACTACAGACGGCATATATCAAAGTTCCTGCAGGTCTGACAAGAGCAGCCATTTGATCCAGAAAATAAACCTGGCGATTCTGGTTTTTTCCCACTGTGACTTTCCGCACTCGCCATTTAGTGTCCGGATTGCGCCGAAATACGCCCATGCCCGAACAGGGGGCATCAACCAGGATGCGATCAAACAAACCCGGTTTTTTGTTGAAAGCCATCCGGCCGATATCAGCGCATAGTGCCCGGACGATCGATACGCCCAGACGCCTCATCTGGGCATCCAGCTGTTGCAGACGGCCTGCATTGTTGTCCAGGGCCACAATTTCGCCGCGATTTTTCATCATTTGGGCGATATGACCGGTTTTACCCCCTATACCGGCGCAGGCATCCAGCACCCTTTCGCCAGGTTGCGCATCGAGCAGACAACTGACCAGCTGAGCGGCTTCGTCCTGAACCTGAAACCAGCCCCGTTTGAACCCGGGCAGATCCATCACGGTACGGTTGGGATGCCAAAGTGCAATACCACCTGGAGCGAATCGGGTCGGATGAACCTCCCGCGCACAGTTTTTAACAGACAGCAGCAACCGCTCCCGATCGACCTTCAAGGTATTGGTTCGCAGGGTCAATGGGGCGAGTTCGTTTGACGCATCACACAATCGAATGGTTTGCTGGAGTCCGTAACGCTCAAGCCAACGCTGCACCATCCAGGCGGGAAACGATTTTTCGATACTCAATGCTTCCACCGGATTATCGGATAGATCAGGAAAAGATACAGTTTGATGCCTGCTGGCGGCCTTACGTAAAACAGCATTGACGAAACGCACGACCCAGCGGGGGGCAGCCGACTTGGACAATTCGACCGATGTATTCACGGCGGCAGACACGGGTATGCGGGTCAGGTGCAGGATCTGGTAAAGGCCCAGCCGCAAGATGTTCAGAATGCCCGGATCGATTTTTTCCAATCGGGTTTTGGAAAATCGGGCAATAAAAAAATCCAACCGCTTGCGCCATCTTAATACACCATACACCAGGGTGTTGAAGAGCCCCCGATCAGCCGGGGACATGGCGTTCAATAATACGTCCTGTTCAAAAATTACCCGATCGAGGGTTTTACCGGTTTGGTCAACATTGTTCAAGACGGTCAACGCGGCCCGTCGAGCCGCGGTGGAGGGATCATTTTGCTTTTTGAAGGGTTGAACCTTGGAAGGTCTGGGCATAGAGATTTATTAATAGCCACGAATTAACACAAACCAGGCTTCGCCTAAAGGCTGCGACCCGGCAGGTTTTCACGAATTAAATAAATCGAAATAATTGCAAATGAGCTACGGGGCAATTACCGTATAGCTCTATTCGATGTTCAACGTTCAATCCCCGTAGACAAACAAGTACTTGATCATCTCTGGCGAGTACGAACTCTATCTCTCCGTGGCTCACTTGAATGTGGTACCGGGCGGAATTGGATGGCCGTGGAGAAAATCCTTTATCTTCAGCCGTTTGCCTGAAGCGCCCTGGATTTCTGCGATAGAGAGTTCACCATTACCGGTGGCCACTCGTAACTCATCCGGAAAGCTTTCAACCACGGTACCCGGTAGCACATTCACTTTCACAGGATAGGGGCTTGCATTGAATATCTTGAGGCGTTGTTCTCCTAAAAATGTAAACGCGCCCGGCCAGGGATCCATGCCGCGCACAAAGGCCGCCAATTGTTCGGCAGACTTGCTCCAGGGGATCTGACCGTCTGATTTTTTCAGCATCGGCGCATAGGTGGCGAGCGAATCATCCTGCGGAACGGGATTCAGACGGTCAGCGCGCATTGCTTCCAGCGTTTTGATCAAGAGCTCTGCACCCAGTTGAGCCAGACGATCGATCAATGTGGCGGCTGTATCATCCTGGGAAATGCTTTCTTTGGCGGTCAGCAGAATGTCCCCGGTGTCCAGTCCGGCCTCCATTTGCATGGTGGTGATACCGGTTTCATTATCGCCATTGAGGATGGCCCACTGGATAGGTGCCGGTCCGCGATACCGGGGCAGCAGGGACGCATGCACGTTGATCGAGCCGTACCTGGGAATCTCCAGAACCCGCGGTGTCAGAATCTGTCCGTAGGCGATGACCACCAGCAGATCAGGGGCGATGCGCTCCAGGGTTTCGACAAATTCAGCGGTTTTGGCGGATCTGGGCTGCAAAACGTTGTACCCCAGCTGCTCGGCAGCAATCTTAACCGGTGGTGGGACCACCTGCCGACCTCTGCCCTTGGGCTTGTCCGGCCGTGTGACCACCAGGCTAAGGCGATGTACACTGTTGTGCAGGGCCTGCAGTGTGGGCACGGAAAATGCCGGTGTTCCCATGAATATGATATTATAGGGTTGATTCATTTATTTTTCATCATCTTTTTGACACGGCGTTTGTATAGCTGGCGTTTGAGTGTACTGATGTGATCAATAAATAACGTACCATTCAAGTGATCAATTTCATGTTGCAGCACAATGGCCATGAATTCGTCCGCTTCGACCTGCAATGGGTTGCCATCCCGATCGACTCCTTCCACCAGGACGGATGCGGCCCTTTTCACGTCGGCCCTGAATTCCGGTACGCTCAGACAGCCTTCACTCTCTGACAGAAGTTCGCCATGGCTGTCGACAATTTGCGGATTGATAATTACACCATAGGATTGTTTGGCTTCTCCAGGAGCATCGTCATAGATCAGGAGACTGTGGTTGCTGCCAACCTGAATGGCGGCCAGTCCGACGCCGGGTGCGGCAAACATGGTCTCGGCCATATCTTCGATGAATTGCTGCAGCTGGCCGTTGATATTTTCAACCGGTTTGGTCGGTTGACGCAGGAATTTATCCGGAAAAGTCAGAATATCGAGTTTGGACATAACGCTTTACCTTATTATTTATCGCCACGAGCCAGGCTTCGCCTGAAGGCTACGACCCGGCAGGTGGACACGAATTTTCACGAACTTTTAAAGATGCGAATATCTCGCATGAAACTTACTCTATTGCTGGAGTCATAAGACTATGTCCCTGATCCGGCTGCCGGACACCTGAGGTCTGGATCTTAGATTTTTGATACTTGTCCGCCATTAGTTTGGTGGATTAGATATTGGATCGAGGAATTCTGTCTATTCTGTTTTTCTTGGCGCCTTTGCGACTTTGGCTGAGGAAAAAATGAAAAGGATAGAATTCATCTCCCCAATTTCCAGTTTCAATCCAGTGCCGGCAGTATATCACGCGCCGCGGTAACGTCATCCCGTATTGCGTTTGATAATTCTTCCAGGCTGGAGAATTTGATCTCATCCCGGATTCGTTTTACGAAATTAACCCGTATTTTTTCGCCGTATATGTTCTGTTCGAAATCCAGAATATGAACCTCAACGGTGAATATGTGGTCATCAAATGTCGGACTGTAGCCGATGTTGGCAACCCCCTGGTACATTTTCCCCAGACATTCGACGGTTACCGCATATACGCCTGTTTTAGGGCATAGTTCATCCTGAAGATTGATATTGGCCGTTGGAAACCCCAGCAATTTTCCACCACGGTTTCGCCCGTGGGCCACTTCTCCCCTTATCTGATAATAACGACCGAGCAGGGGCTGTACTTTCTCGACGCCGCCGGCTATAACAAGTTCACGGATTTTTGTGCTGCTGATCCGTCCGGAGAGTGTCTTTTTCATTTTTATCCAGTCGGCCAGAACCACTTCGAAATCAAACAATTCTCCGAATGTGCGCAGCATCCCCAGATTGCCTTCCCGATTACGACCAAAGGTGTAATCGCCGCCCACAACGATGGACTGCATACCGATTTTGCGCAGCAGGACGTCTTCCACAAACTCGCGGGGTGTCAGAGCCGCAAAATCCCGGGTGAACGGCACGCTTATGAGCACATCCATTTTTGTTCGGGCAATCAATTCGACCTTCTGCTCATGCAGCGTTATCAGAGGTGGGTGATTGTTTTGTTTCAACACCCGCAGGGGATGCGGCTCGAACGTCATTGCTACAGACGTGCCGCCAATGGCCGCAGCCCTTTCGATCACCTCATGGAAAAGCGCCTGATGGCCCAGATGCACACCGTCAAAATTGCCTATCGTAACGACCGCTCTTGCGAATGGTTCCGTAATGTCATCCAGGTTTTCGATCAGCTTCATGTTGAGAAACCAATTTGAATTAATATCTTGACACAGCTCACAAAAGCGTATAGTTAGAACACCTTCAATCAGAAATCAATCATTTCTTTAGACTGATTCCCGTGTGCCGAAGTGGCGGAATTGGTAGACGCGCTAGGTTCAGGGTCTAGTGGATGTATTTCCGTGGGAGTTCGAGTCTCCCCTTCGGCACCAAATAATTTCAGGCACTTACGAAGGTTTCGTAGGTGCCTTTTCTTTTTCCGGATCGAGAGACACTAAATTATCAATTTTTAACCAATACCCAGGGCCCTTTCCGAACGGCAGTTTAAACTTAATATCATTTTTAATATTATCAAGCAGATTAAAAGCGAAACCAAACCGGTAAATCAATGCAGTCACTTTGAAGTGTCTGCCGATCTTTGCGCCGTAATTTCCATCTTGCGCTTTTTTCATTCCTGCGATAGGGCTAAATGGTCATTTGGTGCGTAATAAGGAAAGTCCTGCTGAAATATGGGAATTTCTATCAGATCCAATGGTGTTATTACCTCGATCTTGCATGAATTAGAAAATAATAATTGAAAAACCATCTGGGTCCCCTGTAATAATTGGGTTTAGGACCAACTAAAACCAAAAACAGGAGGTACCCAGATGGTAAAACA
>Ga0126335_1000791_pt1 | contig 16191 bp, 16 predicted proteins | sample OlaspJWI45metaG_FD_108409 | JGI IMG/M metagenome (GOLD analysis project Ga0126335, IMG submission 108409) | Marine gutless worms symbiont microbial communities from Oahu, Hawaii - Olavius sp. 1 OAHU.JWI-45 metaG | ecosystem: Host-associated > Annelida > Digestive system > Unclassified | place... | reverse complement strand
CTTTACTGGGACTCTTTCCGCTGATCGCCAGAAAGATACTGGATACTATTAAGGCGGGGCGAGTTTATAAAGGCTGGCAAAAACCCACAAAGTTCGACACCAATCTGGTGGTTATTGGCGCAGGTGCCGCTGGACTGGTCAGCGCCTATATTGCTGCTGCCATCAAGGCGAAAGTCACACTAATAGAAAAACATAAGATGGGTGGTGATTGTCTGAACACGGGCTGCGTTCCATCAAAGGCCCTTATTCGTTCAGCCAAATTTGTCTCACACGTTAAACGCGCCAAAGAATTTGGTATCGACACGGCGTCCGCAGACTTTAAGTTTGCTGAAGTTATGGAACGCGTGCAAAAAACCATACAGCAGGTCGAGCCGCATGATTCAGTCGAGCGCTATAGTGAACTCGGTGTCGACTGCATTCAGGGTGACGCTACGATTACTTCCCCCTGGACGATTAAAGTTAATGGAGAAACGATCAATACCCGCGCAATTATTATCGCTGCTGGTGCTGCTCCCTACGTACCTGAAATTGAAGGCATCAATAATATCGACTATTACACCTCGGATACGATCTGGAATATTCGTGAACTACCCACGCGACTACTTATCATTGGCGGCGGCCCTATTGGCTGCGAATTGGCACAGTCCTTTCAACGCCTTGGTAGCCAGGTAACACAACTTCAACGTGGTCCACGACTAATGCCAAGGGAAGACGAAGATATATCATCCATTATTTCAAAACGTTTTATCGAAGAAGGTATTGATGTTCGTACCGGACACACACCAGTAAGGTTTGAAAGCTATCAACTCCATTGCCAACATGAAGGTAACGAGGTCATTATCGAATTTGATACTGTACTATTCGCCGTCGGCCGACAGGCACGTACGACCGGCTATGGCCTCGAACAACTGGGCATCACCCTGGATAACAAACGCACCGTCGATACCAACGAACTGCTGCAAACAAAATTCCCCAATATCTATGCCTGTGGTGATGTCGCAGGACCCTATCAGTTTACTCATACAGCCGCACACCAGGCCTGGTATGCGTCAGTTAACGCCTTGCTTGGGTTCAAGAAGTTTAAAGTCGATTATTCAGTTATCCCTTGGTGCACATTTACCGACCCCGAAGTTGCACGTGTTGGGCTAAATGAACAAGAAGCAAAACAACAAGGCATTGAATACGAACTCACTACCTATGGCATTGATGACCTTGATCGCGCCATTGCCGATAGCGAGGATCACGGCATTGTCAAAGTACTAACCGTGTTTGCCAAGGATAAAATACTCGGAGTTACTATCGTTGGCGAACACGCCGGAGATTTAATCAGCGAGTTTGTACTCGCAATGCGCCATGGACTGGGGCTGAATAAAATACTGGGGACGATACACATCTACCCTACGCTCGCAGAAGCCAATAAATATGCCGCAGGCAACTGGAAAAAGGCACATGCCCCAGAAGGCTTATTAAAGTGGGCAGAAAAGTTTCATCGTTGGCGAAGAGGTTAACTAACTACCTTGAATTATAAGGAAGCTATAGTGAAAGACACGATGTGCTATAAACATCACAAAGCATGACATTTTAAGAGTTAAGCTATAATGCTACAATACACCTGCCGTTTCAATCGGTCGCTGCAACACATGACTAGCCCCCCGATGAATGCTTTATGTACACAAATGTCAGCGAGTAGCCAGGCAACTCCGAATGGCATTACAGTTCTGCTTAGTCATCAGTCGGTAGCATGGAATCCAGACGACTGCGCAACTCTATATCGTCTGCTGGTATGCTTATTACCCGCAGTGGTTGGCCATCCTTCATTAGGAACACCGCCTGACCATCGGCCAGCTGATAGCGATTAGCAAACGCGTCCCCCTGTGGGGTTCCCAAGTCAGCCACTACAAAATCAAGGCGTGAGTCATAATCATTCCTAACATTGCGCAGGCGATTAAGTGCGTCTCCGCCAGTAGGCGAAAAGTTATCATAGGCCAGAACCAGAACCGGCTTACCTTGGCCAATGACAGAAAGGTTTGTGCTGACGGGTTTCCGACACCTATTATCAAAAGGTAGCCCAATACAACCAAAGCCACAAGGAATGCGGCGCTCACAGTAATCGTTTTAACCATCGACATGTAGTCTCCCACATCTAAACATAAGTCCATTACTTGTTAGCGTACTTTGACTCCGGACTTGATACAATATTCCACGGTAAGTACAAAAAGATCAGTACACAATAGCAACTCTGAATATGCAGTTACAATGAATCTAGACAGATGGCAGGGTACCCATAAATGTTTGCATAAAATATCCATATACACACATTCGACTAAAATTAGAACACCGTATTCCGACAATTAATGACTAAAACAAGACCTTTTGAATTGACCGATACACTACTATTCCAGCAAGTAATAAATATTTGTTCGCATGAAACCTAAAACCGAAGTCGTCATGGCTGATATTATTCAGCAAATTCGTGAAAAATTTCCTTTTGACATCAGTGAAGAGGAGTTATGCACGGAAACGTGTAGTCATGGATGCCCCAAAAAGCTTTTGGAATATATAGAAATGGAAATCATAGATTGGGAACAGCGTCTTGAAAATCGTGAAATCCCCAATTTCCGCGACGTTGAGAAATTATCCAAAACAGGCTGCAAAATTTACAAGGTTCTGGAAAAGAATAATTTAGTGTAGTGGTCGGTATATTGGTAACCACTCACTTACTTCAATCTACAATGTGTAGTCTTAACAAGCTATTAACTTAAGACACTATATTCGGAAACTTATGGCTGACCAGACCTATGGAAAAATGTGACATACGCAATACCGCCGATGAATCCGGCATACAGATAATAGCCATCGAACCGGAAAGCGCGCTAGATGATTACCGGCAGGCCATGGGAATCGCTGATCAGATAGCAAAAGATACGATCGGAGAATTTATGCTGTTATCCTGGTATGACCGTGACCGGGATTTTGAGTCTCCACAGCATTCAAGCGAGTGTCATGCTGATAGTGCAATACCTGGCTATGTTGATTATGGAATTAATCATGGTGCTGAATTAAAAGTTGATATAGAACATGGTCGGTTTGTTTTCTATTATTTACCGCTGTAGTAATAACGTTACTTTACCGCGGATTTTGGACAATAGCCTAAACAGCAGTTTTTGCTAACTTATGGCAACTATAATTACCTGGTCATTGAAAACCCTATACATACTAATTAGAATCTTGCTGCAACGTCCCGCATAAATCCAGCAGACCTGTTTTCCAAACGGGAGATGAATTATTTACAATCGCTTTGTTATTCTCTCCGACACCAGTAATGAGACTGCCTGCATAACGTCGACCTTAAAGTTCACCGGCATATTAACTAAAGCTAGCGTTTCAGATGATTTTCAGGGCCTGTCGATTGTACATACCGGCGATTTCCTAGATAAAAAAATGCCTGACCCGAAGGTCATTCAGTACTTTGAGGAACTGGAAACAAGCATTACTGGAAAAGGTGGGTCGATCAAGCTTCTTGCCGGCAATCATGAGCATGAGATCTGGCAGCAAATCAACGATGGCGAAACATTCGGCCTGTCTGGCGAGTTGGTTTCGACATTACGCGGGCTTATCGAATCACTCGACTTATTCCACGTGGACGGTCCTTTTCTGTTCATGCATTCCTATCCCACCGTCGAATTTTTGCTCGCCCTGCTCCACTATAAAAATGTAGTTAGCAGCAACCTCAACGGCTTCAACAACGATCACTATAAAAAGGCATTCAGCTCGACAGAGGCATTAAATCAATACTGTTATACCAGGAGCAAGAGAAAAGACAGTGACCTGCTTTATGAGCCTACAAATATTGAATCCTATTATCGCAAGAACGGTTCAGAGATTGCTACGCTGTTAACTGCACTGGAAATTGACTGCATCATACATGGTCATAAGCCTCAACGGTCAGGTACACAGGCGGATTACGAATTTCAGAAATGGCTCCCGGATATCAGGATCATCGGCAATGACACCAAAGTCAGCCAACAGGGAATCGGGGCCACCATAGTAAGAATGGACCTGGGCAGAGCGCCTGAGATACTGTTCATCAATCCTACTAACACAAACAAAAAAAACCGCTACAAGGTCAAGCACCTTCTGAGGGATTCCGCGCCCATATCAAGCATATTTCAGACACAGTCCGAGGAAATCCTGCATTTCAGAAAGTTACAGAAACGCCTCGAAGAATTGTCACATGAACATAATAATCAAATTACCCAGCTTAAAAGCGGACTGGAAAGACAGAAGACCTCGAACTTATTACTCAAAGAGAAACTTGCGGAACAGGGCGACGAGCTACTCAAAGCCAGGTCTGAAGCTGAAACATTACAGTCTCTCACGCTTGATGAAGAAATAGCCAGAAGACGAAAAGCCGAACGCTCCGGATACATATGGCGCATCTACGCAATCGTTGTCTCAATCATACTCGTGCTGATTGTCCTGACCTTTCTACAATGAATGGAACAATAGGCCCACATAGATAAAGCGGTGTATTCTTATCCTAAGTCGATAAAAGATCAGCCAAAGACAATAATATAAAACTTCTTGGTTGCTTAAATATCTAATGCGGGCAACTCGATATAATTTATCTTTTCGTGTTCATTCATGTTTGGTTCTTATCGTTATCCTTCCGGTAGCGAGTCAAAATCGTATCTAGATGATTCGCAAAAGCCATCCTGTCTGCCTGGCTTAAAGCTGGCGGGCCACCAGTATCCACACCACTCGAGCGCAGTGTTTCCATAAAGTCACGCATGTTGAGCCGGGCTCGAATATTACTTTCTGTATAAAGTTCACCTCGCGGACTCAGGGCGACACCCCCTTTTTCAATCGCCTCGGCCGCTAAAGGGATATCACTGGTAATCACCAGGTCACCCGCATTCATGCGCTTAACTATTTCATTATCTGCAACATCAAAACCTGGGGGCACTTGAAGAAAGCTTATTGTTCTTGAAGGCGGAATACGCATATGGTGATTGGCCACCAGCGTCACCTGCACTCCTGTACGGTCGGAGGCCCTGAATAAAATATCCTTGATCACCACGGGACAGGCATCCGCATCTACCCATATCATCATTTTCAAGGTTACCCGCAGATGCCAGCCAGGCTTTTTATAACGACTTAATTTTCAGTCGAGTCTTTGGCTTCTTTCTCTTGACTCTGTGATTCGCCGTTTAAAGGTGAAGTCAGCGCTCCAAGCACGCCACCCACGACATCTCCAACCCCATCAGTAACACCACCAACGACTTCGTGTGTCCGGTTCTTTCCGCTATCACTTGCCACCGACTGGCTTGCTCTATCAGGCATTAACACACTCACGATATCAAGCGGAGCCTTGTAACGTTGTGATACGAATTGCTCAATAAACAACTTGTTACTAACAGCCACCTGCATTGCTACCGGTGATAACTCACCTGACAACCAGACAATAGAGTTTCCGGGTGCAAATATATCCCTGTTTATACCCTGGTAAGGCAGGTAGTCAGCAACAACAACCAATGCATGATTACCATTAGCATCAGTCAACCGGGCTACGTAGCCATATAGCTCAATACGCTGAATCGGTTGCTTATTAACGTGGTACAAATAAACCAGTTCGGCAATTTTCTGATGGATGCGGCACTCCTGCTCGCTGGATAAAGCATTTACTTGCCGATAGAACATATCAATGCCTTCAACTAACCCCAGTGCAGTCATGTTCGTTACCATTGAGGACAGGTGATTTAAACTACATGTCTTATGAAAAACGAGTGCTTCCAGTTCCATATCATTTAATCCGTTTTTCTTAACCGCTTTCACGATTGCTTGCTGCAATGTTGCTGGCGGTACTTTCCAGCTCAGGTTCCCGGTGTTCGCCTGGTCTGATACGCGGACGGTTAATGACGCAACCAATGGTGCTGCCGTTAGTGCCACATCAATTACTGCCCCACCGGCAAACATTGACCATGCCACATCATCCAGTTCCTGCTGCAATAGCGGGTTACTTGAATAGACATCTACCCCAAGTTCAGAAGCCAATCTTCTTTTTACCGTATTGAAACCAATCAGGTCTTTAACCAGCGCATTCTCCTCCTTGCTCTCACCTTTACCAACGCTGCCTAATGCTGCACCAATATCTTGCATAAGGTTTGATAACCCATCCGGAATTGACTCCAACACCGCAACGGGATCTTCTAGTGTTTTTCGAGTCAGTGTCAGTGGCGCCTCAAGTGCGGCATCCAGGCCCTTTTTATAGGCATCTGTCTCTTTTATCTGGCGTAACACCTCTATGGCATCGGCTTCATACATTCGCTCTGCGATCAGGTCATTAGAGATCACTCGTCCAGGCTGGCCATTTAGAACGGCTGGCCGCTCATACTGCGCAGCGTTGAGCGGTGAAACAGCGAAAGCACAAAAACACAAAACCATCCATTTAGATCTGACCATACTACCCCCTGAAAACATCAACAATATTATCCGAAGAACCCTGAAACGCGGTGTCCCTGATGCTTGACGATAGTCAGCTGATCAGTCACCCTGCCCTCGCGTAAAACCGGCCGAATTATGAGCAAGAAAGACAAACTTTTCCAACAAAAAAGAACGAAACCTGAACCTTTTGTATTTGATGAGGCGGTGGCGCAGGTATTCCCTGACATGGTAAAGCGTTCAGTGCCTGGTTATTCTAATGTGATTGCGGGAACAGGATTGATTGCCAGTGAGTATGCCCAGGCCGGCAGTAACATTTACGATCTCGGCTGTTCTGTAGGTGCCTCTACCTTTGCTGTTTTGCAACACATTAACACCGATGATTTTCACCTTATTGCCGTTGATAACTCTCCGCACATGATTACGTTGTGCCAACAGAACATAAAAGTTGATCACAATGCCAACAATGTCGAATATCGCTGTGACGATATTCAGGACATTGAGATCAATAACGCCTCCGTTGTTATCCTCAACTATACACTGCAGTTTATCCCGTTAGATGAACGCGTAAAATTACTAACCAATATTTATCAAGGCATGAATGATGGCGCCGTGCTGGTGCTATCTGAAAAACTTGCATTTGATACTGATGCCGAACACCAACGCCAGACCGCACTACATAACTCTTTCAAACGCGCACAAGGCTATTCTGATCTGGAGATTAGCCAGAAACGTGCGGCACTGGAAGATGTGCTTGTTCCTGAATCACTATCTACTCATATCGACCGACTGAACCAGATTGGATTACGTGATACCCAGCTTTGGTTTCGCAGTATTAATTTTGCATCGATACTGGCATGGGAAATAGTCGACTTCGAACATCTACGTGATTTACTCAAGGCACACGACCTATGGGAATGGGGTCACGACCTTGAGGATATCTGCAGAAAATTCCTGAAGGACAATCCGCATGGCAGAACACCAATATGGCTAGAAACGATTAGTAGTTTTCCTGATATTGAAATAAGCCATAGAGATTTAAACACTAACGCCGTTACGGTCTCTACCACACAGGAGGTCGACATCGATTTTATCAGGGCTCAACTACTCAGCATGTTCCCCTGGCGAAAGGGCCCCTTCCATATCCATGGCATCGATATTGATACTGAATGGCGTTCTGATCTCAAGTGGGATCGTGTTTATCCAGAAATCACATCGCTAACAGGTCGAAACGTACTGGATATTGGCTGCGGGAACGGCTACCACATGTGGCGTATGTTAGGTGCCGGCGCGCGTTGTGTTATCGGCGTAGACCCCATGCGTTTATTTGTTGCACAGTTTAAGGCCATTCGACATTTTGTCGGCAAAGAACTGCCCGTTTCGTTGTTGCCGATTAGCATCGAGGACCTGCCACTTAACCAGACTGTATTTGATACGATTTTTTCCATGGGCGTGCTATACCATCGGCGTGATCCAGTTACCCACATCCATCAACTCAAGTCGCTATTAAAACCGGGTGGTGAGCTGGTACTTGAAACGTTGATCATTGAAAAAGATGGTAATACAGAACTCATACCTGAAGGTCGTTATGCCAGTATGCGCAACGTCTATAGCATTCCTTCAATACAAAAGTTAACGCAATGGATGGAAGAAGCCGGCATGTATAACATTAAGATCGTTGACGTATCTCCGACTACCGTTGACGAACAACGAACAACGGAATGGATGCCCTACCATTCTCTAACAAATTTTCTTGACCCGGACGATATGAGCAAAACAATTGAAGGCCACCCGGCACCGGTACGCGCTGTTGCTATTGCAAGCGTATGACTAGTTCTTTCGCATTGAACGTTTAATCTGTTCTTTTAACTGATCGCGGCGTTCTTCCAGCACCTGATAATGAGACAAGTCATAGTCATTACCAATGTTGGCAGCAGATCCGGCCTTATACTTTATCCCAGCCATTTCTTCGTATACACCGGATAGCTCCATAAACATATGTTTGGCTGGGCCATCTATTTGCCGTGCTTCTTCACGGGCACTTTTTGCTTCTTTTTCATACATTCTGGCCTGTGCAATAAAAGCATTATTACCACCTTCTCTCACATTATCAGAATGCTCTTTTGAATAATCCCAACCAACCTTGGCCATTAATTGATCGCGTTGTGACTCAAGCTCATAGTAACGATCCCAGTTAATATCATCCCATCGATTCTCATCCGCCATTGCAGCAGCCTCATGTTTTATTAAAGCCATATCACGATAGATGGAAGCAAGCTTCAAATAGTGGCCCACTCTTTCGCCTCTTGTCTTCGTAGCCTCCATCGCGGCCTTTTTAGCATTATCTTCATGAGAGGTAGCTGCACGGCGAAAATCATCGCCCGCTTGCTCGACCTTATCCTGCGCATAGCCGACGCCATTCATCAATAATAAAGGGCCACAGGTAATTACCGCGTATAAAGTTCTCATTTCCTTACCTTCAACAAACAAACCAATATGAAAATAACATAAAAACAAGATGTAATTCTTTTCAACTGGTAACTGGCATATAGCCTGTTTCGTGGTCGTTATTACAATTAAAATTGCATGTAATTAAACGTTCCTATCCTGCACTACTTCAGAAAATCCAGCCTGCTCAGTATCCAGCCCGTCATCACGATAATCATCGTGCCACAAACGCCAATCATCATTGTATGTAACGGGAATTCCCAGTCTGCACCCGAAAACCATACTTTTGATATTGTCGCCCATGCAACAAATACAACACCCACAATCGTTGCCACTAACGCCTGCCTGGACCGTAGATTTTTTAGCAAAAAAGCGAGCAAAAACAAACCCAGCATGCCGCCGCCAAAAATGGCCGATAGCTTCCACCAGACATCAAGCGCAGTTTTCGCATTAATCATTACCAGGCTTGCCAAAGTAGCGAGCACGCCAATGATCGCCGTCGTGATTCGAATTACCCTTACCTGGGTTTCATCACTGGCGTCAGGGTTTATCAGCCGCTGGTAAAAATCAATAACCCATACCGTTGATGAACTGTTTAACGATGAGTCCAGGGTACTCATTCCCGCCGCCAGTACGCCGGCAATCACCAGGCCAACCAGACCAACGGGCAATTCATGCACGATAAAATAAGGGAACACCTGGTCTGCTTTTGCCGGCAGGCCTTCCGCAGGTACATTCAGATAGTAGACAAATAGTGCAGTACCAATCATGAAGAACAGGGCTGACACAGGTATATATAACAGACCACCCAGCCACAATGACTTTCGCGCTTCGGCGTCGGAAGGTGCAGACAGGAAACGCTGGATATAATTTTGATCAACTGAAAAGTTCTTCAGGTTTTCCACAATACCGAAAATAAATATCACCCAGAATCCCTGCACGACCAGGTCAAGGTCCATCGAGCCCAGGGCAAACTTGTTTTCTCTTGCTGCTGTTGCACTGAGTTGATCCCAGCCGCCCGGCATATTACTGATCAACAGGAACAGGCACAGTAACCCGCCAAAGAACAATACGATTGATTGCACCACATCAGTCCAAATCACCGCGGCAAAACCACCTAGCAGGGTGTAGAGAATGGTTAAGGCACCCAGCACGAGTATCAATGTAGTAATACTAACATCGAGCAATGCCGCCAGCGCCAGTGCCGTCAGGTAAAGCACCACGGCAAAGCGACCAATCTGTAACAGGATATAGGCAATACCCATATACAACCGGGCCCAAAGACCAAAGCGCTGCTCAAGATATTCATATGCCGTTGTTTTAACATTGTTGCGATACAGTGGTACAAACCACCTTGCTGCAACCCATACCGCAATCGGCAGCGTTAATGAAAAAACAAAGGGACGCCAGTCAGAGGCATAACTCTTACCTGGATTAGCAAGAAAACTAATACTACTGAGATAAGTAGCCAGCAATGATAAACCAATTGCCCAGCCGGGTATTACCTTACCTGCCAGCGTAAAACCTTCCATGCTGCCACTGCGTTTGACAAACCAGGCACCAAAACCCGTGGTTGCCAGTATGTATATAACGATGATCGTATAATCGATAAACGACACGCTTGATTCAGTCATCTAAATTCCTTTTGCGTACGACCGACTTGAGTAAGTCTATAAACAGGCACATCGCCGGCCCTTGCTCTTTGTTTTTTCCATAGATCAGGTTAACCGGCACATGAAAGGTAGCACCATGTCTGAGGTTGAGTGGCTTCAGCTGTCCTTTATCCAGCAATGGCTGAACCAGTTGTCTGGGCAGCCAGGCAAAACCCAGTCCATTACCCACCATATCGACACAGGTCGTAAAACTACTCACCGTCCATTTATTCTCATTCTGCACCCAACCCGCATCCCTTGCCTTTCCACCCGAGTCACGCACCACGATATGCACCGCGTGCTTGAGCGAATCGATACCGTATGGTGTTTCTCCCTGTTGATGTAAATCGTGGTTAATATGAGCCACGGCAATAAACTCCACATCGAGCAAGCTCTCATAAAGATACCCTTCGGGAACAATCGGGCTGATAGCAAGATCAACCACATTGTCTGCCAATGCATCGACGACGCCGGATAATACCTCTTCTCGTAAATGGATGCGTGTCCCACGGCTACGGGATTCAAACAATGCCAGTGTCTCCAGCAGGATGCTCATCGGCATCACATTTTCTACTGCGAGCTGAATCGTGGGTTCCCACCCCTGCTGCATTTGGCTGGCCGCCGCCTCTATGGCCAGCGCCTCTTCGGTCAACAGGCGCGATCGCTCCAGCAGGGATTGTCCGGCAGAAGTCAGTAGTGCACGCCGACCCTGGATCTCGAGCAGCTGCACCCCGAGTGTCTCCTGCAACCGTCGAGCCGCGTAACTCACAGACGATTGGCTACGGTGCAACGCTGCGGCGGCCTGCGCAAATCCGCCTTCATCGACAATCGATTGCAACACTCGCCACTGGTCTAAGGTAACTTTAGGAACCATATATCTATATTTTCGATATTTATAAGCAGTTATTTATACTTTTTTATCGATTAATTCAATACTAATCTTCGTTTTACATTATAAACAGGAGATCAACATGAAAAATATCGAATTACTGGCGGGGCGAATCCTGCTTGCCCACATCTTCATACTGGCTGGCATCAACAAACTTGGCACCGGCTACGCTGCAACCGAAGGCTATATGGAGGCAATGGGCATCCCCGGTATCCTGCTACCCGCAGTGATTGCGCTGGAGATAGGTGCTGGTCTGGCACTACTTTCAGGATTCTTCACCCGCTATGCCGCGTGGTCTCTGGCAGCCTTCTCTATCGTTGCCGCCGCAATATTCCATGCGGATTTTGCTGACCAGACACACATGATCATGTTCATGAAAAATATTGCTATCGCTGGCGGGTTATTAATGTTGTCTGCGGCGGGTGCAGGTGGCCTCAGTATCGACAACAAGAGACTACAATCATAAAGAGGGATAGCAGCCATGAATATCATTAAGGCACAGGAAATGCAGGAAGGTGACGGCGTGACTGTACGCCGACTATTTCCCTTTCAACGCGACCGTCTGGTAGCCGATCCATTTGTCCTCTGGGATGACTTCACCATAGGCGCTGGCTGCGGTTTCCCAACCCATGCGCATCGCGGCTTTGAAGCCATTACTTATTTGTTTAGCGGCACCATGAATCATGCCGATAATCTCGGCAATAATTCCACCGTCACCGCAGGCGGCGCACAACGTTTCACTGCGGGCAAAGGCACTCAACATTCAGAAATGCCAGGAGACGATGGTGACACCCGGGGCATCCAGCTATGGATCAACCTTCCAAAATCATTGAAGGACATTGAACCCGACTATCAGCAGGTCAATGCGGCCGATATCCCAGAGAAAACACAAAACGGTGTGACCATACGTGAAATTGTCGGCGAACATTCACCCGTCCGACTCAAGACCCCAGTACGTTATAACGAGGTCAGGATGAATGCCGATTCAACCTATAAAGTTAATGTTGCAAACGAGATGCAGGGCGTTATCTACCTTCAAGATGGTGAGGTAAGCGTTAACGACAACAAACTTAAGGTGGGTGAAGCCCTGCAGCTATCAGGCAATGACATGGTGGTTATTCTGGCGGAAAAGAATAGCCGATTAATGATTGCGCTGGGAACGCCACACCATGAAGCCGTCCGCTTGACTGGTGGGTTTGTTGATTAAAGACACTATAAGGAGCAACTCATGGCAGACATACGATCAAAACCCTCAATTACACCCGTCCCTAACGGGCCTTATATCGTCAAGGACATGCCAAAGCTGTCCAATCAACATGGAGAAGTGACAGCTGACCAAACCATGGCACTTTGTCGCTGTGGCGCATCGAAAAATAAGCCCTTCTGCGATGGCACCCATAAAAGCATTGGTTTCTCATCGGAAAATCAGGCAAACCCTGAGGCTGACAAAATAGACAGCTATGTGGGCGAACACATCATTATCCACGACAATCGATCAATCTGTGCTCATGCTGGCTACTGTACTGATGAATTGGCCTCAGTTTTCCGACATCGACAAACCCCCTTCGTTGATCCAGACGGATCAACCGTTGAGGCCGTAATTGAAATCATCAACAAATGCCCATCAGGCGCACTGAGTTACTCACTAGACGGTACCTTGCATAAAGCGCCGATGCGGGAAAATGTAATCTTCATCGCTCCCAACGGCCCCTACGTGGTGACTGACGATATAGAACTTACAGATACTCCGCGTGCAGAAGGTTGCGCAAAAAATAAAATGACTTTATGCCGTTGTGGCGCATCAAAAAACAAACCCTTCTGTGACGGATCACATTGGCATATCGACTTTAAGGCAGACTAACTTCACGGTTATATAGATAAAATCCATAACCGGTGTTTTAGTCCTTGCGCTTGTATTCACCTTCAATCGTACGATGACCCTCGGAATCAGTGTAAACATTAGGCCCAGAAGGCGGCTTGCCGCCGACAGCGGTGATGATATTAAGATGAGACAATAACCCAATTGCCACGCCACGGCGGACCCCTGGTATAAGGACAGCAAAACCAACCACGTCAGTAAAAAAACCTGGGGTCAGTAATAATGCTCCAGACAGCAATAACATTAAGCCTTCTATCAACTCAACCGCCGGCACTTCTCCTCGATTAAGACTTTCCTGTACTCGAGCCAAAGTTATCAAGCCCTGCAGCCTCAGCAGGATGACTCCCAGGATGGCAGTGACCAGGATCAACAATAAGGTTGCAATTACCCCGATCGCACCCCCGATATGGATAAACAGGGCGATTTCAATGGCAGGAATAATCAAAAACAGGAGAAACAGCAGGCGAAACATGGTTAAAATTGCTCAAATGAGAATAAACATACAACATGACGCCTCGGCACCTGTTTTGCAATGCCCCAATTGCCATAAACAGCAAATTTTATAGCTTTCTTTCTGCCCATCAATGAATCACATGATCGTAATGACGACCATGCCGGACATGGCATCTGCAGAGGAACTGGCCGATAATCTCGTTGGGGATTCACTGGCAGCCTGTGTGAACATTTTGCCAGTAATGAAGTCTATTTACCGTTGGCAGGGAAAATGTCAGCATGGCGCTGAACATCAACTCATTATCAAGACCTGTGCTGACCGATATAAAGAGATAGAAAGTTATATCGAAAAGCACCACCCTTATGAGTTACCCGAGATAATCGGACTCCCCATACAACAAGGATTAGCAGCCTACCTGACGTGGGTAACCGAAAACTGTGAGAAAAACTGATGAGCGTTACTAACATTGCAAAGTATTTACTGACCGCATGCCTGCTATTGCCGATTAATGTATACGCACAGGTTGAAGAAGAGGAAGAACTCCTGAGACCGGAAGAGGCATTTCCTGCTGAAATACTCTCCGTAGATAACGAGAATATCACTCTGCAATGGCGTGTTGCGGACAAGTACTACATGTACCGCAGTAAGTTCCGCTTTATGGAGCAGGAAGATGCCATTGAGCTAGGTGAGCCGACATTACCGCCGGGAAAGATTAAAAACGATGAATTTTTCGGTGAGATCGAAACCTACCGCGGCGACATCACCATTGAATTACCCTACACCGTATCCCAGGGTGCACCCGCTGAATTTACCTTAACCGCCATTTCACAGGGCTGCGCGGACCTGGGCGTTTGCTACCCACCTCACAAACAAAACCTGAAAGTGAGTATCCCGGTCGCCAAGGCATCGACACTGGCGATCCCGAACCCCCTCGCCGCCCTGACTAATCTGGGCAAATCACTTGGTATCGGTGGTTCCCCTGACGATGAATTTCTTGAACCCGATCAGGCATTCCAGGTCGTGGCCACCAGTGGAGAAGACGGCAGAGTGCGTCTGGACTTCACCGCCGCTGAAGGCTACTACCTGTACCGCGACAAGATCAAGGTCAGCATTGAGGGTCACCCGGAGAACATCACACTGGGCAAGCTGGAAATGCCGATGGGCAAGGTTAAACACGATGAGTACTTTGGTGATGTAAGTGTTTACTACAACAGCGCAAGAGTTGTCGTACCGGTTAGTAACACCAACAGGGAAACCCGACCCTTTAAGTTACTGGTGCAATACCAAGGCTGTGCCGACGCGGGCCTTTGCTACCCACCAGCGAAAAAGACTTTTGACCTGAATGTGTTGTCTACAGCGGCGGCAACACCTGAGCCAGTCGCAGAGGCCAAAACACAGCAGGCGACCACTACTACTGAAACTGAAGAGACAGTCGCTAAAGATGACTCTGCCAGCGATGGTAACCAGTCAATTGAAGATCAGGGAGAAGTCGCAGAACAGGACAAGTTAGCTAAAGTCCTGCTTGAGCAGCCTTTATGGTTTTCAGCCGCCGTATTCTTCCTCATCGGCATCACCCTTGCATTCACACCCTGTGTTTTCCCAATGATTCCAATTTTGTCCGGTATCATCATTGGCCAGGGAGAGAAGATTTCCACTAGCAAGGCATTCACCCTGTCACTCGTGTATGTGTTAGCCATGGCAGTCACTTATACCATTGCTGGCGTGGTTGCTGGTTTGTTCGGCGCCAATTTGCAGGCTGCCTTTCAGGACCCATGGGTTGTAGGCACTTTTGTCGCCCTGTTCGTCGCACTGTCATTCTCCATGTTTGGCTTTTCTGAATTACAGATGCCAACGGCCATTCAGTCGCGTCTCACCCAGATGAGTAATTCTCAACAAGGCGGCACACTGGCAGGTGTGGCCATTATGGGTTTCCTTTCAGCGCTTATCGTTGGCCCTTGTGTCACCGCACCACTCATCGGCGCACTTATCGTTATCGGCCAAACCGGTGATGCAGTATTAGGTGGCACCGCGCTTTTTGCACTCAGTATGGGTATGGGTGCTCCGTTACTGGCCATAGGCGCCTCTGCCGGTAAGCTATTACCGAAGGCAGGTCCCTGGATGGATACCATCAAGGCCGTTTTCGGCGTGGGCCTGCTGGCCGTTGCCCTGTGGTTACTGGAACGCATTATTCCTGGACCTGCAGGATTATTCCTATGGGCAGTATTGTTTATCATCAGCGCGATCTACATGGGTGCACTGGATAACTTGCCCGAGGGTAGCTCCGGCTGGCGCAAGCTGTGGAAAGGCACCGGCATCGTGCTATTGATCTGGGGTGTACTGATGGTTATTGGTGCTTCTACTGGCTCACGCGATATGCTCAATCCATTAAAGAACCTCAATAGCGGAGCTGGCGGCGGTGGTACAGCAG
>Ga0126335_1000790_pt1 | contig 16196 bp, 10 predicted proteins | sample OlaspJWI45metaG_FD_108409 | JGI IMG/M metagenome (GOLD analysis project Ga0126335, IMG submission 108409) | Marine gutless worms symbiont microbial communities from Oahu, Hawaii - Olavius sp. 1 OAHU.JWI-45 metaG | ecosystem: Host-associated > Annelida > Digestive system > Unclassified | place... | reverse complement strand
TTACCATTACAAAAATGGCAATCTGATTCTCCAACATGATGCAAATAATTATTTTGTTCATGCAGTACTGTCGTGTGAACGTGTTTTTCATTTCCAAAGCAAAGCAGTGCAAAGTGACTGAGGTGTTCAAATGTACACACATATGAATACAAGCATGTGGCAAAAGTAACTTAATGGAGGCTGCATCGAATGTGGCACCATCTGCCAAATGAGTTGGAAAAGCCATATTTGCATATTGTACATGTACAATCATACAATGAGCAAAATTCTCCACAACTCTCTCTCACCATAGGGGGATTGAAACCCCCATCTAACACAATGTGCCTTGGGCCCAAAGAGTCTTTACCCCCAAACATGACCTCAATCTGTTAAGCCATTTTTACAGGGCACAGACACCTGACAGACAGACTCACTGATAGACTGGCGGCACATCGGTCAATATAGTCCACATTCAATGCAACATAGAAATAGCTGTTTGATCTATGCATAAGACTCAATATACTTCATGTAAGCAAACAGACTGTGTCTCATCAACCCCTTTCACTTTCTGAATAACTGTGACACACAGCGGAAGATTTTTTACAATGATAAGTCCCACCAGAAAACCGTGCAGAAAAATTCCACAAATCGAGCAAAAATTTATAGGAAAATTGCGTTAAAATTGATAAAAATTGCATCCAAGTTGCATGCATGTTTTATAATTGTGACCTATAAATTTGGCCAGGACTATGATTAAGTGAAATATACAATAAAAGAAAAGTGGTTTGTGTCTATTAACAAACTTTGGTCTATATGAATTAGTTTTTGTAATAATTTGATTTCCTCATATTTGAAACTGTCAAATTTCAAGTTTCTTAATGGACAGCTCTTGCCTCACTGAATTGATGCTAGTCCTGTACGGGCCTAGCTGGTGTTGTACATACTTTAACATTTTGCTTATGACAGGCTAACTGTGCAGTGGATTACTATGAACTAAAAATACAAAACTAACTTTACATGATCATATGATGTGTATGCCTAGTTGGCACGAGTAATGTATTAGGCCTATAGGACTCTTCACCTAACGCCTTTCATCTGACTGCCACCACCTCCCATCCTTGCCGTAGATTATTAGGTAATTATGTAAAACACAGCAGCCTGCTCACGCTAGCGCTTGTCACTGGAGTTGCATCTCCCAATTATCAACTTGGCTGTGTCATCGGCCTCACGTGCCTTGCTGACATGGCTTAGTACGACCACTCAAGACTGACAAAAGTAGCCAAACTTGTGCAAAAATTGCACTCCATTGCAATAATTACATGATTGAGGGAAAACCTCAAAATTGCAAAAAAAACTGTGCTCTGCAAGATTCAAATTTTCTGGTGGGACTAACTAACCAAGTTTTGAAGTCTGTTTTAAGACATCCTATCCACTTTAGACACTTTAAACAGACAATAACGTATCGAAAACCATAGATTTTTATAATGTTTAAGAAAAAGTTATCTACAATAATCACTGCAGTGAGCAGAAAAATGACTTGCAGTTTCGGAGCAAAATACACTGGAAAATTTTCAAATAAAATATCTGTAATCCTTCTGTGTAGCTTTCTTCAAACCAAAAAACTACTAACATCTGACATTGTTCTTCAGTAATCCAAAAAGTGAAATAAGGGTCATTGTTAAGACTGAGTGTAAACACACAAAACAGTGACCAAATTTGACATACAAACGAGGCTTCCATTGAATAGTATTCTGTGAATTTTGAATCCTTTATGAAAAAAACATAAACAGGCCATAAACTTCAATTAATAGTAATAACAGTAACAGTAAACTGCAAAGCTAATAAATGTTAAAATGTACATTTTCACTTTTTCAATAACAAAGATTATAACAACATCAACAGTACAATCAAGTTAACTGTAGGAAATATCTAAAACAATATGTTAGAAACAGGAAATTAACTTACTGCATGCCATTTAGTTCTCCACCTAAATTAGTTTGCAGCTTCCAGAATTCTGAACCAACGTTGTCTAAACACACAAAACGGCACCACGCATTAGGGGTTCTCAACGTTTATGCGCTATACAAATCTATGCACTCACTCACCACGATTATATGAATCACAAATAGGAGAGTGTCCAGATATATCTCCATCTCTTCCATTTTTGCTTTTAGCTTTTTATACTCTCTTTCCCAAAATTTATTTTTATAGATTGGCAGATTGCTGTAGTGTGAAGGTATGAGCATTTCTTCATACTGTGCTAACATTCATTGGATCACGTTGATGATTTGTTATGCATTACGCAATAAGTGAACAAGAAGCCAAAGTGATTTGGCAAAGGCTGTACCGAATAATCCCTGCACAGTGAAGCAGAGTTGAGCGCCCATGTGACAGACAGACTGACAAACAGACATGGTGCACATTGTCTGAATCTCATGCATTCGATGCAGCTTAAAAATGACAGAATCAGCAACTACATTAAGTAAGAGGGCTAAAGCTGATAGCCTTTAAGGAGCCAATTTGTAGATAGGTGAAGCCTAAGACCTCCAAGTCTGTTCTTGCACACATCTTAGACAAATACAGTTGTTTCGAGTAAATTTCCTTTATATGACAAGAACTCAAAAATTTGACTGCATTACAACAGCAGGAAGTGTGGCTCAGTCATTATATCTCTATACAGATGAAGCATGATGGCTAGTGAGACATGCTAATATATATGACCCGAAGTTGAAATGTTACATGAGGGCGCAGCCCAAGTGAAGTGTTGACATTTCAACTGAGGGACATACACAATGTGTCTCAAAAACCAGACCCCTGCAATTTTTTGAGACACGGTGTATATTAGCATGTTTCACATCACCATCATACTTCATCAGTTTTGTCATATCAGTAACCAAAATTTAAAAAAAAAGTTATATTTTAGCCTCGGAAATTTTGGCGAACCTGCTAGCAATCTGAAAGAACCACAAAAATATAGTTCATTACCGGTTGTTTGTAGTATACTTCGATATCAATTTCAGTAATATAAAAGGCTTTTATTCCAAAATTCGATCAAAAAAGTAACTTTTACTACAAAAATATGAATAAATATTACAAACACGACCTTATGTAAAACGTTAAATTGTAGATTTAATTTTGGTCTAAAAAGTGAAACCGGTCACGTTTTTGCCTCTAACTTTGTCAAATATTAACCGATTTGCCAAATTCCTTCACCGCGTGAAAGAGGAAGAAATTTCAAATGCGAGTCACACAACCTATTTTGCCACACCTTAAATGTGTTGCTGCACTACCTTGTGAAATTACTCATATGTTCAAATATGATGCAAAAAATCTGGAAGAAAATGAAAACGAAATGCATTAATTTTGCATGTACAGAATACAATTTATCTAACTTAATTACTTATTGCTGACTCATTTATTACCTCCTTTTCTGGTTTCTGTTAAATATTACTTGAAATAGCAGATATTTTATTAACACCGGCCTAAGTGTTGACTGCCCCCCTGCACTGTGAGCATGCATCACTGCACAACTTTTCGAGCAGGCAATGCCTTGTTTACTCGAACAAATCTAACTTTTCAGAAGTCAGTCTGGTCAACTGTAATTTATGGGGTGTCATCCAGCAGCAATTGGGAACTGCAATCATCCGTGTGATGGGCACTAAACAGGCTATAGGCGCACACACACAGGCACAGGCAGACAATGCGCAAACACAAAATAAACAGCGATGGCGCTGAACGCCGGCACGCATTGTACACATGGGTACAGGAAGCGGGGGCCTTGGGCAAGCAAAAAGCAGAATAGAGCTGCCTGCATAATGCCAGACTGGGCGGGCAGAATGGCTATTAAAACACATAGTAGTATGCCATGACTGCAGGCAATATACCAACAGATATAATATTTTAAAGTTAGTCAAAATTCAGGCAGTAATTACAAATGAATGGAAATAGTCACGAGTGTATAGCTGTAAACAATGACTTAAAAGCGTTCTTTTTTGTCCAGCCGGATATATTCAGCCTGAAGGATCTGTCACATGAGTACATCAGCCCGACCAGGTCCGACCATTTGAAAAAGACCAGGCCCATTAAAAAGTGACATCTACACTGTGAGCCTTAGAAACGTGCCACTTTTATTCTGGCTCTAACTTTGTCAAATGCTAACCGATCTTCATTTTTTTTCACAGCTGTAAAGTGCATGAAATTTACAAGAATTTACAACAAAACCCAACTCACCTTAAATATGCTGCCACACTACCTTGGGAAAGTTAATTGTCAAAATTTCTTTGAAATTACAAGTGATAAGGGCTTAAAACATATAACAAATAACTAAAATATAACATCATGTTATGCAGCTAAATCGATATTGATACTGCTCAAAAGCTGATGCAGTGTCCATCATTTGTTTGCATACATGCTTGAGGGTGTCAATACCACTTGTCATATGCACGTCAATGATGCTCTAGTCAGTGCCCCACCAACCATTCAGCTAACTGCAGTTAGTCAATGTTATGCATCTGCAACTGTTCAGCAGCCACCGATTAGTTAAAAGAAAGATGTGTTTCCAGCTTTAGAAGTTGTACAGTAATCTGTGCATGGAATGCACAAGCACTACCAACATTTAAGCCTAATTACAGATAGCTGTTTGCTATTTCAAAGAATACTTAACAGAACTTAAAAAGTAAATTTATAAGAAAGCAAGTAAGAAATGAGTAAATTAAATGCATTAAAATGGGTGCAGCATCCAAAAATCAATGCATCTGGTTTACAGTTTTGTCTATATTAGCAAAAAATCAGGACTTCTAACTTTCCCAAGATAGTACAGCATGAAGCGGTAATTATTACATGGGTTTTGTTGTAAATATCATGCACTTTCCAGCAGTGAAAAACTTTTAAAGATCGGTTAGCATTTGACAGAGTTAGAGCCAATATTTTATGACCAGTGTATGACTGATTTCCAGTGCAAAAAAGACATAGTGCTTACTGAAAGTGCCATGTTCAACAAATGGAGCAGTTCGTTTGACAAGATTGCGCAGATGCTGGACACGCTGATTACCATCAGATTGATTCATCACCAGAGCTTCCACTGGTTTATCCAGGAGACCTATGCATCACCAGCCAGTCATGTGATAGAAACAAAGAAATGTGCAAAATACTTCAGTATAACCAGTATATCAATATTACACATTATCAACCAGTAGCCTAACTAGAAAATCTATGGCAAACTCAGTATGCAGCTACAGCGCAGGCTATCATGCACACAGACAGATGCATGGACAGACAGGGGCACAAGCCAATTACAGTATCTCGCTTTTGTCTGTAGCAATGTAGACAAAAAATCTTGCAGTTAATGAAGACTGTTAAGAAAAGAGATAGATTATTAGAACTGTTCCATGTACAATCATCAACAACTCGCGGGAGCAATTTTTGCAAGTAAACTAGGACCTATGCATGATTTTTTGCATATCTGGATTCAGTATGGCCAGTTTGTTTGTCTTCACCTCAGGTATCGTGCTTTCATGCATTTTGGTTACTGAAGTCATGCTGTCACTACTACTGCAGTGGTCCAAAATAACCTATGGTCCAAAATAACCTATTATATTCAGTGGTAAGTTTCTACTCTTTTCACTCACTAATGCACAGAAGTTCTATTTAAATGTTCATGAATGAAAAAACTAACGAGAAAGATGGCTCTGCTGGTATCTTCTTTCTGCCATTCTTGTTTCCCAGTTCATCAGGGCATTAGCGCCAAAGTTGCTGTCATATTTGGTAAAACATGCTGATCTTGACGTCTTTTTGTCTCGCTTGACTGTCAAACATGCTGATGATCGCCCAGTCAGCATCGCTTCATCCTGCATAAACAGCTTCACAAAATGTATGTGAAGTCAAGATGCTTTTATTTCAGTTATTACTAGTCGCTTTCCGACACTCTGCACCAACTGTTTGGAACTCGCTACCAAAATCGATCACCAACTGCGACTCACTGCCAGTGTTTAAATGTAGACTAAAGACATATTCTTTCTGTTTAGTGTTTAACTTATACACACAGCTGACTGACCGACCCTAGCGCCTCTGAAGTCACGACCTTATGGCGCTGTAAAAGCTCGATTATTATAACAAAAGCACTGGGGAAAACCTCGTAGAGCACATTGTAACTGACCGATACTGTAAATAGATTTGTAAACAAAAATTACAGACTGCCTAACTGACAAGGTAACCACAAACTCATGGAAAAAAGTACAAAGAGCTTTCAAGCTTTCGGTGCATCTTTACATTTCTACTTCAGCACTGTCATAGAAGTAAAAGTATACATAATGGGTCAAAAACAGATGAAGGTTGTAATTCCTTTACATAATTAAAGAGGCAGATATTCCATACATAGATACATAGAGTTATGTATGCATACGAAGTACCACTAGTGTTCTGATTTGCCAACTTTAAATATTGTTGCTATAAACAAAAACAATACTATAATGACCGTAACAATATGCCACATTCTCAATTACTTGTGTGCTCCTGCACTACAAAACTTGTTATTAAGCAGTGTATAAAATGTAGACCCTAATTTAGCTTACTTCTCAATGTTTGAAGTTTTGCAACAAAAACTGTTTCCTCTAAGTTGTTGGGTAAGAATCATAAGATACAACATAAGAAATAAATTGCTTAACTGCTGAAAGTCTGGCTTTGGTGATCAGGGCACATGACAAACATGCAGAATTCCAGTTCAGTTAACTGATATTTGTAATCCAGATTGATTGCAAATATTGAAATGTCACAGAAATTGAATGTCATCACCTAAATTATGTGTAATTGTTCTTTAACAAAGTGCCGTTTTTTCAGCTTGCACAAAGGGGGGAATGTTAGTGCTAATTGTAGCCTTTTCGTTCCTTCTCTGGTTTGTAGAACTGTTATTGTGAACCTTGTATTTGTGTTATACTGGTGTTGAATTCAATACCAGGGTTAATAAATAAATAAATAAAACAAAAATATTTAAATGTGATGATATTTTAAACACCAGTCTAACTTGACATAAAAGCTTAATATTTTGATATACAAAACACTTTCCTATGTCATCACATACACAAGTTGCAAACTTTTGAAAATGGTCCAATTTTGTTATCAATTCTGCAAGTCTATGTCCAAAACATCTAACATACACATGTAGTCTGTAAATTATATTACATTAACACACCTCGGGAAGGTCACCTTTGCGAACAGCTTCCGACACAAAGTCATCGACATCTCCCAGAATACTGTGTGGTATGATATTGTTTGATGCATCAAATCTTGGCCCAGCTAAAGCTAAGACACAGAGCAAATAAGTATAAAATTTGTTGAAGAAATCAACTTATCACTGCTACAGTTATAGTTATAATTAATAAATCTAACATTTATTTTGACTCAATGAATTCCACACAAGATGCTAAGATGAATATATTCTATTCGAAAAATAAATCCAAAAATCACAACAAACCTTCTAATCACTGCTCCTATTTTCCATTATATTTTTTGCATCCGCCACCTGTAAAGGCGAAAGATGCAATACGTAACCCGGTTGTGATGTCTGTCCTTCTGTCTGTCTGTCTGTAATCGGAATGCGTGGACAAAGAGCCTATAGGCTGCGCAGGCTAGCTGCAGTGTTGGCCAGCTGCAGTGGTGCAGCCACTCATCATGCCTCCTGACGTCACAAGCTATTATTAGCTCAGGTCACATGAACGCAAACCTTTCTGGCACCGGCATCTAGTTTTATTACAATTATTATCATTTATTCCTATTCATAAATTATACATCTAAACTGCTAAATTTAAACCTTCAGCTAAAATCCAAAGAAAAGAAGTTAAGCATCTCCCTTATGTCTCAAACTTGCATTATGCACTGAGACTATGATGCTAACCAGTGCACTGTTTGAACCTTTACAGCCAGTACCAATGACAGCAGCATGTCTTTGTGTGAACAACTACTATGCCATTAGAAATTTAGAATTAAATGCTATTTACAAACATGCAATCAATATGTGATGCCAAAATAAAATGATTAATTAATAAATAAAACAAAATTATAATAGTTATTAATACAACACAAAGCCCTGATGCATATGATGTGTATCATGTTCTGAGAACATCCCACAGTACTCACATGAATAATCGGGCCTTTTGACTGGTGAATCTGGAGGTGCTGGTTTAGTCACAACAACACTAAAACATACAAATACATTGTTTTGCTACAACACATGAAAATGAAAATATGGCCATTTTCACACAATTATTTTCTCACATATCAATATTCTAAAGAAATGCTGCTAATACAACACAACTTTAACAAATAACTGAGTTGCTTCACACAACACTACAAGCTCTACATACTATCTTCTGTGCTCTTCATCAGGTGTTGCATGTGTCTTCTTAACCATAACTGTGTTAAAAACTGGAGTGCTTATGCGCTCTATAGCTGGCTTTGACTCACGAACCTGTTCACATAAAACATAAAAAATGTAAGACAAAAAACATGAATGATTAAATAAACTAGACTGAAGTATGAACAAAACAAAACATTAAACAATAAGGCCACAGACAAACATTATAGGCATCTAAAATAAACTCAGCTGTTGCACCTTGCATCAAAAGTAAATTTTACCTTCAGTAAATCATCTTCTGTAATCTGAAGTGCAAGAATTTCATCGTTTATGATGAGTCGCCTCTGGCCTTCCAGATCCTGTGGAATCCCTTCACATGGTATACTTGGAGTGCTTTCTTTGTCTGGACTACCAGTGCCATCACGCTTTTTCTTGCCTTTAATATCTGTAAAATACACACATAATATTACAAATGCACAAATCTACGAAAACAAATTTACATAAATGGCATATAATATATTACTGGTATATACTCTGTTTCAATAAAAACACTCAACGAAGATTTTGCATCGTATCTCGGTAAATTGTAAATAGACCAAAACAAAATTTGGCAGAACTGTAGCTCCTGAATCGCTGACTAAAAGCACACAAAAGCTTTAAATATAATGCTAAAAACTAAATTTTACTACATATTCAATTAACAAGTGCTAATAATGATAAATACTGCATGTGTTGTGCAATATAACACTGCACTACTATAATGCAATTACCTGAAAAAGTGAAATCTCGTTATACTGAAAATCAAAGCGAAGTACATGTATACAATTGCAAACTGTAACATCTAGAAGCCAATATAAATTGTCAAAGTTCGTGCTTGAAATGTCTGTATTTCTCTGCAAAACATGCTCTGAGTTCCATATGCAAACACCAGACAATGAGTTACGTCACCGATACCAAAAAATACTTATTCACAAATTCAGTAATCTTTGCACAGCTAAAATTGAAATTTATTCTGCTACACCCACTGAAATTTTTGTGTAAACTTGTTTGTTTTTCTAAGAGATATAAAAGAAAATGTACATGGGTTTTTTTTTATTTAAACACACTGTATATGAGTATATCATGCCAGTATGAAAGTCCTGCATGGGAACATCTGACTTTGCAATATGGGTTCCTGTATTCTAGACAGCCATATAACATTACATTATCATTTACTGGTGGTGAACAACTGTATTCTTTGACAGACTAGCTGACTAGGTTACAGTCTACCTGCAATTTTGCTTCAAGCAGTAATAAACTGCAGATATTGCATTAAAGCATTGTGTCAAAGGCACTCTTGGGGTTTCATCGACTCACATTTTTCACAGCGACAGCAAAGGCATGGTCACCGATGGTAAAGGTAAAGGTAAAGAAGAGTACAAGCAGTTCCTAAACTCACCTCACTGCTACGGGAAATCAAATAGCATATGGTATCACGCAGCGTTACCTGCCACCCGGCAGAGGTGACTTACCTGCCTTTACTCCAGCCGAAGCTGGTACTCGATTTAGCAACCCTGAAGGAATGCAAGGCTGAGTAAACCTGTGTGGTGGTTACATCCCCAAGATAGTCAGCAAGATACCTCAGGAAAAATAACCGGCAGTGCCATGACCGGGATCTGAACCCAAGACCGTGAGTCGCAAGCCCGATCCTAGCCACTACACCACTGAGCCACCTAGTGGCACGTGCATGGCACGACAACTCATGAGGTTGACAAAGACCTCAGTCTTTCCCTTGATTCAAGTTTGGCAACTGGAAGTTCAGACAGATACTGTGGTGCAGACCCACTGAGACATCGGTATGTCAAGACACACAGCTTGTACTGAATATGCTCTGGAGCTCGCAGCCAATGTAAGTCCTTCAGCAGTGGTCACGTGGTCGTACTTGCGAGCACTAGCAGTGAGACATGCTGCAGCACTGATGACAGTCTGAAGTCGTTCCAAGTCAGACTGACCCTTGGTTTCCATCAATCCATACCATAATGCAACGCAACGCAACTGTAGCGTAACATACTGTAATGGTAACACATCGTACCATAACAAAAGAGTAAACAGAATGCTTATGGTACTGAAAAATTCCATAAGTACTGTAAACAGCAGCAGTATTGTGGGCAACGTTACGGTGTCTTGCATTACTTTATGTTACCGACTTACAAAGGATTACACAAAGCTGTCAGTCCTTGCATTACGTTGCATTGCATTAGAGTATATATGAATTGATGGAAACCAGTAGCCCATTCAAGAGCAAGGTGTGCCATGCAAGCAGCCTGCTGGTGATGCATCCAGTACGTTGTGCCTTGCAGGCTGCCTGCAAGGCATAAAAGCAGTTTCATGATTTGACTTGTCCGGCAGACGTAAACAAACATGGCCGATGTTTACAACATTATTCAGTGAATTTTAGTCCACGCACTCCACATGGCTGTTTACTGACCAGAAAAATAACGGAAATTAACGATCATTCACAACTTTATCATTCATAATGGGTGAATTACTTATTCAAGTACAACTTTTACGAAACCAAAACACGAGAAGGCACGAAACGGGCATACTCCTATTTGCCGACCTATGTGAGGTGGTGCAGTAAATTAATATATTATAAACATGCATAATTGCGTTTCTGTGGTAAATGGGAAAATACTGCATGGTGAAGATATCCGTCGCTGCGATAATATTTCATTATTTTTTCACTACGGAGCTATATACCGGTATTTGAAGTTTTCGTATGAGTGTTTACGTTCCCTGCCGCCATTCTGCCTGCTTCCGGCAAGCCGATGCGTTCAGTAGCACCGCCTGCACTCAACGACTACCGCCTCTGAAGTTACGACCTTATGGCGCTATACAAATCTGTTTATTATTATTATGAGTGCAGGCGCTTGCAAGTGCAACGCCAGGCGTTCGGCAGGCTGCCGTGCGGTCCTGAACGTACATCGGGGGGAGGCAGACCTGCCAAAGCAATGCTGCAGTAGTCGACTTTCGTCATAATAAGTGATGTGGTGAGAGATGACAGCGCAGTAACAGGAAGTGAGCGACGGTGACGAACCAATGAGATAGCGCTGTTCGTTCAACTGTAATAATGATAAATGCCTGCATAAAAGTCGATTGTTTTACCTGATGACTTGGGGCGATAGTTTTTGCTCTGCCTCGTTCCAACTCGAGAAGTCATTGCGTCTGCATTTACATAAGAACTACGAAATTCAGAAAAAAGCAGATGAGATAAAAGTTTACATTAGTTACCACGGCAACGAAGTGCACACAGTAAATAAGTAAACACTCATTACGTCAACGCGCTTACTGGTTACTGTTGTTGCAATAGCGTGCACTGTTCGGTCTGCATACAATAATAATAATAATAAACAGATTTGTATAGCGCCATAAGGTCGTAAGTCCCCGTACCCTAATTTTTCTGGCTTTTGCCTTCTCTTTCCCTCTTTCCTCTCATTCCATATGTAGGAGGTGCTTGATATCTCGGCCAGCACAAATATTTGAATTCTAGAGAACTGTAGGACTATAAATTGTGCTTTGTTCAGAATATTTGGCTCTTGTGATAAGAGCAGTTTATAGTACATAAAGATTTGTACTGGACTTCATAATATAAAGGATCTTGGCGAACTATTCGTGGGAGTAGTCTACCATCCACCCAAGCCTAACTACGATCTGTTAGTGCGGTTTTAGTTCATTGATGATATATGACCATGACTGACGAAACAAACAGATTCTGTTTCACGTTTTCATACGCAATGTGCCAAAATCCTCTGAAAATGTAGCCATAGTTATGTTGCAAAATGTGTCACAAATGTGGACGAATTTGTATACCGGTACCGCATACAAATTCGGTCTTGGTATTGGTGTCACAAGACTGCAAAACCAAGACTAGTTTGAACAGATTTGGGGTGGTCTCCATGGCAACAACATGCATTGATGTGTAGCAGTCATAAGCGAACGAAGTCAGAACTTTATAAACTATAGTTCGTTTTGTCGCATCATAATCATCGTTATCGTCATATTATGTAGTGCAAGTTGATAGACACGACTGTGGACATTTATTAATAAATAAATACAACATCACATTATCGAACGTTTTAAAACCAACGGAAGAACCATTTTCAAAAAAACTTATAATGTGATAAACAACAAAAACAGTAATAAACAGTAATAAATAATACCAGTGCATCAAATTACACTAACTTATAAACTTGCATCCGTAATTGCACAGCTTAAACATATTTAAGCATCAAAAGTTACTTGTCGACTGACGTCAAAGTTATGTTGATTAAATTTAGCCTACACGTTTTTTTTTGCATTTGACTTTTACTAAACTTGAAGAAACATTCAAGATTGCCCGCATAAAAGCGGTTTTCAGTTGCTTGCGATTTGCGACGTTTCATTTGTATCTAATGCCATATTTTAAACTCATTTATTGCTTGAACAAAAATACTTTTAATATGTAAAGAATCAGCTGGATAAGTTGCTGGATTTCAATATTTGGCTGCCAAAGCTCTCAAAGGCTCAGAGCACACGAAGTGTTTAAGCTTGCGCTGTCTTTACCGTTGACGTCAACTGTGGTTACTGGTTAGTAAAAATGTAATTGATCCATGTCTGTTGGCCAATGTCACATTACAGATGCACAATTTTTTCTATAAAACGTGCTGCTGTGCCTCCTGTCTGGGTCGAGGTCGCACCTGCTTGCGGCACTGGGTCACGTGACGACTGTAGGCCGATATTCGGCTATCAGATGACCAGATCTGCTATGGATGATTGTCTATACGTGCTCCAAACCGCGACGTTCCTGCACAAAACCAGCTTTATCAGTGCAACAACAGAAGCTATACTTCATAATTCACGACTGAAAAACTGAAATACTCACGCATCGCTTTTAAAAAAAGTATTATTATGTTATTATTAACTTAACATTGTCATTGCTGTTTCGGTGAAATTGAAACTGAAAGACCATATAGTGAATGTGGTTTGGGGAATGAGTCAATAAACAGGGAGCAGACTGATGATAGTGTCTTACTGTCAGTGCAGTTAGCTCCGTTGAAGTCAGGTTGACAGATACACGTGTAGAACTGTTTATGAGGAATACAACGTCCACCGTTAGCACAAGGATGTCGAGAGCACACGTGAATATCACAGTTGTCGATGTTTGCTCCATCAGTTGCATCATCGGTCAGTTTCAGCAACCGTTCATTAACTTCTACCTGTGACGAATGTCAACATCGGGCTGCCTCCGTCACTTACGTCAGTACAAACTTCAAAGTAGCTCAAAATAAAATTTACATAAATGATAAAACATCAATACGTTTTACGTTTATATACGGTAAAAGGCAAGAACATATGCGCTCAGATTTAAAAAAAACGTTACACACTGAATAAAACATTTTCGTAGTTTAAATAAGAACTATAGTGTAGCTTCATGTAAAATGAAGTACGATGCACAAAAATTAAAAGCAGATGCACAATTCGACGTAACATATCCTAACCTCAAGAATAATCTAGGCGGTTTGATGCCAAAATTTAACTCGTTTGTTTTCAACACACTGCTTAACTATAAGTAGGCCTACATAAAGTTTTACCGAATTACGTTAATAACAGACAAACATACAGTTAGAGACTTAGTGTTAAATTTCTCCAATATTGGAAAACAGAGAAGCAGTGATGTCTTCCGTGCATATACACACATTAGATAGAGTTTTTAAAAAGACAAATAGATGTCTAGAAGTCCTAATGGCTGCACGACGACAGAAGAACTCGATCAAGCGCTGGACAGGAGGACATTCACTGGTGCAGCCGGTCAGGCAAATAGCATTCAACGTAATGTAGCGCACTCACCTTTTGTATGCAGCCGCGAAAAGATTTCTGTACATCAGCCATAGCGGCGGTTTCATCGAAGTTGCGGTGACCGCCGACGAAGAGGCCAAGTTTGAGGGTGAGTTGTGTGAAGGGACCGCGTGACTGACCACTGACCAGTGGCTGGTCATCGACTTGCATTGAGCCACGACGACCAGTCCTGGACAGCGTCACGGAGTGCCACTCGTTCATACTCACCCGCTGACGACTTCTGTTACAACAACAGTCACTGGCTAGTCCTTAACAAAGTCAACGATAAATGATAAAACAACATGCAATCCTCTACACTTTCAATATAACGCTTGCAGAATATAGGCCTACGAATTTTAAAGCAAAAGCTAGTCGCATCAAGCTCACTATGTTTTACTAGAACTTATGGTTTTCTGGTAAACTCAACTGCAGATACTGCTGCTGACCACGTGACGTGACGTCCACTGAAGTGTGCGGGACATCTTACACCATGGTCGGATTGACCAAACAGGCGCTAACAGGCAGGGTTCTGGGTTACAGGTTCTGCCCGCCCAGTCGCCACGGTTTCGAGAGTGGGGACATGGTCTGCGAGCGGAGGGAGCAGAAATTTTTTGGTGTCCTCCCATGGGGGACCAATTGCTGACGACTAGTGAAGTAAGACGCCGCTATATAAATCTATATCATAGTATATTTTGTGCTACTTTAACGCTTGGCATTTCCATTCCATTAAAGCAGCGAGTGCTCTTGTAATGCCATTAACTTTTTTCGATGTCTGTCTGTTTTATGTACATGGTGTATTTGCCAGTCGTTTGGTTATCTGTTTCACGCATGCGAGTTGATTGCTGTACATTCACGTTTGGTTATAGTTGTATTTGCGACTGGCAACTGGTTTATATTTTGCACTAGTCTTAACTTTTCAAGATCGATTCTTACACATGCCTGCTAATAGGCCTAAGGCTAAACGTATATTCAGTTCTAAACGATTAGTCAAGACACTGCTGACACTGATTGCTCTGAAATGGACAGCCATAGTGCACGGTTTTATATACAAATGGCGCCGGATGCAACGAGTGATTGTTGAATGTTGCACCCCACTACCAATGTGGCATATTTCCAACTTCCAAGGACGGAAGTTATGCAGCCAACATTGTCAGCAACAGATGATGGTTTCTGTAATTCAGCTAACTCGGCATATGGTGTTGCTAAAGATCAGGTCCCATCACAGCGACACCTCTGCAACATTTCAATTATGAAACTTCCAACTGCTACACACTTGTTTCATCTATAGTTGCACACCTGTGTAAATGTTCAAAGATGTTAAGTGAACAGTGAGCATTTTCACGCGTGAAATTGTTTATCTCGGCTTCTAAGACGTCAGCGACAAACAGCACAGTTGCTGTGATGGAAGTCGGGCCTTAAGCGACATTCACACTGCGCGCAGTACTGAATGCCGCTTTAGCTACGTGCGTCAACTCGATGTCATAACATGGCCATGTGGGTGTCGCTGTCGGATCACGTTACACTCCAGCAAGTGACTGCTGACGGACCAATTCCAGATTTTGTCTGTGATGATTATTTTCTCAAATTCTTCATGCAACCTTTCATTTGTCTCAATAACTTCAAAATAATGGGCGGTCTGTAGATTCGATATTTCTGATTTTTTTATCATTCTTGTCACACCTGTTTCAAGAAGTGGGGACATGTCCCATCCAGCTCTTACGGTAGCACCGCCTCTGCTTACAGGCGCTTGTTGCTACGTCTGACGTTCCTAGAACTCGCACAAGTCTGGGCGATCGATCTTTCACTGCTGCTGGTCCACGTCTGTAGAACAATCTACCAATAATTCATCTGCGGGATTCTGAACTAGCACTTCTTGAATTTCGCTGATTACTGAAAACGCGTCTGTATAGTTGAAGATCGCTGCGCCTAGTGACTGATTTTTAGTTTTAGCACGCTTTATAAATGTACTTACTTACTTTCTTACTTACAGACACATGCACAGGATCAGGTATAATAG
>Ga0126335_1000789_pt1 | contig 16199 bp, 11 predicted proteins | sample OlaspJWI45metaG_FD_108409 | JGI IMG/M metagenome (GOLD analysis project Ga0126335, IMG submission 108409) | Marine gutless worms symbiont microbial communities from Oahu, Hawaii - Olavius sp. 1 OAHU.JWI-45 metaG | ecosystem: Host-associated > Annelida > Digestive system > Unclassified | place... | reverse complement strand
GGGGGCTAATTTAAATGGTTGGGGGGGGCTTAGCCCTCCAAGCCCCCCCTTGTCCTCGCCCCTGTTACCCAACACTGACTGTCTAGACAAGCTTAAGCAAAGCGAGTCGCCCACAAACACAGCGAAACGACAAAATTATACGATCAAACGGTCCTACAGAGCCGTACGATAGCACGTAAATAAACGTAAATAGCTTAAATAAACAACTACAAAGTCTAGCAAATACAGTCAGAACTTTAAATCACACAGGACAAACAGCAGAAAGATGGCCAAAAAGCGATAGCTGCTATAATCAGACTGACCGCACACATCTGCCGTCTCCAGTCTTCGAGATGACGATCATGAACTGCCACAGCGACAAAAGACTCGATTTGTTGACACCGTGCACTCCACGAACGAACGCGTGCAGCCTAATAGTGACCTGATCCTGTCGACTGAGCCAAGTGTGATGACTGAGAATGATGTTGAAGAAAAGTTCTACACTGTATATAGTTCGATCAGGTCGGTGATGAGCATTGCCATGCCCGTTCCAAACAGTCCATCGCTCGATGTAGTTCATAATTTCATATACAGGAAACCAAGTTGTAGTCTAGTCATAAACAACGTGTTCACTGTGACGTCAGAAGGTCATGAGCGCCCATCCCCAGAGGTCACGTGGCGTCACAGTCCACTGCCGCGGCCCTCGCAACAGAGTCTGACAGCTGGTGTCTGGCTGAAACAGACACCAGTGCCGACCCTTGTCCACGTGGCTTGGAAAGGAATTTACTACTACGATATATTCAGCTTTGTTAGCGTCAAGTGCAGAATAGTTAGCAAAAAATAAGGAGCAAAACAACTTGAACACAAAAATTAAGAAACAGTAAAATACATCAAACACAAAAGCTAACTAGTAATCACAGATGAAAATCGTAAACAAACTGCTCAAAAACCACATCAAATTGACAAATCCTCTGTGTTTTGACAATAACTTAGTTCCATTTCAGTCGTATCGAACCCCCCCCCCCGGGTCCCCTCCTTTGTCATAGGGGTATCAGGACTCAAAAGTCTCCACCCCAAACAGAAACTCGATCCATTCAGCCGTTTTTGCAAGGTTCAGGTGCGTGACAAACAGGGATGCGGAGTTCTAAATTTTTGGAGCGTCTCCCGACTCCAGACTCCGACTGCAGGGTCCGAAAAAGCCAGACTCTGACTCCGACTTCGGGCCCAAAGTTGGACTTCGACTCCGATGCCAGGACACGGGCATATGACAGTGAGGGTCTGTTGGGGGCTAAGCCCCCCCCTCCCGAAATGAGTGAGCCATCTAGACGACCCGTCGTCGACCACTCTTTACTTATAAAAAAACTAAATTTAACACAAAATTCACCATTTTTATGTCAAAAATTCAAAAAAAAATTTGGGAAGGGGCCACACAGGAGCTCGAACATGTCACCCGCAGGAATAATTTTCCGCCTACGCCCCTGCTGGGACTTGTTGTGTTACAGTGTACAAAGAAGCATACACACAGAAATGTTTAAGAATTTTTCATGTCTCTTCTATTTTCTATTCATTGGTCTTATTATGAAATCATTTAAGTATTTTAATCTCAAGTCACTCATGACATGCTCTGACAAAAAGTGCGGAATACTGCACAAAGCCACAAGCGCACAAAATCCAGGAGGGTGCCCTGCTGGTTTTTGGCCCTACCCAGAACTCCCCCCTCCCAGAAGACGAAGAATCGTGTGAGGAAGAGTAAGAACATTTATACACGGCGCCTAAAAACAAAGTCACTAAGTGCCACAGCCTCAACTAAACTGTACTTTCAGAAGACGCTTAAACATGCAAAGTTATCAAGCAAACGTAGAAATGCTGGTGACATGTTCCACAGCCGAGGACCGTACATCGCAGTGTAGGGTAGGAGTAATGCCATGGTGATGACCAGCCAGTTCACAGTCGCAGATCACTTGACCTGTCACCTAGCTGTGTTTTGGTCAGTGGCGCGACACACGTGAATTTGCCGGATGACCACAGGCGGTGACTGGCGTCAGGAACCAGCTGGCATTCATCTGACAAGTGGACTACGGCGGAGCTGTCCCATGCAGTGACTTGAACGCTAAGATGTTCAGCTTGAAGTCGACCCAGCGTCGAAGAGGCAGCCAGAGTAATTCCCTCAGTACGCATTTCGCAGAGATCGTGTAAACATTATCGAGTGGCTCAGCTTATCTCATCATCTCTATAGAAGAACGTGCAATGCACTATACATTGCAGTGTAGGGTGAGTAATGCTGTGATAATAGCCAGCCTGTTCACGGTTACATGACGGTCGATTACTTTCTAATCAAGTCATTCAGTATGCAGCCAGCAGTCCAACTCTTAATTGACCAGAGCTGTAGCAGAGAGTCCGAAGTGGCGCGTCTGTTGACGGCAGCTGTCAAGTGAATTGCACGGTCCCCCACTGCTGGACAGCCATCTGCAGAGCTTTTGAAAGACAGCTGGCATGCAGAGTACATTCTGCGCAAAATATACTTCTCAGTGAACCCTTTCATACAACATGCTACACGGCTGTAGGAGTCTGCCTTTCTGAGGGTGACTTCGACTCTGACTCCACAACCCTGGTGATAAACAGACAGGCTGACAAACTTACAGATACAGCACGCTACGGGATCATCAGTCGCAATAGTGCACCTCTCATCAGCAAGAACCTGATGATGCCTAAAACATGTCAGCAAACAGATACCATGTTGTTGCCCTTGATGCCGTCGTTGACGGTGGCCTGACCCACGACAGCCTTCTCATCAAACTTGTCCCCCGTCACAAAGTCCAAAGGCAGCGTGATGGTCACGTTCTTGGCCTTCGCCTTGTCCATCAATTTCTGAACAATCTTCGAGCCCTCCTGGTCGAACAGAGACTTGCCAATCTGCCACACAGCGCTGACAACTTTCAGTGCATTGTCGTGTCACTTCAGATATTGTAACTTCTCTAACTCAAATATCTGAATCCATATATGCTAGCCTACAGCAGGCAGAATAAATTTACCTTCAAGGTCACTGGAGGTCAATATATTTGGTGACAATCGATAGAACATAACAGAAGTGATCAACCAGACCTGTTTCTGTCTGAGATATTAGCACTTGTGACGCACCACAGATGAGCATCAGCAATAATTCTGTTATGACAGTTTTAGGCCACATCAAATGCCTAAGATGCAGACTATTGAGACTGATGTTCCCGTGGCGTGGTGTGTCAGTCTGTCTGTCACGTGGATGCGCCCTGCAAAAACGGCTGAATGGGGACCCATTCCCCTACAGCGAAAGGAAGTGGAGTGGAAATTCTGCCCATTGTCAAGTAGAGTATATGGATTTTCAGAAATATTTGCCAGAAAGTGCCATCAGCACATGTTATTTGATGCAACCTTCACTAATTGACTCTAGTCGCATGTTTCAATAATGCATGCACTGTTTTCCACTACCGGTAGCTATTAGTTGCATGTTCTATTATATCTCTTTGGTATCATGCTCTGCACAAGCTAAAATGACAATCAAGGTTACTTAAGGTCATAGCTCATCAGTAATATTGTAATGGGTCACTGAGCACATGAAATGATCTAGCGTGAGCAGTAAGTGACAATAGGTGTTCACACCTCCATGTTGTTAAGAACTTTGAGGAATGTGAAGGCCATTCCGCCACCAACGATCATCTCATTGACCTTGTCCAACATGCTTTCAATCAGCTGGATCTTGTCGGCCACCTTTGCTCTGATCACAACATTCATCAATGGCAGATTTTATCATGCACAAGATATGACCAGACGTCACTTGTCAACTAACTACACACGCAGCATGGGCAAATATTCAATGGTCGCTAACAAAACTACTACAGAGCCTGCTGTACTGGTACTTTGCTCATTTATAGGCAGAACTGACTGTGCTAAGTTTGTTCTGCATTTCGAAGGGTGTCCACCATCCACTGACAAATGTGTAACAACATCATCACGAGATGACGATGACTGACTGCAACAATAAGATAATGACAACAATTCTGACAATGACAAAAGATTGCGAAACTTACCCGCCGAGTATAGCTAGCAGTGGCCGGTCAGGCTTGTCCATGACTTTAGCAAAGTACTGGAGTTCCTTTTTCATCAGGAGCCCAGACGCTTTCACAGGCAGCGAAACACCAACCATCGAGCTGTTACACACATTACAATCATTCAATCAATCAATTTGTACCAAAACAATAAATGAATGGTGATGACAGTGAAGAAATAACAGAGCTATTTGTCGCTTTTGTATTTTGCCCCCAATAATGTCCAGGGACAAAGCTCCTCATCAGGAAGTCAAATACATGAGCTGAAATTAGAGGTGGCAGAGCTTTTGCTGTTGTTAATGAAAAATACAAAAACACATAATTAACTGATGAACACAAACTCCAAAAATCATACATTCCATAAGTCATTTCTATAAGTGTGCACCAGCAGTCTATTGTGAAAAGAAATTTTACAACAGACAAAGTTTTGAAGCTGAAATTAAAGAGCAAATGAGTGAATAACTGACGATGAAGTGTGGTAATGAATATAATGAACTGGAATATATCAAATGAGACACAAGTGAGTGTGTCGACCTGTGTCCTCGATGTGCCGTGCCGAAAGCATCGTTGATGTAGACATCACCGAGTTTAGTAAGTGATGCACGGAAAGCATCCACATCCTTCTGTTCCGCTTTGATCTAGACAACAGGTTCACACACAATCTACAAAAAAATTTAAATTGAAGGTACTACAATAGGCAAATTAGTGACATATCACACAATTAAAAAAATTCAACCATTACAAATTCAACAATTAAAAATTGATCGTTCAATTTTGCTTGTCAATTTTTGCATCACTAAGTAAACATTACAACATTTCAAAAACCATATTCTGCATACTCTGCAGTTTCTTTCCACAGGCAACATTTAAGAAACTGGATAAAATTGTCCTGCTGTAAGAGCTGTTTAACTGACTAACAAAAAACAGTTACTTTGGCCGAGTACCTTTGTGCCATTTGTTACTGTTAAATAACTGTTAAGCCTATTTTTTGAAAGTTAACTATTAAATTTTTTACCTGTTGACAACCCTATTTTAAATCCACAAAACATCATCATCATTCACCATCAGCGAACCTGAGGATAGTGATTTCATGATATGCAGATGTACTCACTGCTAGTAGGCCCCTATCATAATGTAATGTAATGTAAATTTATAGAGTGCGTAGTCATAAAAAAATCTCTCACGCGCTAAACACTATGGAGCCGACGCTGTTCAGTAAACAGAACTGTCTTTAAATGCCGTCGAAAGCAGGCATCACTGATTGTCGGGTCTCTGAACGCGACAGGAAGACTGTTTCACGCTGTGGGACCCGCAAACAGAAAATGCTCGACGGCCGTATGTGGTCAATCTGTTGTTAATCACCACCAGTCCACCACCACCATCATCACCATCATAATTGAAGTCTTCAACCAAACAACTCAAGTGGTGATTAAACTACATCAAAACTGGTGATGAAAATCATTTGGAATTGAAACAGAAATGGAACAGACTGTACCTTTGTGCCATCTTTAGCTTCGACTTTTCCCTCCTCTTCGATATGGAAGCGGAGATTTTCCAGCAGTATGATGCTTCCAGGAGCTGGACTGGCACATGCCTTCTCGACTTCAGCTCCCACACAGTCCGAAAGAAATTTCACTTCTCTGAAATCACGCCAATGCACAGTAGTAAGCATACATGATGTATCTAGCAAGCCTCCAGGTTCACTAAAATTCTAGGGTTTCCAGTTTAGTGAGTGAAAAATATTTTTGTGCAAATATCACTATCATCGTCATCATCATCACAGTAGAATTTATAGTGCGCCTATTACTACGATAGCAAATAGCTGCATTACATAGTCAATAGACATCAAACGCCAAACTGAAAAAGTGTGTTTTAGGTTGTTTTCTGAACAGTTCAGGATCAGAGACAGCACTAAGTCTTCGGGTAGAGAGTTCCATGCAAACAAAGATCAGAGACTGCAACTAGGACGATCGCAGTCGATGCGACTCACGATGTTGTTCAGATAGGTCGGGAAATTACCATCTAATTTTCCTTTTACTAAGTGAAATAGTGCACCTTTCTCATCAAAAAGACTTAAGTAAAACCACGAAGGTAGTATGTTTTAAAATAACGAAAAATATTGTAAAATGACAGCGAAGATAATGACAAATAAAAAGTTTAAATTGTGACAGAAAATTGCAGTGTACGCTATTGCAACTCGTTCTGGGCATTCATTCATTCTGTTTAAGACTTGGAAACAGCTGATGATCATTCACTGAAGAGGAGTTTCTGTCCACTACCACCAACTTCCATCATTTTCAGTTGCAGGTAATTCTCGTTCAAAATTAAATTGTCACCCAGTTAATGTCCTTAAAGGCTTTTCATTGCAGCGGATATTGTCGGGCCGAGGGGTGGGGGCTACCACGCACTGACTGTTCCATGAATTGTCTTAAGTTCTTAACTAACTACACCGTGTTCCAAAAATGCTCACCTTTTTTATTTCAGTGTAGTTTCTACAAATGTTAACCGATTTCCAAAATATTTGACACACGGTATATTGAAGTAATTTCCAACATAGCAATTACTGACATGTCCACCTCACCTGCGTACTGGTGCTACACTACCTTGGGAAATATTAATTTTTGGTTTTTGGACCATTTTGGCTTATTTGTTCCATCAACAAAACTGTTTAAATGACTTCAAAACGTGACGATAAAATCTGACCAACGAAACATTTTTACTGTTGCTTACTACCATGACGTTGAACTGAATGCTGGTGCAAGAGATGCTTCGTCCACTTGTGCCATTACTGTGAAGCTGACATCTTCCAGAAGGCAGTGTGCCAGCACACTGATGTGTGCATCAGACGATTGAGTTACTGCAGTGTGAAACTCCTAAGTTTCCTGGTCCAAGCTTATGACCTCCAGTTAGGCCTGTGTGAATAAAAGAGAAGGTTATAGTAATATTTGAACTCTGTTGGACAATAATTGTGTAGAAAAAAATAGATATTCTTCAGTATGTGCAACCGCAATATTTAACATTTTGTAAATAAAGTCATTATTATTCAATTCAAATTTTGACCAAGGTAGTGTAGCAACAGTATGCAGGTGAAGTGGACAAATGAATAACTGCTGTGTTGCAACTTACCTCAGTATAGGCCTACTATGTGCCATATATCGGTCAATGTTTGTAAAAACTACAGCCAAATAGGTGAGCGTTTTTGGAACACGGTGTAGTGTGACGACTGTTAAGTAAGAGTCAACTACAAAGTCCGGTATGTGGTTCTATTGTAGACGTAACACAACTATACAGCCGGGAAATCTATGTCGACCCGGAAAACACACCAACACACCAACACACCAACATAGAAGACCTATCGACACAGAGGACTTTTCGAAGCAGACGACCCAAAGTTTACATATGCATACAGCTATATACTCATAGCATGCACAGCGACGGCGTCCCTAGAAACCCAAGCTGCCAATCAAGCGCCCGGATAGGCCTACAGGCGCCCGGCACTACACGTCGGGGACTCCCAGGCTACGCCCTGTATGCGGGCTCCCTGGCTACGCCCCCACGACCGTCACCCACATAACCAACCAATCATAATAGCTACTAATTATAACCATATCTCTACAACTGATACTGTGTGGTGTGGGCAGGGTGTGCTCCAGTGGAGTCTTGCAAAAGTTAGTGAAAGTTGCTAGACACTTAGTTCCACACATCACACTCTGATTTTATGGGCCTGTGTTTGTTCACCACAGTGGCAAATTTAGTATACATATACAACAAGCAGATGACACACACAAATAGAAAGAACAGGCAACACTACAACTTACAATATACTCGACTATAGGCTCTTAACAGCTCAACTACTGCGACCAGCAGCAACTCACTTGCCAAGAAGTTTCTTAAGTTCGTCGGCAACAGGTTTCATGGAGTACTCTGGCATGGCCTTGCCATCAGGACGTCCAAGATGACTCATTAAAATGATTGCCTTGGCGCCGTTGTCTATCGCATGCTTAATCGTTGGTATTGCAGCAACAATTCTGTCACATTATAGCATTATAATGTATACAATTGTAATTGATGTTGATCAATATAAAAATGTCTGAAACTGTCCACTGTCGAAGTTCTACACTGCACGTATCCAGCTGATAGAGTGCAGACATCAACTGGAAAGCAGAGTTCCATAGTTTATGTGCCAGGAGGATGGAACAATCTGGTAGACAGCATCGTACCAATTTTTTTTTAAATTTAATGCTGAAATATGTGTATTTTGCAGACAGAAAGTAGGCAATGCTTTCAGTTATCACAGTCAGCCTATCATGTAGCATACTATATACAGTACATCGACTGTTAATATAGGTGACTATCCATCCAGGAGAAGGATTATCTATATTTTAGATTGTTTTGTACAAATTCCACGAGTGGCCATCGAGACAAGTGGGATTCTAACAACCCCTAGCTTCGCCACAGACTTACTACTGCCATCGCCCTGCGAGACAACTCGTCCCGTCGACGCCAGAAAACGTGGATTTTCTGACAATGATGAATGCCATCCGACTGCGTGGTGACGTTTCTGCCACATCAGAGTCGGGTCTCGACTTACTTACTTAAAATGTGTGTAATTTAGCAGTAGGTAGGCCTAGCTAGTTATATCGTAGGTCGTGGATTATCGCTGAACTATTTGGGCCCGAACAAATAATTTATTAATGATCATTAGTAATGATTCATCAATGAACAGAGTTACATTAAATTGAATATTCTCTCTGTAATACAATACGATGTTATCTTAGCTACAGTAATCATTGCATGGCACTTGTGCAAAATACCGGCTGACTCAAAAAAGTAGCCCCTAAGACTCTTTCTATGATAATCGGCTTTAATTTGTCAAAACTTAACCGATTTTCAAAATTCTTTTACCACTGGAAGAAGCATAAATTTTGCAATAAAAGCTGAATAATATTTTCCACCACACTTTAAGTTTGTTGCTGCACTACCTTGGGAAGTTAAAAAGTCCACATTTGTTAAAAGTTACAAAAGATACAACTAAAATTTCGTATCGTGTGTGACAAATATGAAACATTTGATGTCACATAGCTAGCTGCAAGAATATTAATACTCGTGCAAAATGGTTAAGACCCGGTGCATGAAGGATATTGCCAAGTATTTATTTTCAGATAAAGACATCAACAGATGGAATTTGCTGGACCAGCGGACAGTTGATGCTCCCAGCATCAATGCATTCAAGTCTAGATTAGTATATATCAGAGACAAACGGGTGAGTTTTCTCATGGACTACTCCGCTGAGCCCTTACAGGTTGGACGATCTGCCAGCGAGGCTGAACAAAATAAATAACACAAAATAAATTTGCCCACACACATACACTAGAATGTGTACGTTTGCATCGTCAGTGATGCAGTGGTCAATGTAATGCCAGACATTCAAACGCTGTTTTTGTTTGTCAATGTTATGTACCCGCAACTAATAAACTTGTTACTGAACGACAGCTCGTATCTTGTAGTAAAGAGGACTGATGTCTGGGCTGTTTGGTGGCCACATATCTGGTCGCATGAGAGGTGTAGCTTGCTCGAGAAGTCGTATTGCACATCTAGTGTGCAGGGGTGCTGTCAAAATCAGACCTGTTTATATCACACAGTGTGTTATTTAAAAGAATATTTAACAGGAGCCATAAACTGAGGTAATAATTAAGTAATAAGTAAGTACGCATAATCCGTTAAAATGGGTGCATGCAAGAATCACTGCATCTTGTTTGCATTTTTTTCAAAATTTGTAGAAAATTTAAACCTTTTTAACTTTCCAAGGTAGTGCAGCAACATATGCCTACTTGAGATGGGTGGGATATATTACATCGTTTTTGCTGCAACTGTAATGCTCTTTCCAGCAGTGAAAGAATTTTGAAAACAGGTTAAGGTTTGACAAAATTAAGGCCAACTATACTTAGGGGGCTACTTTTTCCTAACTATCCGGTTTATTGTATTAAGAATAAAAGAATGACATAACGTACCGCTGATTACTAGTGATAACTCCATTTTTCAACGGCACGTTGAAGTCCACCCTGAAACACAATAAAGGAAGCAACCGCTGCATATTCATTACAGGATATACGGCGTCACGAGCTGCAAGTTTTCAATTGGAGCCGAGATACACTTCAGCTTCTGCATATTTTATCAGTCACTTAAATTTACAAGGCCGGGCTTGGGATGAAAATAATCTTGCACAACTCTGTGCAAAACGCATACTTAAATCTCCGAAAAACTTAGCCTTGTGACATCAGATTGCAAGGCAATGCTTTGGCATCCCGCATCCGAATCATGCTGCAATAACGTAGAGGTAACAATAGAAGACAATTGATATAGTGCCTCTACATGAAGGAACGTCATCGCAGAAGCACTCAGGTATGGCACGCATTGTCAAGGGATCACACAGTTTTCCTGCCATGGCAGGGTGCACCCACATGTACGTATCAGACAGCCCCTTTCAGTGTCAATTTCAGCATCTATAAATTAAGATGTTATGGCATCATACAAAATAGATGAGATCAAACAAGCCTCCATTATATCATATGGCATATGGTCGCAACAATCTAATCTAGCATGTAAAAAAGATAGGAATATCTCCAACAGAGTCTAGTAAGTGGCAAAAGAAGTACTAACAAGCTGCATGGACTTACCAAATAAGATTCTGCACCATAAATATCTGCAATTTATTCTATAAAAGATACATTATCATACTTATTATCATATAGCCTATCATCATATCAGTATACTGTATCGATGAGTGTGCCAGTATAAATTACTTGTCTCACTGAATTCAGAACAGAAGTTTCACTACCTTATATGGAAAGTAGACTACAGGTTTAGGGTTATAAAGTTAGAGTCAGTTTTAGACTTAGGCCTAGGGTTTAGGGTTAGGGTGTGGCAAGTTTGGAGTGTATTCCATGTGAGGTAGTGAAACTCCAGGAGCGCCCACAACTTTGTGCGAACGACAAGTACGAGAATACCATCTATCAAATTAAACCACGGTGCGATATTACTCACCCGAGTTGGCACTTGATTTGGAAGAAGAAAAAGAAATAGTAATTATCTTGCAAATGTAGAAGTTGTTATACCTCATTAAAACACGCTTGTCTTTGACGTCCACTTTGTCGATTGTTTTCTTGTTCAGCGCCATGATGTTAACACTCTCTGACCGACGCAAACTTACTCTGTTACACCTTCTACCTCTGTTGACAACCACGACGTGATAACAAACGTAATAATGACGTCGTTAAGCTGGTTCTCATAGCTGTATCATATACAGGGTATGACTAATTTCCAGCCGTCGTCGCAACCAAGTCCATAGAGTTTTACTCTAGACCTTGTTCGCAACATTCTAATTTCGGAAGTCGTTTAATCGATGCTATAAATTCACAAAAACTGCAATTAAATTGCTAAGTGTAATTTTCCGTAAAAATTAAATTCACGGCGGCTTAAATGTCTGCATTAAGCCTATTTTCCGTGATAATTGACTTAAAGTTATTCAGTTTTTTTCCATTTTATTCCGTTTTTATTTGCACAGAAACGTCAATTCGTCACTTGCGTAAACGGTTACATTTAGTAAAATTTTCGAAAAACAAAGTTACAAAAAAGTAAAACAGTACATACATAGGCATCAGGGACTTCGTGGAAATTGAACACATAACGTGTTTATTTTTCACGTATTACCGTAGATTAGCATAATGCGCGTTTAATTTGTCTGTCATGCATTAGTTTTAATAAACTTACTTGCTTTTTCACGTACTCCCACCAACCGACCTGTACGTACGCTAATGAAATTAGTTAAAGACCTCAGTATTTATTCCGAAGACAAAGTATCTGTTAGCAAAGACTACTAATCTAGTGTCCACTTATTCCGAGTACAAGTAGCTTACAAGCGACTGTCGATCGTCCACTAAAGCCTATCAAGAGATGAGACATACTAAGAAATTTCCAACAATAATAATACACGTATACTGATATACCATAACGACTATAATTAGACTCTTTCAATTTTTCAAACAAATTCGAGATAATTAATGGCCCATAAAGCGCAGTTAATTTTCTCACTGTTTGTGATCAAAGTTCATCAGTATCGAGGTCTCCGATTGCAAGATTGCAGGTCTCTACATTCAGTAGTTATGACTACTGACACTCTGCTTAACAGACAGTGAGTGACAGACAGACAGAGAGAAGCCGTTTGAACAGCTTATACCTATCGTAATACTAGCTCAGCTGTCGTCAGCTCAAATAAAAACTATAGCAAACTGGCTTTGTACAATGAAAAATACCACGGGCATTTAAATACAGTGTACATCCGTAGATCAAAAGTTGCGTCGGTTTGTCAATCCCGGCATTCGGTATGTTCACGGTATTACTGCTATTACCGCGGTAATTTGTTTCGAGACCGCGCACCTCTATCGCAAAGTCGCTGCAGTAGTGACGTCACCAGTCGACAGGATGCAGATGCAATCTACAAATGGCGGCAACCGACGTGGAATATGTCACTCAAGTCAGCCGCTTCCGTTATTTGCTATCCACGGGTCAGTTAGAGGTCACTTAGAGGTCATTCTGAGGTTAAACTCTCCAGTCATCTTTGTTGTGCTATTCAACCTTGCTGTCGTCTGTCATCCATTCTTAGAGAATATTGTACACCAGAACATATTGCACCACATTGGCGTTTCTATCATTTTTTGCAAAATGATGTAAAGTATAGCCGCTCCATCGTTCACATCTAGGTTAAGTATAGTAAGCAGGCAAATAGCTGAACAAATTTTCATCATTGGTTAGTTACTGCACTTATAATTAATTAAAGTAATACATCATACTTTTCAACAGTTTTCATTCTAACTGCATCCAAAATCCAGTCACTGCCATCTGTAGGTATTTAGCGTTTGGAACTGCGGAGTTTTGTCCTTTGAACCCTCATATTCAAAATATTTATGTGAAAATTTGCCTATAAAACTGTCATTAGGTCTATATGCACGCAAATATTCAACTTTCTAGGACCTTTGTCTCCTGGACCTATACCAAGTACCAAATTGCGCTTAATTTTTATTACTTGCAGCCTTGCAGGATGCAGACGGGACACAAGCTTTATGCCTGGCTTGCGCCTAAAGTGAAGCTAGGTTTCCCACCACTCGTGTTCACGGCCCGGAAACACGGGCCGTGAACACGGGTGATGTGAACAGAGCATGAATAACGCGTCCTTATCGGACAAGCAGTGTAACAGCGTCTTCATAGTCAGACTCGTAAAATCGCTATATCATAGACATGTCGAGAGTTAGGGTTATTCCGATGAAAGACTGTATGACCCGGGTGTGAGGTTGATTTTACGATGATATTGCTGATGCTGCTATGATGATTTACGTCAACTATACACGTAGGTCTAGCTAACCCTTCGAAGTGAACAAAGGTCTCCAAGAAGTGCATGCTATTATAGCCACAATCATCGATATGATCGTTTATCTACCTATCTTTCCATCCAGGTTTTTAACGGCCACTCATCTTATTAGCTGGCCCGTTCGTCCGTCCGTCTGTCTGTCTGTCTGTCACACGCGAATATCTCTGCAACTACGAAATATGACAATAAAAATTCTGAAAAAAAAGAAGGAAATGACAGAGATATTGCATAAAAATTACTAGGAAACTCGAAACTCTCGACTCAGAATCTGCCATCAGATTCGCGACCGGAAGTACGGTTCCACCATTTTGGGTGTTTTGGGGTTGGCACCTCGCCCATTCAGACGGAAATGGGGCAGTTGGAATGGATCAGTGAGAACAGACACTCGACCGACACTGCCTGTTGCGTCGGTACATCGTGTGCGTCGTCGTATGCACAGCTTCACTGAAAGAAAAGAACACAAGAACAGGTAAGACATAGGCCTAAGTCATCGCGGGCCAGCTATCGTTACGTCCCATCTGGGACGATAGCCTACCTTGTTTGTTGTTGCCAATAACCACTGGCTGTTACTCGACTTCAGAACTACATCAGTCACATCTGCGGGACCGGAGTGGTAGAGGCGAGTACAGTTCGACAGGAATACTCAGCCTGGAATCTCTGAAAATTGTTTTCATATTGCATAAAAATTACTTGCCATCTCGGGGTTCTCATCCGGACCAAGCTGAGACAGCTAATTAAGAGCATTGTTAGTCTGCGATACAAACAATTCTTATAAGTAAGTAAGCAAGTAAGAAAGTAAGTGTGAAGATATTATATTCGCCCAAGTCTGCCACGCTTGACAAATAATGATCACAACGCCAAAAAAGCAAAAGACTTCTTTTTCCTATTGAAGTTACTGTCTATAATTTCTGATGTTGAGAAGCAGTATAAGCTGCCTCCGGCCAGTGTCAGTGGATGACTAATGCTTCGTCATAAACCACATACAGCACTGCAGGATCAGCGGTCAGCCCTGCTTCCGACGATGACATTACGACGAAACTCTACTCACAAATCTTGTCTTCATATCCGCGACACGACAGCCCCTGCAACCTCCGCCTATCAAGATGTAGCACTATAAGCAGTCTGACTTGTCGCAGAGTGACTACTGCAAGTATAGCTCATCCGAAATACGGTACGATAGCGTTGCTTCTATCACAGAGAAACCTGGTTAACCAGATATCTCGGTAGGATATTGTTTCCCGCTGTAACCACATAGCCTACTGTACTTTGTACTCTTGATTTTATTTGCTACCAACAGGGCAGTCAATAAGAAGTCAAAACGCAAAGGCAGAGACTCAAATGCAACAAATTTCATTAACTTTTTTCTGGGCTCACGCCGACTGCCAAATGCCAATGCTTAAACCTACCAGCATACGGGCTTAACTACATGTAGGGCCTACCCAAGGAAAAGATAGGGAGGTTTGCAATTATTTATTATGTGAGAATGCAGTGAATGAAAATAAAAATAACTCTACGAAATATGACTATAAAAATTCTGAAAAAACAGAAGGAAATGACAGAGATAGCTTGACAAATGTGTCGTACGTAATAGACCTGTAGCTGGCCTGGCGTCTACAGGTCCATTGTTAATATTGCTCATCAACGGACGGACGGACGCGCAGATATTCACTGCAGTGCGCTGTGCAGGTGTGTCAAAGGTACGACGTGTCGCTCTCGTGTATTATCACATGCTCACCGTGCGCGCTCGTCGGCTTTAATTTCCGCCTCACTAGCATCCGGAGAGGTGTAGATTCCGAAAATTCTGGTTCGTTGTCAGTCCGCATTCCCGTTATCTTATTCGTGGGCACATCTGCCGAAATATTTGGATCCGTATCAAGTAACTTATCTAGAGCCGGATTTATAGGGCCCTATGCCAGACTTGTGATATAGGAAGACACCGATTCTCAATAACCAGTATATGTGATGACAAACATGGAAGAATAGAGACAATACAAACAGAAAGCTTACATGTTAGTTGTAACTATTTCTAATTCAAAAGAGTCTTCGTCGTGTTCGCAGGTTATGCGTAGTACATACCTATATTGCTGGTAGTACGTCAGTATACTGCCAGCCTACTCTGCAGCCGTCCTTAAACTGAAAATTTTATAACTGTAATCAGTATAGCACCTGCCATTGGAACGAATGGCGGCCTAGGCCTATATGCTCGCTAACCATCGTTAAGACAGAGGCTATAACACTGCATATCGGTTAAACCGTTAATGTGATCCAAGCATCAAGTAGCTTATAGTAGGCCTATATGAGACACTAGAACTTCATCTGCTAAATAGTATATCACATTATATTGACAGAGTGAACTGATAGACAGAAAATGACGGCTGCTGTTCGGGTTGGCAATACGTTATAACTGCATTTACTAGGTGGCGACACTCTGCAGCGCGCCACACCGGCGCTGGAGTGTGGCTGCATTGTATGGCCATCTTGGCTAGCTGTAAACGTGAACAAAGTGCCGGACGGTCAGCGGACTGACGGATAGACAACTAGTACCCTGTGTTGCTGTCGTACTGACGTGCTACCGTATAGCAAACGCCAGGTTAGAGTGAGTGAGCAGAGGTTTAACGTCCCACTCGACACTTTATAGGTCATTTCGGGGACGATTTTTACAGGCCAGATGACCCAACCAACAGCGTCAAAGCACTGAAGGAAGCCAGTTGGCC
>Ga0126335_1000788_pt1 | contig 16200 bp, 14 predicted proteins | sample OlaspJWI45metaG_FD_108409 | JGI IMG/M metagenome (GOLD analysis project Ga0126335, IMG submission 108409) | Marine gutless worms symbiont microbial communities from Oahu, Hawaii - Olavius sp. 1 OAHU.JWI-45 metaG | ecosystem: Host-associated > Annelida > Digestive system > Unclassified | place... | reverse complement strand
TTTTGGACAATGCCGTAGCCATGGTCTGTCTTCAGCTTGGCAGCTGCACTGAGTAGGCCAATGACATCAGTCTGAGAGTGCTGGACGACAGTCTGGCTATGAGGCTCATAGAGGCGGGCTGTCTCTTCTACGCGCTGTCGCCATGTAGTCTTCTACAGCTCCGACAAGTCGTCCCATGCCGTTGCTCCTATACAGAACAACACATCACCATTCTATTCGTGCGATCTTCAACATATACTTCTGCATATCAGAATGACATGACATCTTGGTCACCAAGGTCATCATCAACCTGACCTGTCGACACAATGGTGATAGGGCTATAGAACTGATGCTGGGATGTCATAGCCAGTCAGCCACCCATGCCTACCCCAAAGCAACTGAAAAGTCTCGGAATGCTGCAAACTTCTTCGCCATGTGCGGTTTCGCTGCAAACTACAGATTGGGCCATAAAAACCGACCCGAGATATCGCTGTCAGGTTTATCATTTCTCTTGGACTTCTGCTAGACCCTGTGTTGTCTTCTCAACTGCTTCAGAATGCATCTTGAATTTTACTGCTAACTTAACGCTAAAATATGATAATTGGATTAATATAGGGACTCGGTTATTTTGGACCGCTCAATATTTTGATGATCACTGAACCGTGGCCCGTCAACTATTATTTTGTCCCCGAAAGCTTGGGTGTGAACAATCTGCCCAAAGACGGTAGGTCTATGTAGCAGCAGCACTAAACGGCTACGTTACAATTGCAAATTCAACGCCTTCCCGCTTGTGATACATGCACATGTACAATGACGTAAGCCTATAGCGCACCGTGGGCAAGTGGCTCAGATGGACGAGAAGACAGATGCACTTCTGACACTCTTTCAGCCTCTGCCTCTGAGGAGAAGCGACCACGCTGCACGTGGCTAAGGAATATCGGGTGCGACGACGACCTGACGTCTTTTATGTGAGTCTATGTATGAAGTGAGAGATGCGACACAGAACTTATCCTGTAAGATTTTTGGCCTCGTATATAGCGGTGACTTGCCGTTCGCTATATACATAATTTTAGTGATAACAAACCGTGGCTTACCAGCGCATAGAGTCTCCGTGACACTGTCGTACTTGTCGTCGTTGTTCTTCGCGAACTCTTTCATGAACATCATGTAGGAGTTCCATGCACGATCTCTTAATGCACTGGTTCTCATGCTGTTCTTTCTGCACACCGTCACGACACAACCACTGTCACGCTACCTTCCATCATCGATCGCCAGTGATAAGGATTCATAATCAGAAGCGCAGCTGAAAAGTTTTGATTAAAATCTCTAAGCCACGATACAGAACTATTTGCACCTACAAATAGAATTCTGCTACATACGGCGCGTAACAAATTTTATTTATTTATTTACTTACTTAAGTACGTGAGCCATTTAGTTATTTTCGTGTTTAGTTTACATTAAACAAAAAATGTCTTTTATCATCAAACGGTCCTATACTGTAGAATCACCAAGTCCTCAGTTGTCCACAGTCATTGTGAAAGTGAAGAAAATAGTCTTTTAACCGAATACAGATGGCTGTTGTTACTGCGACCTTGATCTTAACTCCATGACTTCGATATTGGTACTCGACCTACACATTCTAAAGATGCACCGCAACATGTACTTGCACATCAACAATGAAGTTTCTAGTTCAAGGCATCGGAAAGTCAGTGGATGTACAGAACACACAGACACGGATAGACAGACAGACGCGACCGAACGCATTACCACGCCGCTACGCTGCGTTACATTGCGTTTTTGCCGCCACTGCTCGACAGCTTAATGAATATAGTTTTAATTAATTATAGTTGCAATTAGCATCTGAGTTTGCGTCGACAGTGGTCTCCGAATTTGTCTGCAACAGTTATTTCTACTGCACACGCGCCAATGTTTTGCTCTGGCGCCACCTACACCGTGTCCCAGAAAACAAGCAGAACAACAGTAATGCTGTTTGCGAGTCTCTGTTCGCTTCAAAATTTTCACGATAGCTCTGGGGCGCCAATGGATGGTTTTAACGCAAAAAATTCGGGAGGGCCAGATATCGAGAAGTTAAAATATGACAGTCATAAACAGACACGAAATCAATCATAGATCGAAAGCTAGCCAAAATTTAGACCGGTAAGGGATGGGAAGAATGATACAGAATGGAAGAGAGACTGGATGGGAAAGGAAGGTGCGGTAGAGGGAGAGAAAAACGAGAAGGCCGGAAGAAAATGGCAGGCAGGGTTAAGTGGAAGGAGGGAAAGTAGTGAGAGAAAATGGTGGGAAAAGAAAGGGAGGTGAGGGAAAGGGAGAGGGGTAAGCCGAAATCGATTGAACTCGATCCCACAATTAGAACCAAATTTATGGTAAAAGCCGATTTTTTAAACTTTGGCCTATACCTTGGCTGGCTTACATTTGACCTATGACTTACTCTCCCCCCCCCCAAAAAAAAATAATCATTTCCTTCTTGGTACCATGGCTACCTGTGTGCAAAGTTTGGTGAAGATCGCTGTTAAACTGCCAGCTGTATAGAGTGCAGAGACGGACAGACAAACTGACAAACAATCGCAACTGGTTAACATGCTAGCCAAAATTTCTAAAACTTCGGCTAAAAGTTTGGCTAGCAACAGACAGACAGACAGACGTCCCCAAAACTATAGACTACATTGCTACGCGGGAGGTCAAAAAGAATCATGTCACAATGAAATCGTACCTGATGCAACGAGTCATCTTGCTTCTGTTTAGACATCATTTCCAGTGTTTTGATCATCGCCAAGCACATCGATTTGCTAACAGATCAAGGTTTTGTTCGGAGTGGAGACTCTTGAGGGCCCAGATTAGGTAAGGAAAGGGAGAATGGAAACAAACGTTGCTCACTGTAAAGTATAAAAACATTTCTCGCATTCGATGCGGCCTTTGCCAAATTACTTTGGTCTTTTGTTCAGTCGATGTCTCTAAAAGGCTTCATTTTATTCACACCTGTGCTTCTGTGTCAAGGAAGAAACACCCGGCCGTTCTGGACTGTAAAAAGTACCACTGCACTGCAATTACCAAATGATTCTGGAAAGAGTACTTGACCAACAGATCGGCCTTTTTCATGTACTCACTACTCACTCACTCATACGTGACCTTTCAAAATTGTTGGAGCCAGGAAATACCCATTGTGAATCACACAAAAACTGTACAGAATTTGTTTAAATTTAAAAAGTTACAATACAAATAGCGCATTGCACATAATTCTTCATTATAATTCAATATAGCGATTGTGTGACTGAGAAAAGACGACGAATCTGTTGTAAGGAGACGCCAATTTCCGCTGCTGACCCTAGTGTATGGTTATTTCTGGTCGCGTGATCTCCCAACTACGACCGAATGATTGACCACAAACGATCGCGTCACGCGCACATCGTCGTGCGCTAAAAGCTGTTGCTGCAGTGCCGCACAACGAATTGGCGCTGTGGATCATGCGATGTGTTCTGAGTACGAAGACGACACTGCAGACCGGAACCGGAAGTGGATAGCAGCGACGCGCGCGACGTCTTGAGACACGCAAACGTGTGATTTGACGATGAAACGTTACTCAGTCAGACAACGGCGATTCCTTGTACTGCGATTATACGACCATTACGTCGCTGACTGCCGCCACTTTAACCACAATAGCCAACATTTTCGCTCGTTTATGTCACTGCAGTACAGAAACATAGTTATAGGGCGAATAAAGTGCGTATGTAGCCTACCTTTTGTCAGGAAAATAGGTAATATACCAACGTAGCGGTAGCTGCAGGGTTATGCGTTCTGTTGCGTCGGTCTATGGTATGTAGGTTATGTAAAAGTTATGTTATACGATAGCGTTCGAAATCCTTCGTTTGACATTGACTGTTGTCGTCGTCGTCGTTTTCTTTATTTTCTAGTGTAACTCGGGTACAATTCGATGTTAGCGTAATATGTTCTTCTGCTGCCTGTAGCCTACAGCACATGAGACAACAGCAATTACTCAGACGCAAACAATTTCATGCGGACGTCAAAGACGTTTGGTCGTGATGTCGTGATTGCGAGTGCTTTATGAAGCATTTCATTAGAGTTAATCGTTGCAGCTCATTCGCCGACTAAACGAGTCACTCTTCCGCAGTTGTGCACTACAATAATCGTTATTCTTCCGGTGCCAGCTGCAGCAGCCGACCATACGTTCAGTCTGCATCTTCGCCAGCAATTCACTTGTGCATCAAGCTGCGTGATTACTCTCTGTAGTGATGCCGTAAATAATATGTGTAGTTTTCCAGCAGCTACAAACTAGTGAGCCTACAAACAATGCGGCTTACATTACTGTAGTGTGAATATAGTCATCGAGTAAGCCATGCATACAAAACCAAGTCATTAGCGTCTGTGCATTCCAAGTTCTTACGACGTACGACATATACCAACTTTAAACTCTGCGATGCTCTGTGTTTACTGTTAGAGTTATAAGCGGACAGAGACAGACGGAGGGGGCAGCAAAGTGCAATAAGGCCTCTCGTTGAAAAGCTTACACTCTAAATTATCTCAAGAAACGTCTTCTGTTGAAAATCGGACAACAAATGCATCCGTACCGGCTAATAAGAACGTCTTTCCAATCGGTTTCTATTTTTCTTGCACTCGACTGCACGCATTAGTTCTGAAAGCACTGCATCGTTGGTCTGTTGAATATGAAAACATCAAAACGTGTCCGAGAAAATTAAAACTCATTGGCGCAGGCATTGTGTGGCTCGACGACGACGAATTATACATGAAAGCCGTACGTCGCCATACGACGTCGTCCCCCGAGTGCTGCCCGATCAACGGTCACCTCCGTCGCCGCTAGTTACCGCTGCTGCTTGTATTTTGTCTCATCTACGAGCTCTGACCCGCATCTCGGTGCGACGTCTGAAGTCTACTTGTGGAGGCGGCGTCAATAGACTGCGCTTGCGTGCGTCTGTGCGTGTGGTCGGCCGCGCGTCCGCGGTAGTGCGCACGGTCCGATGAGCCGTTTGAAAGTGACGCACATATACGCCCGTTGGTATACAAGCCGAGCGTTTCCGCCCGCCGCCGGCACAAGTTTTAATTATCTCCCTTGGCTCGGCAGTGATGCCGCAGCGACTGCCACGCACAGAGACTGTGACTGACACTAATAGATATATACTGAACCAATGACGCGCTAACATGTCTATAACGTGAATCATTGCACGTAATGGCGCCGAGTTATAGGATTATTTGTCGATGATTTCAAATATACAACTTGTTCCATGGGCGTAGTCAGGGGATCCGGCGGGGATGAAGACCACCAGCAACGAGAAAAGGGGCCAAAATGACAACTTTTGCTTATGAAAAAGCTATTTCCTTCCCGCACCTTATCCCCATCAGCCCGGGGCCAGGTAGGCCTATATTGGGGCTCGAACATATCAGCCCCTCGGAAATAATTTTCTGCTTCCGCCCCTGACTTGCTATTTCATTTATCTGCATACACAATTGCCATCTTCTTCTGTCCAATAAACAAATATACAACGCATTGATGAATACCAGCTGACTGACTATGCTTGTCCATATCCCGGTGTTTCTGCGGCGGGAACAATGTCATCAATAACGGCGGTACGGCACGTTTTTGATGCCGAATCAAGGATAATTAAATCTTCGCCAGGTTGTTGTACGTCGCTGATTCAGAGTTTGCCACTCATCATCTTGTGGTTGATCAACCACCGCCGTCTGGCGACCAACACACGAATTATAAGCTTTCTGGACTCACAGCCACAGATACCGCAGTGAAGACAAGGCGACAACATCGGACTGGTCATATTTCTGTCACATCATTGCTCATATTTAAAATTACGTCAAAAACGCTGGCAAATAAATGTAGACCACTTTCAACCTGGACGGCTTTGCTTATTGAAGTTATTGTATATCACAGTCACCACAAACTATACATAAAAAAACGACAGAAAGTGGAAAAATTAAAAGAGATTAAAAAGAGTAAAAGAACAGCAGCAGCAACAACAACAACAAATGATTTTGGTGGCTCAGCACAGTCAAGTACAGCGCTGTAGTATATCACTCGTGGCATATTCTTTGAAGACAGTGATACGACTAATTGCCAATATCCAGAAAAATACTGCTGCCATCTGTTTTATAGATTTCAAGCTGCGAATAGTGACTGCTTACAATATGCAGCAGCAGCAGCAAGCAGCTGTAACCGTATGGATCTCACATAGATCGATGGTCAGCAGAGCGAAACACTGTTATAGCAACATACGCTGCACACATCCGCGGTGTACAAAATGCTTGCAAATAAATTACTATTGACGAATTGACCGACGACACATGCACAGTGACATTGTATTTATCAAAGTGGCACAACAATTATTTTTATCATCAGTTAATCTATATGTGCGAACGTCTGTCTCTATCGATCCAGCGTGTTGCCAGTTTTCAGGCCTGCCGAAGGGAAGACCTTACTTTTAATATCGGGTACTTTGATGATATTTATGGATAGAGTAAGTTTACAAAAATATTTTAATTTCTTACCGTGTACAAACAGGTCTAAAACCAGCTTAAAGCCAAGTCATATGCACGAAGCATGGGTAATCGCGCCTGCATGTTTGGCTTTTGGCTAGGAAATACTTTTAGTTTCTGCAACTTTTCAGCGATAACATAAAACCATACTAAAATCTCATAAAAGTCAACTTTTTGCTCTCAGAAATTCAGAATATATAAAGTGGCTTGGCTTAGACGCCAAACATAAAACTTAGCAGACATAAGTTAAAACACGAAATGTGGGTGAAGTTATTATGCTAAAATGTACAGATGTTAACTGAAAATGTAGCAAAACCGTTTGGCGACATGGTTTAAGTCTGGACCAGCTGGAAGAGCTTCTCAACAGCTGCACTAAAGGGAAGCCACTTCACGGCACGGGGAGACTAAGAAAGGAAAGGGTCAGAGAGATGGCAAGCAGGAAAAGTGGGCACAAGAACAGGAGTGGCTTAATAGGAAAACGACCCATGCAAAATTTAACAAATCGAGTCATAGACACCTATGACACTGTGATACAGAACTATTTGTCAGTATTGACATATTTTAAAGTTTGCATAAAAATACTTTACTTCCGAGCACTGGAGTCTTATACTTGACTCAATAACTATCCTTATCTTGGCTACGTACGTCTATGGCTGACTGGGTACATGTATGTATACGCAAAGCTGTGTAATGAATGGCTGTGTCTAATGAGATGTATTGGACGTGCATATTGTACGCGATTCTTGTGTATGATCGTCGTAATCACAGAACCGCATCATTATTAGTCGTCATCATCGTTTCACTGATGCTGCTCTCGCAGCGTCCGCAACCTGCTGTCGACCAACATAAACACCGGGTTAGTTAGCTCGTTTCGTCGTCGCTGTGGGTGGGCTGTGCCGGGCGGCGGTCGAGCAGCCTCGGGCAAGACAACGTCGGTGACCGCTAATCGGCGCGTGTATAGCCAGCCTGATTGCCGACTGACCGTGAAACGAAACGTCGCTCGCCAAATTAAGGGTCGTAAACGGTGCCGTCCGCGATCGCCGTCGAGGCGGAATAGTCGGCGTTGGTTTCCGACTGCAGGCGAAGTCGTCGGTCGACTTTCTCAGCGGCCGTCGGTCGTCGCCATGCCCCCGTCTTTCAAGCGTCGCTGACCTTTGCCGGTGTTCTCGATGTAATTAGCGACGCTTGCAGGACGCACATCACGGCGAAATGATCGACAAGACTCGTTACTCGTTACCGACGCCACGTGTGTTTTGTTCAATCTAGTCGCATGTGCAGTTGTAAGCAGCAACCAATAGAGAACCCTTCTGGCAATCTACTCGTAATGTTTAACCCTATACGTGGAATATTCTCCTACAGTATCGTCTTCGTCCATATATAAATGTAGGATCATTACATTTACATGACACGATAAGCAGAGTAGAAAATAATTCATTTGTGTAAATAAACAGTGGAGATCTGGAAGTGCAGCGGAACTGGGAAAACTGTCAACTCGCTATTGCTGCTTTCTACAAAATTAGCATATCGTCGGCTCTGTGTTTAGTGGTGTGGCTCGCGGTCCAAGAGGTCGTGAGTTCGACGTTTAGCCCCTGCGCCCCAGTTGCCCAGTGAGGGGTGACAGATTTAACAACTAACATCTGTGATATTCGTCACGTAGAGGTTCTGGGTAGACTGTTTACTCACCGTTGTTGTGCCTAGGCCAACTCAGCCTTCCATCCCTCCAGTGTCGGTAAATGAGGACCAGCTTCGGCTGGGAAGGAAAATGCAGGCATGGTTCATTCCATTTGTTGATAAACGCGTGTGTGACAAGTGAAACTGTGTGATCCCTTGACAATGCGTGCAATATCTGAGCCCTTCTGTGATGAGGTTGCCTCATGAAGAGGAGCGATATCAAGTGTCTTCTACATTTACCTTCACCTTTACCTTTACGGTTTTTCCTTTAGTCCTTTACCACCCTCGTTCATTCGAAATCGAAAACTTAATTTCACTACAAAATTAATTTTTTAAAACAACTTTTTAATTTATGCACGATATGGGCCCGCTACTGTAGAATCGTTATCATTTTTTTTTAAAGTTTATTGCATATTTAAACCTTGTTGCGAACACCGCAGTATGCCGTCAGGTATGGACAGTAATGATTGACAACTCGAGCAACAGTCAGTCAGAAGCGTAGACGTAGTGACCTAGGCCTATTTGCTGGATGGATGTCCATGTTCTTAAATACTTAATTCCCAAATTTTGTACATTTTATATGCACTTTATCTAGTTAGGCCTATAAAAAATTTTCTGCTCTTAGATATATAGAGATTCGATAACAGTGGCTTATGTAAGTTAAGAAGACGCGAATACCGTGCAGCGGAACGAAGTGAACATCTTTGCTGATATCAGGCATTGCTGCGACGATGGCAGTCTTGCCACTTGTGCCTTCCTCGAATGGGCGGCCCATGGGCGTGGCAACTTGTGGCCAATCGCTGTCGATCTTGCGCTGTCTCCACGGCAACGCCTGGAAGCCACGCCATCCAAGTCGATGACAACTACAAACGCACCTGCTAGCTCACGACTTCGTCAAAGTCACTCATCTTGTAAAGACAACAGCGTACGACGACAGCCTATAGGTAGGCCTATGTGTTGAGTATTTTGGTGCGATATTGCACTAATTGTAGTTATGCAAACATGAACCAGCAGTTGGGAAAGTATTCTTCCAGGCTTGGTCTTCATTCCTCTGTTTTTGCGCATATGTATAAATCTTTATTCATTTATTAATATTAGCATAAAAAAATAAGAATTTAAAACATAAAAATATAAATGTACAAAGTAACGAAATCATATTATTGTATGTTTTATTTTTAAATTGATTTTGCGGAGATGCTTTCGCTGTCCACCTCGGTAGCAGTGGAACACATTGGATTCAACCCATAGGCCTACTTCTAAAAGAGGCCAGAACGATCTTCTTCCGTCGAGTAGCAGAGGTAATTGCTCGGTGAGCGCTGTAACCCGCCCTTGGTTGCCTAAAATTAGCAAAACTTAGCAAAGTAAGCATGCTGATATATATCTTTATTTCACCAAATCATGACAGCAGTAGCATGAAATACAGCAAACATAATACAGCAAAACAAGCAAACAAAAAGAAGAAAAAACTTAACTACACTTTCAAGTAGAAGGCTGTAAATTTACTCTCGAAGACTGATTATAAGTTGTGTAGTTATAAATTTGCCCATCCAAGATTATATCTATATTGTTGTCAGAATTATTTCAATTGATGTTTTTGTGTTAGTATGTCCCGAGTGGGTTTAAATACAGTTACATAGTTCATATTCGTAAAACTAAGCATGTTCGTGCAAAAGCCATGAGTTGTGATGACTTTAGAGCCATTGCTATTGGTCCCACTATATGTAAAGGTTTTCGAGCACTGTCTCCTCGACATATATGGCGATCTTCTAAAATCTGCGGACAATCAGTTCGGCTTTAAGAAAGGTTTAGGTTGTACTCATGCTATTCATAATGCTCGTAAAATAATTGATCACTTTACCTATTATGGTAGCATAGTAAATCTTTGTGCCACAGATTTATCAAGAACATTTGATAAAGTTGATTTGTTTGCATTTTTCATTAAGCTAATAAATAAGAAATACTCTGTCAGTTGTTAAGAATTATTGAACCTTTATGTTCTGATTGTTTTACTTGTGTAAAATGGTTTATCGCTTGGTCCTCATGTTTCAACGTCATCTTCGCAGTTAGATACGGTTCAGTCTTGGTTCCTTTCTTATTTGCGTTGTATGTCAATGATTTGGCTAATTTACGTTTACCAATTTACCATAGCAGAGCTGGTTTATAATTTTGTATGCTGATGATATATTGTTAATTACCCAGTCTGTTGGCGAATTAGAACGCTTATTTCGTGCTTGTGAATCTAAACTTTCCTGGCTTGACATGGCAATAAACTATAAGAAATTGTGCTGCTTAAGGATTGGTCCTCGCTGTGATGTGGCTTGTGTAAATATAACTAGTTCAATAGGGCGAACGTTGCCATGGATAACCGATGTGAAATATCTTGGCATAACAATCGTACGTGCAAGGAATTTCAAGTGTTCTGTTGATGCCGCCAAGCGAAGTTTTATCATTCTGCAAATTCAATTTTTGGTAAAGTTTACTTTTCTTCCTTTGTGGTGAATACAGATTATTGCAAGTGCGATTCATGTATATACACGTAGAAGTGAATATTATTGTATCGAGGAAAGACCGAAAGATGTGTCGTTGTTGTAACTGCAGAGAGAAGAACTAAAACGAACAATGTACAACAGCGCGTCAGAGGAAGTAGCGCCGTCAATGAATGGAACTGTCACTCCAGCACAAGTTGCACTGCAAGGCATGCGCAATGACACGAGCAACATGACAGTCCCACGTGTTCTGGAACTGCTAGAAGTGCAGCAGCGCGTGCAGCTGCTGGAATACGCACAGCGCGCTCAGCACTATCAGCGCTTACACGCTGCCGCTATACTGCCGATTGCCGGTCGAGTGCTTCCAACCGCTTCGACTACTTTGCAATCGCACCCGACTGCCGCGGCTCTCGGATGCAGTGGGCTTCTTTCATTTATCTACTCCAAACTACAGGATGTAGGCAGCCCGTCTTCCCCGTCTCACCAGCAGCTGCGTTTCTTACAGGCAGCAGCGGCGGCAGCCCCAACCGCGTGCCACGACGAACCCAAGCCCAGTCAGAGCTACATAGGCCTCATCGCGATGGCAATACTTAGCTCCAAGGAACGCAAGCTTGTCCTTAGTGACATCTACCAGTGGATTCTTGACCACTTCGCCTATTTCCGGTACCGTGGCCCTGGCTGGCGCAACAGCATTCGACACAACTTATCACTGAACGACTGCTTTGTCAAGGCGGGTCGCAGCGCCAACGGCAAGGGACACTACTGGGCGATCCATCCGGCAAACGTCGACGACTTTGAGCGTGGCGACTTCCGTCGTAGGCGTGCACAGAGGAAAGTTCGCCGCGCGATGGGTCTGTCTGTGCCGGATGATGACGACAGTCCAGGTTCGTCGCCTTCTGTTCCACCCGTCGTCGGACTTTCACCAAGCTACTGCAGCTGGACGCCCAACAAATCCCCGTCATACTTCTATCAGCGCAACCAGCCGCTTCCCACCGACTGGAACCATGTGGCGGCAGCGGCGGTGGCAACTGGCGAAGAGCCACTGCCCTTGCAAGGCGCTCAAGACGGCGACGTTTACAGACGTGACTTAACAGAAAATGAACAGTCGAATGCGACATGTAAACATCAACCACGCGTCAAAAGACGACTCTTTGATATGGAAAGTATTCTTGCACCAGATAACCAGCTCACAAAAGAAGACACACGAACAGTTAACAACGTCTTTACACGTCATCAGAAATGTGAGGACCACAATTTCTTCGGTCTGCTGGACGACAACGCAGAGTCTGAGTATAAGGTATTAGTTTCGGTCGCAAATGTTTGCGTGTTATGTTTGAGCTTTAAGTTCGAAAACCTTGACCCAGGTCATAACCTTGTTTGACCGTATAGGTTTATAGCTAACCAATGCTACTACTATTATTAGGACCTATTATTAAGCCGCATCGAATGCATGGTGTACGGACTGTTGCGATCGATGATCCCGGGCGTCTGTCAGTCTGCCAGTCTCTCTGTCACTCAGCTTCACGCGGCTTTGCTGTGCAGACACGACTGGGCGGATCGAGGTCCTGCTTGGGGTAGAGACTCAGACTCTTGGGAACCAAAGAAATATTGTATTAGACGGGAGTCCAGATTTCCACCACGGATTCGATGCAGCCTTTGCCAAATTACTTTGGCCACTTATTACATTGAATTTCTGTGTTGTAGGCAGAAACTGATCGATGCAGTACACCGGTGATGCACGAATACAACAATGAAACGACGGCTGCTGGTGTGAGAGAAAAACAGCCACGTTGTCTGATGGCGACCTCATCTGTTGTGAACAAACAGACAACGCTGAGTTAAATCTTGAATTAATCACGGACAGCAACGTACATCCAACTACAATAAGTTACTGGATATTCTGGATGAATATGTGCTATAATATGAAACACGCTAACGCTGATTTGTTTGTTTGTTTAAAGTGTAAATGTCACTTAATGATAGGCCTATATCGTACGCGGTTTTTAAAATAAGGTATATGTGCTGAGTATTGTTGCTTAAATGCCTGTCTTTCTTTCAGCAAACATATACATGTAACAGTGGTATCTTTTCCGAAAATTGTACGTTGTACGCTGTAGGGTAGAAATAAAAGTCGGAAAAATAGAAATCGATTAAACGCCTTAAAACAGTAAGTCATAAACTTTTAAAAAATAAAATTAATTTAGCTAGACAAAGTCATGATTTGACAAACAAACTAGACCGCTGTTGATGTAGACCTATAGTCTACGTCACGATCAGTAGTGACGCTTGCCTGGACTGACTTCATGGGCGCTGGGCGGTTATAACACTCTAGACATAGTGTTGAAACATAGGCGCCGAAAGTAGGTCATGAAATAAAAGATAGCGGAGGACTCGACCAATAGGTAGTCAACGGCGTGAGATGCATCCCTCCAATATTTCAGCATTTCCCATGTCATCCCCCAGTGATTGATGCAAAGATGCATCAAGATGCACAGATTTGCATGTTGAAATTCAAAATTTTTCCTGGGGCTATGCCCCCGAACCCCCAGACCTTAACAAAACAATGCATGTACTGTCCACAACACCTATTGCGCGTTTTTACACTACCTTGTAAAAATAATATTGTCCGTTATCTGTGCTCTCAAGATAAAATTTGCTCATGAATTATGTTGGCAAACAAGTAAATAGTGTCATTCACACAAAATTGTACTGATCAGTTTACAAGTAATGTTCAATATGTCCTCCCCTGAGCCAAAAAATATAAAATTCGGTTGAGATTTCACAAAGCTATATCAATTTAACATCAAGCAAATGGAAATATGCTGTATATTTTGGGCCACCCTGTATATTGATTTAAGTAAAGCTTTCGATGTTGTGTCGCACAAAAAACTGTTCTCAAAGCTTTACATGTATGGCTTTCGTGGAGCCATCCTCACGTGGTTACAGAATTTCTTCACTGGACGCACTCATCGCATTAAGCTAGGTGGACATGTGTCTGACATTGCTCAGTTAATCAGTGGTGTTGTACAAGGCATAGGACCACTTATGTTCCTAATATACGTAAATGAGTTGATTGACATTCTTGAAAAGTTCGGAGTGAAAGTTAAAATGTTAGCTGATGATGCCAAAATGTACTTACGTATTACTGATGACAAAGATGTTGCACAACTACAGCAGGCTGCCGATGCTTTAATCAACTGGGCTAATATGTGGCAACTGTCGATTTCTGTTAACAAATGCTGTGTACTTAATGTTGGCAGTTATTTGTAATATAAGCGTTAATACTAATGATATGGTATTACCTGCTGTAGAGCGCACGCGTGACTTCGGAGTTGTGTAACGAAACAGCGAGAAACGAATACACGCTAATGTAGAACGAAGCGATAACGAATAACGGCTCAGTAGCTAACGAATAAGCGCACTTTCCTTAATATAGCCTAGGCCTAAGAAACAGCACGTTATCCACACTCGTGGCAGACGATACCGACACACAAGTGGTCGGGCGAATGAATAAATATAACAATCAAAAAACGAATAGGGGGGGGGGTCCCTACAAGGTCATTAGGAAACGAAGGTCACTAGGATAGCGAATTTCACTTTAGGTTATTGAAACGTAACGAAGAACGAACTTAGATAGCGAATAGCGAATAGGTCAGACTCTAGGAACGTATATAGGAACTGAATAATGAACACCAGACGAAGCCTTGTCTTATCCCGACTCTCTGACTCGACAGGCCCCACGATCCAATCATGGGAAATGTATAGAACGCTGCGTAGCGCCGGGCACCCAACTAAGAGACGAACCACCTGCCGTGGTCCAAAGAGATGAACTCTTCACCTATTCGGCAGTAAAAAGCGAAGACCATAGTGAATGAACCAGTTTAGAGGCAAGCGAATGGGGTGAACGCTACAGTTGTAATATCTTCTGATCTGTCACCGTCATTGCATGTTAGCGAAATTGCTGCCAAAGCACACAAGCATGCAGCTCTCATCCACAAGGCCTTTGTTTGTCGCGACGCAAACATACTTCTGCGTGCATACTTGGTTCATGTAAGGCCTCTACTGGAATTTAACTCAGTAATTTGGTCTCCTCACACTGTCAATGACATCACTGCCATCGAGTCAGTTCAACACCGTTTTACCAAACGACTACCTGGTTTTAACACATTATGCTCTCCAGACCGGCTGCAACGTCTCAGTATTCCTAGCTTTGAACTCAGCCGCCTTCAAGCAGATCTAGTTTGGTGCTATAAAATTGTGTTTGGTATGGTTGATTTAAACTTTGACGAATTGTTTGAATGGAAACAGTCTCCGGGTACACGGATTAGGCTAGAATTTTTCAATGAACGCGTATGGAATGAACTGTCTGTCTCCAATGATTTTAGCACAATTACTCGTTTTAAAGGTATTATTTCCAATGCCGATTTCTCTGATTTTCTCGTACGTTATAACTATGTTCTGTTCTGTTGTACATCTTTTTATAAGAAACTTTATTCACCAGCAAACCGGTAGCAAAATATGAGAAAACGTTTAAGGAACACTACAGAAAAAGAGTCACATAAGCCTAAAAGCTAACAAACTACGCTATGTATAAACCTATTTAATACCACATTTCTGATGGTCCTGGAAGACATGCTGCACACATTCAAGTCATCTATACGGTATACCTTGTATTTTATGTGTGTTTTACTGTACGTCACTAGGGGCAGCTGTATTGTAAGTGCACTATGTGCCTTGCTGTCCAGTCACACGTATCGGTGTCCATGGCTTGTATTTGTTTTATGACAAATATTTCGTTACAGTGTACAGTGTACAGGCAGTCTTGGGCGAAAGGGCGATACAGTAATGTTACGTTACGTTGCGTTACTTCACGTCATATTATAAATTAGTGCAAAAGCCAAGCAATTTTCGTTTCACGTTTATGCTCTACTTTTAAATGCAAACGGAAGTAAATTTTTTGTTTACAAGTTGGAGTCATTGCCAGGAATTAACTCATGGTTTAGTTATGATACTATAGGAAATGCTATTTTAACGTGCGCTCGAAAGCCAAACATGAGCCAGCTTAATCTACCGCATGGAAACGACAACTAAGAAGTGTAAAACAGAAAAAAAACTAAAAAGTAAAGACGGATATGCTAGGTGAGTGAGTGAGTGAGTGAGCAGTTTCTTAACGGCACATCAGCACATAGAAGGCCATTTCAGTGCCATTCTCAGAAGTAAGAAGTAACAGTAAGCAGTCTGGGGGAATACATGTAGTGAAACCTGAAGAAAGAAAAGGAAAGGCTGGGGTGGAAAAGGATTTGCAGTAAAGGAAGGTATTAAGCCTAGAATGAAAGAGTGAGTGGGTGATGGAGTAGAATAATAATAAATATGACTGTTGGCAGATAATGACCGTATAAGATTCATCATCATCATCATTTATTTGCTCAAATCAACTGAACAAGAAGACGTACACATGATCAACACGAGAACGAGAGCAGGACAAGAAAGGCACAGAAAACTGGCGCTTACATTTTGCCCATAA
>Ga0126335_1000787_pt1 | contig 16205 bp, 11 predicted proteins | sample OlaspJWI45metaG_FD_108409 | JGI IMG/M metagenome (GOLD analysis project Ga0126335, IMG submission 108409) | Marine gutless worms symbiont microbial communities from Oahu, Hawaii - Olavius sp. 1 OAHU.JWI-45 metaG | ecosystem: Host-associated > Annelida > Digestive system > Unclassified | place... | reverse complement strand
GATGTCTAATTCCGCAAAATATCATGTGCATGTAGGACTGTCTACTGGTGTCAGCAATACTACGGTTAAGTTTTAACATATATAAAGTTGAAAATATGAACGGGCATCGTAACATCTTTACAGTTAGTGCTGGCAAGTTTCAATGCATCACACCGATACAGCAGTTCTTTGCGACATGCTCCACTGGCAGATAATGTTCAAAGTGGCTTTGATTCTGTCTGTGGCACTAGCTTGGCTTACTTCAACCACGTCTCGGCTTAAGGTCTCCTTCGGTATCGGTGGTGCTGCGTAGGACTGGTTACAGTCCTACCTGACGAGCAGGCTGGAGTGTGTGCGACGTGGTTTGGCTCGGTCAACACATAAAACTGTGCGCTTTGGCGTGCCACAGGGGTCTGTCCTGGGCCCCCTACTGTTCATCTTATACACTGCTGGCTTGATCGATCTCATTGAGGGATATGGTCTTAACTCTCATCTATATGCCGACGATACGCAGATACAGGGCTCTTGTCGCTTTGTGTCTGCTAACCAGCTCCAGTCCACCCTGTCAGCTTGCCTGGACGAAGTGTATGACTGGATGCTGTCGAATCGTCTACAGCTGAATACTGCGAAAACAGAGATCCTCTAGTGTTCGACCACTCGTCGGCAGAACCATCTGCTGCTGTTCGTGTCGGAGAGAACTACGTGCTGCCCTCGACAACTATTCGTGACCTTGGAGTTCTCATCGACAGCAATGTCGCTATGCGGTCTCATGTGTCGCTTACGGTGTCCGGATGTTTTGCTGTGTTACGACAGCTCTGTAGCATCCGACGCTCAGTGTCCGATACTGTGTTCCATTCGCTGGTCGTGTCGCTGGTTATGCCACATCTCGACTACTGCAAAGCAACAATCGCAAGACTTCCTGCGTCTCAGCTCAGTCGACTTCAGTCGGTTCTCAATGCCACCGCCAGACTGATACATCGATCTTCTCGGTATGAGCACGTCACACCAATGCTGCGAGATCTACACTGGCTGCGGTCTCCAGAACGCATCGATTTCAGGTTAGCTGTGCTCACCTACCGATGCCTGCACGGCCTGGTGCCACTGTATCTTTCCGACTAAATCCAGAGCATCGCCGTTTCCAACTGTCGCCGTCTCCGGTCGTCGTCATCCTCGCAGCTAGTGATCCGACGTACACGGCTGTCCACCGTTGGTGATCGTGCATTTCCGGTTGCCGCCTCTGGAACAGTCTGCCGCCCGACGTCACCTCAGCTTCAACACTGTTTGTTTTTAGAAACCACCTCAAAACTTATCTCTTTTCCCGATCATTTCCTTCCTGTGTTCGGTTTCTAGTTCTGCACACCGTGTATAGTAGTGGTTTAGCAGTATTTGTACTTTAGGCCACTCTAAATAACTCTAATGTAATGTAATGTTATGTAATGTAATGTAATTTCTGCATGCCAGTTGCTAATGTCTCTGATCAGGCACAGCTCCATTCAGCTGAGTGACGCAACATGTTCGTTCCACGGACAAGACTCAGCTCAGTTGATGGGAGTTTCTGCACTGCAACTCCAGCTGCCTGCAACTCACTTCCAACCCATCTGTGCTTGTGCTCCATCAGTCATGGACAGTTCAGGAATGTTTTAAGAATTTGTACACATTTAAGATTTAACACCAATGTCATGTCATCGTCCGCCGGTTCATCAAGAGCAACACAGCAAATATCACTATCAGACCATTGATCAGGGCACACGCCAACTACTGAAAATGCACTGTTTTATGGAACAACAGTAGCATTCAAACACTGATAATCTCCAACGGCTCTGGCTCAAACAGTGACATTAATGTACACAAAAAAGTGGCAGTCTACACTTGACTGTAACTTTGGCTATCTTAACCGATTTCTGTACTTTTTTGATCGTTTTAATCATGAAGAAATTCTGCACGCAACTGTAGTCAAATTTACCACATCGCCTTAATTATGTGTGCACATTACTTTGTAAAATAAAATATCAAGACTTTTGCACTTAAAAAATGCTATCCTTTCTTGTGCGTTTATGTTCAAAGCATAATAAAACAGAAACATCACTGCCAATGCTATTTTTACAGTGCTGCCATTATGAAATTGTCATTTCAAGAGTAGCAGTCATAAACAATGTTAAAAACGTCTGCCTTCAGCATCGACGCAGGCCTACAGATGACGTCTCCACTCATCGATGACGCGATTTACAGCAAACATTGTCAGCGAACGATGACACTTTTGTGATGTCATTAGGGAGACACTGTTGACATAATAAGTAGTACTTACTCATGACAGCAATGTCACAGACAATGATGGCACGAGTAAGCACAGGCGTATACTGCGTACTACCTCAAATGACCAACTATAAAAAAACTGTACAGCTCCCGATTCCAGTTCAGATAAGAGATGCTTCTTAAAAGTGTTAATAGTATTACAATTAGTGCAATCTGCAGACAATGAGTTCCAGTTGTTAATAACTTTCTAACATCAACTCTGAATCTTCTCTTGGACAATTTCTGGTTATAGATGTGCAAATTTTTTTCAAACTAGTCAAGATTTGACAGAGCTGCAGTCAAATGTACACTCCAATGTGTTGTGAACAACAGCAAAAGTGTAGTTTTGTATTTTCTCAGGTAGGGTGCACACAAAATTAAGGTAATGTCACAAATTTTACTACAGTTGTGTGCAGAATTTTTTCGTGATCAAAGCGATCAAAAAATCACAGAAATCAGTTAAGGTTAGCCAAAGTTATAATCAAATATAGACTGCCACGTTTTATGGACCACTGTGTATATACTATGACCCATAAAAAGGATACCACTTTTATTTTGGCTCTAACTTTGTCAAATGTTAACCGATCTTGAAAATTGTTTTACTGTTGAAAAGAGAATGAAATTTCCAACAAAACTCATATGGTAATTTCCACCACACTTATGTTGCTGCACTACCTAGAGAAGTTATGTCCTAATCTGCCACTAATATAGCAGAAATTGTGAACAAAATGCATTCGTTTTTACAGGCACCCATTTAAGTACATCTATTTTACGTACTTATTGCTTGCTTACTTGTTAGCTTAATTTTTGGTTTACAGCTTTGTGTAATTAGGCTTCAGTGATGACACTGCTGCTACACACCACACATGCTACACTGTATGACTTCTCAGTCAGGCAACACCTCTTTCATTCGCCCAGATCGGTTGTCAATGAACAGGCCTGACCTCAATTTTGACTACTACAGGATTTCATGGTGTCCTGCAGCAGCGAGTTTATCATTCATGTGTGTGTGCGCTAACAATGAAAGTGAAGCAGAGCAGGTGAGTGGCACGAGCACCGCACATGTATGCAGGCAAACGGTCTACATGTAAGCAGCTACTGAACTACTGAACAGTATCGATAGCTGTTAAACATGATGCTTTCTCATTCATGGTATGTGACATTTTTAAGTTGTTACATTTGTAATTTTTAAACAAATTAGGCTTTCTAACTTTCCCAAGGTAGTGTAGCATCATACTAAAGGTGTGGTGGAAATTAGTATATGGTTTTAGTTAGAAATTTCATTTGCTTTCTGGCAGTAAGGTTGGCAACAGTTTTAAAACTGATACCTAAACTGCAGTTTTGTGTGAATACAGACCTGAACCAAAACGGGTCTTTTTTTAGTGCCCTAGACACACAGACAAGGCCTCGCATATGAGAACAAATGGTACAGGCAAAAGTGGACTTCTGTTATTTATCTGTAAAAATGACTGCATCATTACTTGTAAAACTGTTATGAAATTAAATGAAATGTTCGGCAAAAAATTTGTGCATTGTTTTGTTTGATCATTCCTGTGTTTTTAACTAATCGTTTATCATGTCCTGATATGACATTTTGTTTGTGAATTATGTATAATTGCTGTATAAATTGCTTGTGTCGTAAACCTGTTAGTTTTTCTCACATGTTTATGCAACTTTAGTGGGGGATATGTGGTGATAGGCATCCCGGCCCCTTGCTTACTGTGCTATTTTCAGCATTTACTTGCATACATCTCGCTCGGGCGGCCTACATCACGCATTGGACTAAAAAATCAGTGGACACAGGCTGTAATGTGCTACTGCAATTCAATTGCATTATGTGAAGTCAGGCTGTTAACTCATTAAGCTTATATTAATGGTGAAAGAAATCACCAGTAGTTTAATTTTAACACATTATGCTGCACTTCAGTACTATAGTACAGAATACATTTCTCAAAATTCATACAAATGATCCATATATCAACTCATACTGCTAAGGGAGTGGGGGTGGGAATGGAATGGTAGTAGAGTGTCCGACTTGGGAAAGAAAGGTCCCGGGTTCGATCCCCGGGCAGTGCCAAAAAGTGTATGCATGTTTGTAAATATTTACTATCGAGTCGCCTCTTATGTTATGTACATGTTCGTTTGTTGTTTCGGTTTGTACTGCTAATTTACAGCATTGAGTAAACCTAGCACTGCTATTTGGCAGTGAGCATATTACTACGCTAAACCTGTGTGTTATGTTATGTATATATGACGATGCTTTGTGTTCTATTATATGTACTGTCCTGCGTGGCAGATGTTGTTGTTTAAACTGCAATCCAGCATTTGTGCTGCAAAACAAATAAAACCATTATTATCTTATATATATAAAATGCAATCTGTCTGTCACATTTTTCAGCAGATCTCAACCAAATTTAGCACGTGGTATCCTTACTCACTGGGGATGGTCATGGGCCAAACAGAGTCGAGGCATCACAGGCGGCGAGGTGCGCCACCGAGGAGTGAGTGGGGGCCACACTAAATGACTCAGCTGAATTTGCTGACTAGCTACCCCTGGGCATTACATTATATTACATTACATTAAAGTTATTTAAAGTGGCCTAAAGTATAAATACTGCTAAACCACTACTATACACGGTGTGCAGAACTAGAAACCGAAAACAGTTAGGAAGGAAATGATCGGGAAAAGAGATGTTTTGAGGCGGTTTCTAAAAACAGACAGCGTTGAAGCTGAGGTGACGTCGGGTGGCAGACTGTTCCAGAGGCGTTATCTGGCAACCGGATATGCACGATCACCAACAGTGGACAGCTGCGTACGTCGGATCACTAGCTGCGAGGATGACGACAACCGGAGATGGCGACGGTTGGAAACGGCGACGCTCTGGATGTAGTCATACCGTAGTGCCAGGCCATGCAGGCATCGGTAGGTGAGCACAGCTAACTTGAAATCGATCTGTTCCGGAGACCGCAGCCAGTGTAGGTCTCGCAGCATTGGTGTGACGTGCTCATACCGAGAAGATCGATGTATCAGTCTGTCGTCGGCATTGAGAACTGACTAGGCAATTCCTGTTCAGTCGGTAATAACTCTGCCTGCCACTGGCAGCAAGGCACATGAGGCACGAAGCGCCGATAGGGGTAGCTGCTAGTTATTATAATACATGTATGAAAATCAGTCAATGCTGTCATCAAACAAAACTTGTTCACATAATGTTATTAACTGTCTGTAATGTTTTTACTGTTACGTTTGTCTTTATTTTGTACTTTTTACTTGCGTTGATTTTAGGACTATTGTTTTATGTCTCAAGTTAACTGTATGTTACATTTTGTTGTATGTTGCATGTGCATTTGCAAAGGAAAGATTGGATCATACCTGAGTGGTGTGTGGGAGTGGGGGAAGGGCTGGATGGGGGCGACTGGGTGGGCAGAACTGCTATAAAAAATAAAGTTATTCATTATCAGAGTGGTTTAAACAAGGTATCGTCCGTTATGGGACATGACGATATGTGGCCCGCCATGGTGCTCAGTGCGGTGCTGACTGGTTATTGTTCTCACTGATCCATTTACTAGGCCAACTGCCCATTTCAGTCTAACCAGTAACACCCAAAATGGTGGAACCGTACTTCCGATCATGAATCTAATTGCAGATTCTGAATTGGAAAGCCCGGTTTCCTATTCGTGCTTCCCAGTAACCACTTTTACTTTCGGAGACATTTGCATGTGACAGACAGACTGACAGACAGACAGACAGGAGGACAACGTGGAGAATTACTATACCTGACCCCCACACTGTGGTGGGCCAGCTGATAACTATACAAGTACATTAGTCCAAAATTTATATCGTCCATCACAGCAATCCGCAATCGTGATTCTGATTGAAATGATCTAAAATAAGGCAAGTAAGTAACTCGAAACCGAAACGAAACTAAGGAAAAACCGAACCGATCTGAACTGGAAATGGAAACAGCAGAACTGTCACAACCCTATCTGACAGTGTAAGAATGTTCAAGATCGGTGAGTGAGCTGACAAAGCTAGAGCCAAAATAAAAGTGGCACCTTTTTATGGCTGACATGGTAGATATAACCACATTTCAACAGTCCTTGCTTCTCTTCACTTGTTACTGATATCCACAGAATAAAATTCATGACAGCTGCAATAACATACAAACTTCACAACAGGTCAACTGGAGAATTTGTTATCACTTATAAACTGCTACAATCTAGTCTCGCCACTGCGCTCTCCTACTCTCAACCTCCTGGACTCTTGGGCAGAACAAATTAAATTCTCATTTCTCACTGAGAGCCTTTAGCCATTCAGCAACCAAAATCTCAAAGTCATTGAACCCCACCCAAAACTTTCCTATTGACATAAAATTGTTTAAAGAAAAAGATACCATTTATTTACTGTTTCAAACTGCTGCCAATTACAAACAAAATGACACCTTATTTGTATTACTTCTACACTGCAAAAATGTACAATTTGTTGATTACTGAAGACATCAATTTTACTCGAAAACACAATGACAACAGCAGTGCGTCAGCAGTGCACAGACACAAACAATGCCGTTCACAAGTGACGATAGAGCAGCAATAAAACTGGTAAGGGAAGAAAAATGATGAGGAGCAAAAAGACTTTTGCGAGATTTTCCAAACAAGCAGTGGTCACGAACTGCAGTGAAAATGCTGCTTCAAAAAATCGACCAGATGTCGTCTGTGTCACGCAAACCGGGCAGTGGTCGACCTCGGTCTGTTAGGTCGGAGCCCAACATTCAACTCGTAACGGATCTTATCTGCAGGCAAGATGCGCCAGGAACCGGAAAAAGTCCAAGAGAAATTGAAAATGAGACCGGGATATTGTAAAAGGGCGCATATGCTGTCGGACGCTGATCGAAAAACCTGTCTGGAGCGCTGTCGCGTACTTCGGCAAAGAAGGGCCTTGCAGCAGGTACACAAAATCTGGTTTTCTGACAAGAAAATATTTACGGTACAGCCGCCCATCAACACATACAACGACAGGCTGTATGACACTGCTGAGAAGATATCAGCAGTTCCATCCACGCGGCTTGTGAAAGGGCGCAAACATTTCAGTGAGCACGTTATGGTGTCTGTGGCTGTATCGAAGTCTGGAAAAACTGGTGTACATTTTGTCGATAAAGGAACAAAGGTTGGTGGTACGTACTATCGAGAGATTCTGCTAAAGAATTGCTTGTTGCCAGACATCAGATGCCAGACAACCAAGCCGTACGTCTTCCAGCAGGATGGGACGCCGTCGAATTGCGCTGACGGTCGAATTTCTGCAGCACAATGTTCCGGACTTCATCGAACCAGCATTGTGGCCACCCAAGTTGGGTGACCCAACAGCCCAGATCTCAACCCTGTGGACTATTCTGTGTGGGGTGCACTGCAGCAAATGGTTTACCAGGACAGCGTCACCAGCTTGAATGACCTGAAGCAAAAAATCCGGCATTGCTGGGGTGAACTGAACCAGGGACTGATCAACCGTGCCATTGACCAGTGGAGACCTCAACTGCGGGCTGTCATCAAAGCCAAAGGAGGGCACATTGATCTGATGTTTCACTAAGTTTCGAGTTCTTAAATTACTTTATATGGATACCTAATGATAGTTCTTATGATGACAATGCTAGTTTCCATTGTTTTTCAATATTTTGGGTACATATGTTTAACTTCTAATTACTGTTGACTTAGTAGAGATAAAATTGCAACTAAGGCGCAGTTTTACTGCAAATGAATAGCAGTTTAAGATTTTATACTGTTTTGTTAAAAAATTGCATTTGATATTGAGTAAGCTTGGAAAGTTTAAGGGGGCTGTTTTTTCGGCCCACCCTGTAATACTATTCTTACACTGATGGTTTGGTATCAGAATCAGAGAGCTGGCTATTGGCCAACTAATCGTCAACATAAGCGTTAGCATATGCTGTACAGAGTAAGAAGAGGAGAGACATGCATGTGTTATTTAAGTTGTTACCTTTTCTTTCGTGAATGCATCCTCTGAAGTGTCAACTTGATGTCCTGTATGCAAAGTCTCACCTTTTCGAAGTGTATTTGAGAAGTAGCACTTGAGGCAAATAGTCTTTTCACAAGTCTTACAATACAGTGACACAGCATCATCAGGATGAGCTTCACACATCAGTCCACCGGCTGCACTACTATGCAGTGCTCGCTCATGCTCCTCAATCGTCCGCTGCAGAGCAACATTCTTCGGTAGACTGCATACTCCACGACGTAGCTGGTACACAAGTCGGCATTCTGGACAGCGCAGAAAATTGCCGTCTGTAACCAACTGTTCGGCACAAGCTTGGCATACTGTGTGTCCGCAGCCTGGCAGCAGCAAGGGATTCTTGAAAACATCAAAACACACTGGACACTCCATTTGCACATGTACACAAATCTGCTGCAAAGAAAAAGCACCTACACATTGCACACACATAAACTGAATGGAATTTTTTTTTAAATCATTAAATTATTCTGATCATGAACTTAGTCTTTCTGATAATCATCCAGTTTCATGCAGTTTAGATCAGACTTGGATTCAAGACTTGTTTCTTGAAGACTGAGACCGAGAGCAAGACTACATAATCAGAGGTGGAAAAAACAAAGATGTTGTGGTAAAAAAATCAACTCATACTATAAATGAGCTTACTTCACTTTTTTGTGCACAAATGCTTGCACGTCATAGTTCAATAGAAAGCTCAGCCAAACACTGTGCTGCAGCATCAGACTTTACTACTAATTATTGCAATGCAAAAGACCAACTGGAAAGCTTCGTATTGCTCATTCATTTAGCCTCATCTGCAAATGACTATTGCTGAAAAAGTTCTCCACAAAAGCAGAGATGGCACTGGCAAGTGGAGAAGAGAAGACACTATATGGCAGTAGATGTAACAGTTTGTATATGTCGTGGTGTGCCACTTCAACCAAAGTGCATGAGTCTGATAGACAAGGCCCACCTGGCTTGGTCACAAGTTTACACTTAATGTAGTCCATCAATTAACAGTAATCAAAGGCTCATGTAATGTCGAATACTTACAAGCCTTGGTTTTTAGTGTATGATCTGCTGTTTTCTAAGCAGTAAAGTTGCTCGGGTTGTCGTACAAGATATGAAGCTTAAAGACCAAGACCGAGACTGGAGGGTCTCGAGACCAAAACCGAGACTCTGAACTGTTTTTATTTAACTTACTACTGTTTTGCAAATAGTAGCCCTACCGTTACAGCATTGCCCTCTCACAGCTCTCTCTGCAACTGTGGTGTGGCAGTGAGCAGACACTCAGTGGTATTGACAGTAGACCACACCTCTTAAATAACCTGCTGTTACCTTCCCGGTTTTTACACCGGTATTCATTTTGCCTACCCTGGAGGGATGACCAGGCTGAGTTTGTCTGGGTGGCTGATTAAATACCGAGAGGGTGTGTATGCGGTTCGATGTTACCCATCCCAGGACTAACTGTGCTAACCGGGCTTGACACAGAATAACTACGTTGATCTAGATCAATGCATCACCACTACACCAAACCACCACCATCTAGCACTGTTGTCATTTTGCAAGCCTGCAAGTGCGCATGGCATCCAGCGAGAAATCGGCAGTTAGGGACCATGCGTGCGCACGGCACATATAACCACCGATTACGTACACAGAAAAGCTCCTGGAGATGTCCCCTTTACGGAAATGAAAAGCGGTGCTCCTGGAGTTTCACAACCTCACCTAGAAAGTCGGCTACTCGTTTAAGGCTAGGGCTAGGGTCAGTTTCAGACTTTTGGGTTTAGGGTTAGGATGTGCTAAGTAGTAGAGGTATACGGGTTGACCATTTCAGCTACCCGACCCATACCCATAACCAATGATGCTTACCGGGTACCCGTATCCAACTCGCGCCGAAGACTTCTACCTGACCAGACTCGCAGATATACCCATACCTGTAGCTCACCCATACGATTACCATTACTATGTATAATAGCAAGAAATCATGCTAGATTCAGTATGTGGTATGGAGCATATGTGCACGTGGTGTGTCTGTCTTACCTCTTAACTGCTAATGCTAACTGTGAAGTTGTTTGTGCATGTAGGGTGCATGGAAATGAACATTGGCTTTGTTGAGAGCTGACAATGAACTGAACTGTTGAAAGGTAATGGCTGATAAATGTCCCTGACTGCTAGGTACTACTGGATTATTGCTGGACAAAATGCAGTAAACAAACAGTAACATGGTGATTGACAAAAGAGGCACTATATAAAGTGAATACTGACTTTGCCTTGGACATTCGGAATTTCGGATGTATTATTTCTGTTGCTGAAGTAGTGCTATGTGCTATTCCATGCAAGAATACAGTCCAATATGACCCATTGACTTACGGTAATATGCATGATGTAGACAGCAGATAATTATAAACTGATGAAGGCATTTTTCTGAGACATACCTTACAGTTTTACACTGTAGTTAACAGCAGTGATAAGCCTAGATAAATTTATTCCCGCATTTCCAGTTAGTGGTGTTTGTTTTAACCCTACTAATATGGGGTCAAAAACGACCCCACAGCCACTTTCATCTGATGCCCTTTTTGACCCCATTTGAAAATGAAACGATTTTCGACTGATAAACAAGTAATTGTTCTTTCCACTTTATATATTTCTGTGAATTGACAGTTTACTTGTTTGTTGCATAAGCACCAGAGACAGCGTGTGTAGTGACGTCAGAAGCAGTTGAGAGACAGTAGATGGTACGATTGCAATAACTGGGGGCCACTTCCACCCAGTACCTAAGTATAGTACACTCAAGTTTAACAGCAAAGTGCAAAAACTTTTGTGCATACTCACCCATTATTGCAGCTGTTGCCAACTCCTTGAAAAATTACTAAAAAAACTTATTTTCAATATCCGAAATACCACAAATATGCAAACTGTCGTGGCCACCCTGGTCCCGGCCCTAACTCCCAGACATGACCTTGACCCCAGCCCTGACCACAAGCCCACCCCAACACTGACTTTGATCATTCTTGAAAAATGAAGGTGTCCCTATACCTTTAGCCACGAGTATTTGCATATTTGTACTGTTTCAATAGAAGAAGGCTTGATAGTGTGTAACTTGGTAACTTTTCATGCATTTAGTGACAACTGCCGTCATGAGCAAGTATGCGAGAAAACTTTTGATGCATTTTGCTAATGACATTGGTGTACTTCGGTACTGAGTAGAAGTGGGTCTAATTACTGCAAAAAGAAAAGTAATCATTACTGTCAATTTTGGCCACCTTGAAGCTATGAATACTTACAGAAAGATGTGGGGTCATTTTTGACCCCACTGGTACTCAGTGGGTGTAAAAATTTCCGGTATGTCTGGGGTTAAAACAAATGTTCTTTTTAAAGAACTTGTTTGTTTTGGTTTTAAAGCAACACAAGAAAATAAAAATCGATAATTATAGGTTCAGATTGGCGATCTGAAAGTAAGTCAAAACCCGATACCATCACATTGCACCGATCTGAAGCCAAGATATCTTATAAATTGATACTAGTCTCAGATGGGCGATCTTAGGTGATGTCATGTAAAAAAAACTTTTATCACCATATTAAGTTTGCAACTGTATTATCGTAGTTTCGACGTCATTGTGCTTTCACTGGAAATGGCTCTGCTGAGTGCTGATTCTGGAGTTATGGGCTCTTTTTCAGCTATACATGCCATATGGAAGCTGCCTACCGTCACATTGTTTGCTAGTTTTTTGAACCAGGCTACCAGCCCTGTGTAAGATCTGTTATTACATGTTCCAGTATGACCCACAGCATCACTCTCAGACAGCACTGGTGAAATATAATCAACTTAATATGTGCAAGTCTTGCCGTCATATCACAGATGTCCATATTGGTCCCACTGTACTAAAAGTCTGATGCTGCCTTGCCTATTTGGCAATTGCCCTCTGCTTCTACATCACCATCGCACATCAGCTACAAAAGTAGGTGAACCAAGCCACATTATCAACATTACCTTTCTACCCTAAAGTGTGCTCGGATATTTACATATCACCGGTTCAGAAATCTGCCATGAAGCATTACTGGTCTACTGCTCTTGATGACCTCAAGCTGGCGAGTATCAACACGTATGATATGTGAGTTACGTCGTGTAAACCCAAACAAGGCCCAGTTTTTGATGTTACAAAAGATACTAAATATAAATATAAATTAGCTGTGCGTGATGCAAGAACGTCATGTCTGTGAAATGTGTGGATGGCAAAATTAATAATGAACATATATCTAACGTTTTTAGGGATAAACTCAGTTCTGCAAGTGCCACATTTAATGATCACATAACTAACTTTAGTTCTGTATCAACTAATGGTGTATTTATAACCAGTATGTCATCAGTTGAGGTGGTGGATAAGCTAATTTTTCAACAGAAGAAGCATGGCAAAGCAGCTGGCAATGACAACTTATAAACTGAGCATTTGACATTCTGTCATCCCATCATTTATCTAGGTTATTCAAGTTGTGTTTGAAACATGGTTATGTCCCTAATGGCTTTGGTCGTGGTATTGTATTTCCACTTGTTAAGGATAAACATGGCGATATGACTTGCTCAGAGAATTCTAGAGGGAGAACAGTTAGTCCATGTTACATCTAAAGTCTCTGAATTGTGTTTACTTGAGTCCTGTGTATATGGCCTTACTTGATGCTAGTAAAGTGTTCGATCATATTAACCACGACAAACTGTTTGCTAAGCTTTCTAAGCGTGGTGCCCCACAATGTTTTATTAAGGTCCTGTTCAGTTGGTACAGTAAACTGATTTCTTGTGTATGTTGGAATGGTGTTTTTAGCCTGGAGTTCTGAGTAACTTGCGGTGTGCTTCAGGGCGAAATTTTATCACCATTCATACTGCGATTCGTCAGCCTTATGACCGACACATGGCGCGTTAAACGCTGCATAATAATAATAATATAATAAGCATATATGAATTTCTGCATAAGTTGAGTAAGAGCAGTTATGGATGTCATGTTGGTAATATTTTCTTTGGCTGCATCATGTATGCTTATGACCTTATACTGTTATCTCCTTCATTGTGCGGGGTTCAGTATATGATTGACATTTGTTCAGATTATGCTACAGACCATTCGCTGGTGTTTAATGCCAAGAACACTGTATGTACCATTGTGAATGAACCTAAATGTTTTATATCCGATTTATCTATGGACAATGACGAGATCTAATTTACAGATCACTTTAAATATCTTGGTGTTCATTTTACAGTTGTTGATATTGTCCCAGTCAGGCACAAATTTTTATAGTGTGTATAATTAGCAGGTATAATTGCACGTAGTCGTGGGGTCGCTGAACCAGTCCGTGTACAGCTTATCAAGTCGTTTTGTTTGCCTCTGCTTGTCTATTGCATTGGTGCTGTAAAGCTTAAAGCTTCAGCAGTTCAACAGTTGTCAGTGTGTTGGAACGACGTTTTCAGATGTATTTTTCTCTTTAAAAGGAATGAATCTATTAGAATCTTGCAAGTCAACTTTGGCACTCTTGACTTTAAGCATCTGTACGATGTACAGAGGTGGAAGTTTATTCATACCATGAGGAACAGTTGTGCATACTGGTCTGGATTTGTTGAGTTGTTGAATGCACAGTTTCGCCAAGCAGCTTATATTGTTGAGAGGTACAATACTTTATGCACCGGCCATTCAATAGTTGATGCAATATATAGATAAATGTCAGAGTATGTGCTAATTGTGCTTGTTGTTTGTGTTTGCACGTTTGTGTTTTTCTTCTTCTTTATTTTCTATTTCTTCTTTGTAGTGTCTGCATTCATTACAAATAAAGACATATATTATGTTCTTCAACAGTGATGGTCTAGCTGTCACTTGTCCACTGTAGATCTGCATTATCTCCATTCTTGCAGCACCAATTCTACCTTACCGGCTTCCGCGTCCAAGTTATTGTCATCAAAGTACATCCTGTCTTGACAATGATAATGTCAAAATATATGCACTCAGGTACTTTAATAATATAATTCTTGTTACACTTTCTTGCACACTCGGTATAAGATCAATCAAGTACAAAATGTACGTTACGATGTCAAAAAATAAAGACTTGATGCTATGATTTTGGGCAAAGGTGTCCTTTTGGTCTGGTGGTAGAAACCACTATTTTTGCTACTTACAAATGACAGCAAATATCATCAAATACATAAATATGAAGAAATAATCTACAGGAAAGCAGAAATTCTGAGTGTACAGTGAGTCATAATGCAGCATGTTGGAAGTCATCAATTTTGACAGAAGCTGAGTGTATTAAGTCTGTTGTGTACATTTTATTACTTACCTGTATTGCTGTACTATTGTTGTAAGCAGCGACACACTTTTTTGAGTTAATTGTAACTTCAAAAAATTATTTTTCAAACACTTACGCACCTGTTGCGTCAGTCACGAGACTCCTTACAAATACACTTAAACTGGGTATGACCTAGAAGTCAGTTCAGCTATTGGGTGTGTTCTTTATCGAGTCTCATTAAAACTGACAACATATGAACCAAATACTGAAACTTTGTAGTAGTAGCCAAAAAACTGATTTCTAATTAGCCATAACAACCACCAGCCACGGCTGAGACACATGATTCGGCCTTCGGTAAAATTTAGAAAGCTTCTGTATATTAGCTGCTTTTATACTAACCATGCCTAACTCAGATCTGATTCAAACATTTCAGAACAGAGCCTGTGACCTATGTGACCATGTGCCTAGCTGGCACTTGTGACGCATGCAGGGCTTTTACATGTGGGCCTTTGGAGAGCGCACTGGATAGACCTGTATGCATCACACGTACCGGTAAGAGTTTGCATTTTCTTTGTAGTGTTTTAAAGTAGATTTTATTTTATTTTGCGACTTATAAACGATAGCAAACGATGTTAGAAAGGAAGACTTAATTTTCTACCGGAAATGCACTCTGTTACTGCACTCTACTTAGTGTGACAACTGATTCTCTACAGCCATTCTGTATCGGTCACTAACACAGTATGCAGCTTATTCAGATATTTTCCATAATTCTGTTTGCTGCTTATACAGTTACTAGACTAATTTTGGTGCGTTTCATCTCGATTTTTCGTCGTTCTAAAACATTAGAGAAATCAGCAATCAAAATTTTTTCGCTAAAAATAGTTAAGCAAAATTCGATAGGTGGCGCCATCGTTGTATTTGCTGCTTATTCAGTTTATGGACAAATTTCTGTGCGTTTTTTGCTTGAAATTTTCGGCCCATTGGTATTTTGTTGTCTAGCTCTATCGTGAAAAATAATGTTCCTTTATACCAGTAAAACCGGTGTGGCAGCCCATTCTTAAGATAGTTTACCCCGCGGTAAAAACTAGCTAGCCCATAGTTACACTCCGGGTATAAACTGGCGTGTCAATAATTACCCCATCCGAGCCAAAAATTACCCTCTCTCAGCAAGTCTTCCCCTGCGAACATTTGCACTGTTCAGAATCACTAATCATCAATTCATCATTGGTCAGATATATAGTTGACTAATTTTAGATCGCAAAATTAATTTTTTTTTCAATTTTTTATTTCTGAAAGTATCAAGGAGTTTTGCCCTTAAATTTTGTTCAAATTTTTATAAAAACAGAAAGGAAGATAATGATACCAATCATTTAATGAAAATCATAATAAATGTGTATCTCTCAGTTCAGTTAAAAACTATCAATATAATACAGCCATAAAATGTTCGACATTCGTCTATCAATCACTGTACATTCAAAATAATGCCGTAGTGGTCACCCAAACTGTTGTCCAGGTGGGTGTTAATAAAATGCGGAATGGAATATGCGGAATGCACGTGATTGGTCGACGGCGATAACCACGTGACCACACACATTCCGCATTTTATTACACCTGCTGTTTCCACAGTTGTTAATAAAATGCGTAAATCACGTGCGGAAATAGTGAATACAACTTATAT
>Ga0126335_1000786_pt1 | contig 16225 bp, 15 predicted proteins | sample OlaspJWI45metaG_FD_108409 | JGI IMG/M metagenome (GOLD analysis project Ga0126335, IMG submission 108409) | Marine gutless worms symbiont microbial communities from Oahu, Hawaii - Olavius sp. 1 OAHU.JWI-45 metaG | ecosystem: Host-associated > Annelida > Digestive system > Unclassified | place... | reverse complement strand
GAGTGTCGACAAATTCACAATGGCAACTGCAGCGTGCTGTGCACTTTACTTTATTGCACACAAATATGAGTATTAACTGAGTACTGACAGCAAACAACTAGGTTTTATGTGGTCTGTATGGGAACAGCAGCAGTCTGTGTGGTCGACCCCACCCAACATGAATGTGTAGGGGCCGCTTACTCTCCCATACATTCATGTAGACTAAATTTCTATATGCAAACGGGAACGGTAAAATACTGCGGGATTCCCGTAGTTTTCCCACAGGAACGGAAATTAGAACTGGACTAATTACTGCAGTGACAGCAAAAATAGGAACGATACGTGTACAGCAGGATCGGGAGAGCATGACTTACAAATGAATATAGATGAATTGTCCAGTGAAAGTTCAAAAGCAGTTTCTTCACTAATGACTGCCCACGTGGTGACAGTGGGCATGCAGTCGTTGGTGGAACAAAGTGCCTGGGATGTAGGCGTAACGCATTTATGAGCATAGCCGATAGCATCTCCTATATCATCTCAACTCCTTAAACCGACAGTACAATGGTCGCCGTTGCTGGAGTGCTGGGGTTGCTCTTTGGCACAGCATCAGCAGCAGACTGTTTTCTTTAAATTGAGGTTCTCTTGATAGACTATTTCTGCGTGGACTCAAGAAGCGGGCTTAGCATATTTCTCTGTTGATGAATTCAATGAACTACATATATCTAATTACTATTTAATACCATATTGTCATTTGCGTCAGATTAGTCATGTGAATGGCATGAAAATTACTACTGCTAATTTTGCATGTTTGCATAACATGTAAGCCTACGTACAGGAATGGGACAGGATCAAAAATGGCGCTAGCAGAAACAGGTCAGGAATGTCTGTGGGAATAGAATGAGAGCAGAAAAAAAGCAGAAGTGGGACAGGAAGATTGAAAAAGCATTTTCATGCAATACGCAGAACAACATAGTCCAGTGTAACTGGAGCTACCTACATTTGGAATTCACACAAAATGCACATTATTTTCATGATGAAGTGGCCTACTAAATGGTCCTTGCTGTTTGTGGCACACAGACAGTGAGTGTCAACGTGTCACTGAGAGACAGCCATGATACTGAATGTTGAGCTGTCTCTGGCTATGTGGCATGACCCATGTATAAGCCAACCCCCAAAGCTTTAGCACCAAAATTTAACCCAAAATTGTCAGCTTATATGTGAGTATATATGGTAAGCACACATTCATGTATTACAAGAAAACAGTTTCTGTGCTGTACATATGACACACCTTCAGTGCTGCGATCAGGAATTTTTATAGTAACATTATGAGTTCTGGAGATTTCTTGAATACGATGACCCTTTGGACCCATGATGCTTCCATGATGCTTGCGCGGAACAACACACTCCAGTGTAACTTGAGCTTCCTACATTAGGAATTCACACAAAATGCACATTATTTTCATGATACAGTGGAGTCATATGAGACATGACTCCATCATTTCACGAGTGCATTGTAGCGATTGAGACCTGGATGACAGCAAACCAGCTAAAAATAAACACTGACAAAGACAGATTTCATCTGGCTTGGCTCTAAGCACCAGCTAGTCAAAATTAAATCTCAGTCCATCACGTTTGAGGCAGTCAACATTCCCGTCCCGTGCCATCAGTAGTCACCTGTCTCGGGGTCCAGCTTGACATTCAACTTACTTTCATGCTCCACATTCAGTGCCTCGCTTGCCACTGTTTCTACCATTTTCAGCAGCTGCGGTTGGTGAGGCAAATGCTGACAACAGACTCAGCTAAGAGATTGCTAGTCGTCTCAACTACTGCAATAGTGTGTTGTATCAGATAAAGACCACTGTCACAAAGACATTGCAGTCAGTTTTGCACTCTGCTGTGCAAGTCATAATGCAGAAGCGGAAGTTTGAGCACATAACACCGACACTTCGAGATGATCTTCACTGGTTGCCAGTTCCAGAGAGAATAGTTTTCAAGTTCTGCACATTCACCTTCAAGTGTCTCCATCAAACTGCACCGCAGTACCTCCAGAAGCTGTGCATTTCAGTTACAGTGAGTACCAGTCGCTGCCACCTGTGCTCTGCTACTCGTGGGGACTTGCTTGCCTGTCATATGTCCAGCTTTGGACCACGCAGCTGTGCTACCTGCACTCCAAAACTGTGGAATAATCTGCTGTCATCACTTTGTGATCCAACACGGATGGCTTTGGTTCAGCCTACGGATGTGCACTCCTGACTGTTTATGCTGTAAGAGTGGTAACAGTCTTGAAATACTTGGCAATCTAGACACTTCAAACATTCATCAACAAGAAGTATGTCTGATCAAGCACGCATTAACATGATCTAAAATATGTAATTTACCAACAAAGAGCAGAATCAGATAAAATGTAATGCATGACCAGAAACAATAGTTACATAAATGGGTGCTCCTGGAGTTTCACTACCTTATATGGAAATCCAATACCTATGCACTCCAAACTTACCAAACCCTAAGTCTAAAACTGACCCTAACCCTAAAACATGTAGCCTACTTGCCATGTGAGGTAGTGAAACTCTGGATGTGCCCAGAAATGCAGACCATCAACATACCAGCTCAGAGACAATTTCATTAATCCGACTGATGGCACCATCTACACAATCTTTTGCTCCTTTCACAATAACACGGTCACTCTTTGATGAAGCTCGTGGGAAGCTCACAGTAACGCCGCCAAAGTCTTTGCTGATCTGAGCAAGCATTTCACCTCGCCGAGCAACAAAATATCCATGATGGCGAGGGTCGATGCGAATCTCGTGCTCCGACTTGTTCTCCTTTAGCACAACACGAGTCGGGACATACAACTCGACTGACAAAAACAATCACTATTTTTATCCATTTCAACTCACTATCAGGCTGCACCAAATGCAGACTATTGTGACCAATGATCCCATAGCATGGTGTGTCAGTCTGTCTGTCATCATGTAGTAGCAATGTGCAAAAGCTGAAAGGATGGAAGTGAAGACTCCTCGGAGACGCAATGCACATTGTATTAAGATGGTTCCAGATCCCCCTACAACACGGGGGATTCTACGCAGCCTTTGCCAAAATACTTTAGCGTCATGTTAAGTTCAATCAAAACTAATATATTCTTTGCCACCAATTTACTATATGACCACAATAAGTAAATACTGACAAGCAGAGACACTCACTAAAGCATCGATTCGTGCTTTCAATTCTTGCACGGCACTGTCAACATTTTCCTTTTTACCAATGATTGTTATAAGTTCTTGATCGGTATCATTGACACCAGGAAATGCAATGCGAGTGTTTGTCCAATCACGTAAGTCTCGTATGTTGGAACCACCACGACCAATCAGAAAGCCGTGAAACTCTGGCCTGCAGCGGACTTCTGCAGTGTAGCCAGCTTCTTCCTGCAATAATACAATGTTTTCGTAGTGCTAATTAGTACTATACAATAACAAACAAAGATCAGACAAAGTAGTAAATTATAAGCAATTGGCTCGAGTGGATAGGTATTAATGAAAGCTAAAGTTTATATGAGCTTAAATGCATCAATATCAAATTCAAGATAGTTTTGAAGGCACTGACCTACACACTACACTTTTGGTATACAAGTTCCATCTTTCATAACAGCTTCTAGGTCTAGTTTGCTGCATCAAGTTGCAAGATCAAGGTCACAGCAGCAATAACACTGAAAATCCCAGAGGAAGCGTGCTTGTTTGAAAGTTAAGATAAACTATGGCAAGCTGTATTGCCCGTGCCTGCAAGTTTAGGTCTCATTATATTTCTGGCTGTATCAACAAACTGCAGGATAAGAAAGTGTAGTGTGTAGTCGAAAAAATGGTCAACCTTGCTGCAAGTCAAGGCACCGTGACAACCATGAACACACTGTGACAGAGAGAATCACAGAGTGTGTGCACACCGAAAAGAAAATGATAATGCCTCCAGCGCTTATCTAGGCAGTGGCAACAGTAAAGACCAAGGGGAAAATGGCATATAACGAAATAAAACACATGTGATCTGCCTTTGACTAAAGGAATTCTAATACAAATATTACCGATTAAATTCAGAGCCTTCAACAACTCTAGAACTCGCCACTTACTCTATCATTAGCAACTTCAAGAAGCCGCTTTCTAGCCTTTTCCACCTCCTCTTTCAAGCCGCGGAGATATACTTTGTCACTCTGCATGTTTTCGTTAGGAAAACGAATATTAATGCCGCCACACTCTTCACTGATCTCTCGAATCAAATGACCCTTAGAACCAATCATTGACGTGTGCCACCTTTGTGGAATGGTGACAGTAATTTCAACGATGTTGACCTAAAGTACATCATCACAAACATACAACAATACATGGTGTTATAAAGTTATTCACTAGCAGATATGCAGAAGTCACAATTTCATTAACAATGGCTATTAAGCATGTCTGCAAACTGTGCATATGCTGCTAGTTGAACTTGGTAAACTGAATTAGAGAACAACACTGTAACGGGAAATGCAGTAAACTGGGTTACCATCAACAAAACATGACTAGACTTATTCAAAGCTTTCGATTAACAATTTTATGACACATTGTCTTTAAAAGTTATCTACTGCTATAACCCTAACAGGTTTGTAAATCCAATACTTTATGCTGATTAGTTAGTTTTAACAGAATCCAAACTACTGTTAAATTCAGTAAGACTGCATTAATAAGATGAGACATATATTACAAGTGAATATCACAGTCCAAAAATTCTCATATCAACAATTTACAGCAAGCATTTATAAACTGCAAGAAAACAGTTATAGTTGTGGCTGCAAGAAACAAAATAAAATACCGTCTCCTTTTCAATAGCTTCAATCATACTCTTTGCCTTTTCCACATTTTCCTTCCTGCCAGTAATTGTGATGACATCACTGTCACTGTTCTCTCGAGGGAAGTCAATCCTTGTGTCAGTTTCATCACGGATCTTGCGAATCTGTGCACCACCCTTGCCAATTATCTTCGGATATACTTCCTTCGAAATACGAACTTTGGCTTCATGACCACTTTCCGCCTGCACAGTATTGCAACAATGTTTACATCATCAACTCCTAATGCAAGGCAGTGTGTGCTGACTAAATAACTGCAAACCAGATCTAAACACTGGCAAACTACAAGGTCGTCTGTGCAAAAAAAACAGCAATAAAATGATGAATGGTACGATGTGTCAAATGCTGTTGTTATCTACCAACAAAACACAACTTAGCAACATCAGTCTAACTACAATTCTAACAGAAAACATGCCCACAACTGACATTCGAAATACTGTTTGTTTTTCTAATCCACAATTTAAGAAGTAAATTAAGTGAAATAGAGCAGTAAAAGTAATGGAACCTATGTAACACATAAGCACAGATTGAACTCATGGCCTTTACCCATCAGTTTTCTTTCTCCATTTTGTTAATAAAACATTTTTTCACATCCTCTTTGACACCATCCAACCAAGACTTCCTGGAATGTCTTCTCTGCCCTGATACACCTACCTTCATCATCATATAATACTTAACCTAATTAGCACCATCATACCACATAACCCATCTAATCATAAACTGTTTAGTCCTATCTGAATTAACCTTGTGTTCCAAGGACTTCATTGGCCTGGTATAGAAAAGCAATCTATACCTTGTCCTGAGCTAGCTGGTGCAGGTACTTGTAACACTGGTCTACATCATTCTTCGGACCGCGCAACGACACCACATCACTCTGTTTGCTTGAGTCAGGAAATGATATCACGACACTGTTGAACTTCTCTCTTATGTCACGAATCTTTGCACCCTGAGCACCAATGATTGCCTTGTGATACCGGTGATCGATCATGATGTCCCGTGTTTTCTCATTTTCCTAAAAATAACAATGCTCTCATCACAGCAAACTGAAACTGTGTGACTAAAATTAATGTTGTAGCAAAAACAAAAACACCAACTGAATGCAAAAAAATGTAGACCATGACCACAACACATAAAAGTTAGACCTAACTGACATTTATTGAGATACACATTAAGTCTCCTTAGAGTTTACTGCAAGATCAACAACTAAAAAGCATGAACACTTATCTCACTTTATTTACAAAATAATGCCTTAAAACAGATCAACCAGCTAATCTATGTGCACTGTCATCTCAGGCCCGACTTGAAGCTCTGCACTGGCCACCAGTTCGACAGAGAATTGTGTTCAAGGTCGCAGTTCTCACCTATAAACCACTCCACACCCAACAACCAGTTTATCTTCATTGTCCATTACACCCCTATCAGCCTTACTCATACTCCCGTACTCTGCATTCCACTTGCCATAGCCTTCAAGTTTTGGTCGACGCTCCCTCAGCTAGGCTTCAGCAGAAATCTGAAATAACCTCACCAACATTATCAAAAACTCACATATCCTCACCACATTTAAAACTTGCCTTAAATCCCACTTGTTTAACCTGGTCAACAAATATTAGACACGACTGCTTTCTCCACATCTGGTGACTGCCCGCCCGTGCCTAAGATTAGACTTTTTGACCATGCGCCCATTATATGTTTTTGTATTATTATTAGTGCAGTGCTTTGACGCTGTTGGTTGGTTGGGCGACAGTAAGGGCATTCGGCCAGTAAAAAACCTTGGGGAGGTTGTGGGGGTGAGGAGGCCGTTAGTCTGGTTGGGGTGGTGCCCACCCGGACTGCAGTACCTCTGCCCCAATTATCTTCCCCTGCTCCATAAAAATCCAGAAGACAGGAGGTGGGGAAACCCAGTCTGAACACAGCACAGCCCTATGCTAAGGCAGAAGGCAGAGTGTTTCGTCTGGTACCGGCCTACCCGGGTTGTCCCAGAACAAAGGCCGTTAAACAATTGTTGTTGTTGTTGTTGTTGTATTATCAGATTACTATCATTATTTGCGAACAGCCATTATTCGTATTTTTCATCTGCTAATTTGTTAACTTTACAAATTATTATCAGCATACAAACCATTTTCTCAACCATCTCAATCAACTGCTGTTTAGCACGAGCCACTCCCTCCGGTGTGCCTTCAATCCTCACTACACCATCACTGCTGTCGTCAGATGGCACACGGATCGATACATCAGATTCTTTCTTTATCTTCGCAACTGCATGTTACAAACATCATCTCTCGTTGTTTGCAACAACTCAGTCACAGTCAACTATAACGACAACTAGAGCAGTAATCAACAATCACAAAGCCACACTACAATGTAAACAAGTAATTTGGCAAAAGTCTGCATCAAATCCATGGGAAAAATCTGAACCCCATCTAATACGTTCCCTGAATACACAAGGCAGTCCACCCCGAACAGGACATCAATACATTCAGCCATGTTTGTACAGTAAAGCCATGGGAAGCTGTGACACCTACAGACTGACAAACATACAGGATCATTGATTGCAATAGTCCACATCTCATGTGGCCTAAAAGTGTCTTAAACCTGATAACAACTGACTGCTGTCTTATCACTGCTAATCACATTAAACCTGTTGTCAACTGATGTGGCCTCAGCACTCGGCAAATGCGGCTGTCCACCACAAAAGTAATGTAAGCTACATTTGAAATATTAGCGAAATTATGTTCTGTGCTCACTGACAAGCATAAATCACACAGCCTAAAATAAACTGTACTCCAAGAGTCAAAATTTAAACACTGACTTATATATGGCTAGGATCATTTTATTAAAACCGACAAAGTCATTTAATAGTATTTTTACATAGTTGAAAAAATAAAATATCTGTTAAAACAAGCACATCTGTCAACTTCTCCCCACTCAGGTAAATATATCCAATATGAGAAACAGCCTGCACAAACCATTTGCTCCACTGCGTCCGATAATGTGACGATGGTATTTTGGATCAATTTTGAGCTCAACAAAAGCCATACGCGACACCTGCGTACAACACAAAAAAACAGTAAAATGAGCACAACAATACATTGCAGAACAGCACAACACTGCTGATAACAAGTGCAAAATAATTAAATGGAAACAGTTGCAGCCAAAAGATGAACTGTTAAATAAGATAGTATAATCTATCGTAAAAGTTCTTATCTCAACTCTCTGTCCATTTGACCGCCATGCCATCAGCACAAGGCCATCAGTGGACAGCTGCAGCACAACTCTGGAGACGACGACCAACTCTGGACAGGCAACCTCTTCCAATGTCCAGCCAAACTCATGTGGCTCGTCAACATAAAAATACAGCAATGCTGTCCTCGAGGACAGTCTTGGCCTCAAGATGCCTCGAGGACAAAAATAAAGTCTTGGCTTTAACTTTCAAGACTTTTGCATCAGTGATCACTAATCAATCTATTCTGCATTTCCAGCATAGTTACATGTTTGTTTGAAATGTTTGTGCTTACAGCATGATAATATTCGGTTATCTGGTTACATTAAAGTTTCTCGTTACATAACTCCAATTAAGTCCTGGTCTTGAGATAAAAGTATCGGTCTTGAAGAAAAGTCTTATCTACATCACTGTAGAAATATAAACTACAAAAAACAAATAAAATCAATTATCAATGGCAAATTAAAAATAACAGTTGGCTTTAATATTAAATACTAAAGTAATTATATAATCACAATTACAACCGAATAATTCAAGACGAGTAATATTAGTAACAGATAAAAATAACAGTTACCAGCTCCTCCTTCTGTTCCTTAATTTTTGCTTCAACTACTGCAACTTCTTCTGGAGGTCCCTCGATGACAATTTTGTTTTGATCGTCATTAAATTCAATATGGACCTATATAAAACATCACAAATATAAAGTACAGCAAAAAATATGTCAGTATTTTAGTACTTAAGAACCAATTATCAAATTCAAACAAAAAGCCAAACAAAACTGAGATAGTTTGCATGCAGAAACCTTTGGAAAGTCCTGGGTAATCTGTTTGATGTTAGCTCCCTTTGGTCCAATAATGAAGCGATGTAGCCAGCGGTCAACTGCCACTTCATGCATTACAACACTATTTGCCTACACACAGCACATCTAACCATTTATGGTACCACCAAAAAAATGTATTCAAAGTGCAATAATAACTGACATGCATCAACCAGTAATAATGGAATAAACAGCAATTAAACTGTAAGTGTCAATGATATAAATTATATGTATGTTTTTGTGCTAGCAGAATTGTGGTTTTAATCAGCTCAGCACTAAGGTTAGGTTGGTTTGAGGACAAGTTTGGAGATCAGTTTACTTGGGGAGCAGTTGACTAGAGTAGCAGTATGGGAAGTTAGTAGTTAAGTTCTACATTTTGTGGCATATCAAAATGGTTGCTGTAGAAAAGTATATTATCATAGTACAAGTTGTGTTGATGCAAGTAAAATGTAGTTATCTATTGTAGCATTGTCGATACCAAAAACATACATACTGACTACTCCACACAATCCAGACCTTTGTATAGACAGCAGTCAGGGCCAATCCAAGCTTCTCAGCATCTCCTCGCAGTGTTATTGTGTCAGAAGATGTATCTAAAGGCGGCACTTCGACTGAAACACCAGTCTCAGCAAGTATCTCATGCAGGTTCTGTCCCTTTATGCCAATAACATACTTATGCTGAGACTTCTTCACTTCCACTGCCACCATTGCGGTCAAGCGCCTCTATTCATACAAGACATACAAGGCATATTAGATCAATTTCCAGTCTTCTAAAGAAACACAGTAATACCAACTTACTAAAAATTTAGCGAAGTTAACTTACTTTAAATTACTTTTTGTTGTACAGAACAATTTTGAATAAGTTACTATTTGCAGTAACAAAGTTATTATGTATCAACTGATTACTACTTCTACTTCCATATCTAATTTCTAACAAACTATGTATATAAACATTAAACAAGTATATAAGAAAGCAATATAACAAACAACAAAAGTAATTTGGCAATGGCAGCATCAAATGCCTTTCCCCTAGCCATGGGCAGATGAGGTCTCCCATCTAATACTATGTTTCTTTGGTCCACAGGAGTCTCCACCACAAACACGACATCAATTCGGACATTTTTGCACAGCCCGTCTGGCACCCATGTGACAGACTGACTGACTGACACTAGGATCACCGTCTCACAATAGTCTGCATCTCATGCATAAATGTGGTCTAATAATACTACGAACTTGAAAAAGACAACTTTTAGGTAGATCATCTAACTGTTTAACAAATATTATCTGAAGCATACATCCACTTACCCTGGTTTCGTAAATGTGTTTAATTTCACATTCAGCTACAATGACGCCCTCCTTCTCACCAGAAATACTCACTTCGTCTTTGGCAAGGGACACTGGAGGAATATTTACACGCGTGTTAGTTCGCTCCATGATATCTTTGACAGTTTGGTTAAAGGGACCAGAAATAAATGGGTGGTAGATCCTTGGAATTGGCAAGCGGATAAATGCCAATTTGGCCTGCAACAATAGTAAACACAAAGTTTTAAACATTAACAAATATATAACACCATCAAGAGATAAACCAAAGTATGTTTAAGATAGCAGCACAAATATTGATATTAGACATCATTTTCTCTTGCTACTGGGTCATGGTGCAAGCACCAAATAGATCCATACATATGTCAAGTAGCATTGGAAATGATTCTGTACTGTTCTACACAGGCTGCCACAAAAGTGCCTAAATGCTAACTGCATGCCAAGTGCCAAATTCAGAACTAGTGCTAGAATTTGCACAACAAGAATCCACATTATTATATACAGACTCTGTAAATGAGCTAACCAACCTGCTCGTCAGAGATCAACTGAATTTCATCGACTGCTTTCTCAATGCAGTCTCTAGTACCAGTGACAGTTATCACATCAGATGGGTCCTCCTGGCGAGGTATCGAGATCTTGGTTGCTGTTAGCAGTTCCAGCTCCGAAAGACGCTTACCCTTTAGTCCAAGTATAAACCGATGATGATCCTTTGGTATTTTAACGTTCCTTGAAGTCTGTAAGTAACAAAAACACAGAATACAGTATGACTATTTACCATAACATTCATAACATCTGCTGTATCATACAAACTGCAGAAAACGTGATCGACATCATCAAATCATATTAATGGCTAGTTTGTTAGTTCATGCTAGACACAAATGGGGACCAGCAGAAGAGATGCAAAGACTAGTGTTGCATTGTGCCAAATTACTAACTCTAACAATATTAGTGGTAACTGAGTTTACAGTAAAACAACAAGGTAAATAAATTACTTAAAAAGTAACAAATAGTGACCTGTTAGTCAGCTAGGCCTACTTTATATTCAGAAACAAGTAACCAGCAAAAACGACTCTTCTACCCGAGATCACACAATGTAGGTAACCTGTGTCTGAAGCTGCTGGAGAACCAGTTTGCGTGCCACTTTGACGGTTTCTTCTTTGCCAGTAATGACAACCGATAGACTTCGGTCTTTTGCTAGACTAATTTCTATGGCAACACCTGTATGGTACACAAACACCTGATCATTTATGCAATAAACAATCAGTTCATTGTAGTGCAGCTATGGAACATTTCTACATCCATAGTTACATTTTAAGCCTGAACAGTGACATCTCTTCAGTGAACTGCAGTATACAAGCTAGACTGACACCTAAAACAGAAACATACAGTAATAAACTACCATCTGACTGAGCCAGAGGTACCATTTATATGAAAACACGAAAAACCAGCTTAATTTTCAGTACCTGTTCTTGCCATTATGTCGGAACAAATCTTGTTCTGCACTCGACCGCGTTCACCAAACTGTTGTTCAGACATCTCCTTTAACCTCTGTTCTTCCACAGGAACAGAGAATACCTGTACGAGCAAATGCACATCATGAAAGTAATGCAAAATTATCAATACAACTATTGCTGCCTCACCTATGGTAATCACTGCAAAAGAAAATGGTCTTCTACCATACCACAGTGCTGCTATGCTGCTTGCCAACAATTTATTTAATTACAGATTACGCTGTTTGTACTGTACAAGCAATATAGCATTCTAACTGATGTTTCTTTTACACAAGAGGAGAACAAAACCTGATAAATGTATTGACATTTTACACATAGGTATTACGATATAATGGAAGCACCCCAACGGCATTTTATCACAACTGGCAAACCTATAAGCTATGATGTGTAAATTTTGCTATGAAACTGTATACCTGTGTAATGACAGAGGACCGCAGGGCCATCCTGTTTGCATCTGCAGCCCATTTGTTACTGACAGCTTGGTCATGCCATGAATCAACCGTGTCAGGAGCTGTGGGCAGCGGCGGAAAGGCTTCGGCATACGTTGGCTCGTACGCCTCATCATTGACTGTAGCACACTGGTGGTCATTATGATTGTCTAACTCCATATCAAAACTCATCTTTAACAACTCCACTGCTCTTTCACTTCACAGCATATGCTACAGAGACAACAGTACTTGAGACATGTCTAACAAAATAAAGTAGTAAATATGACGACAATAAACACCATTAAGATAAGCACAGATAATTACTAATAAGTTGGTGAGTAATGCTGATTACAGACAATCAATCTGTCGCAGACCTTTGTTGAGCAACTTTGCTGTGCTGCAATAAATTGTGGTAAAGGTTTGCAAAAAATCCAGTGCTGACAATCCACCACTTTTACCACTTACACATGACAGCTTAATATCATTAAGACATAAATATGAAAAAATAATCTACCGGAAAGCAGACATTTTCAGTCTACATAGAGTTCTCATGTGGCATGTTTGAACTTGCGTTTGCATTCACTTCCACACACGCTGAGTGTATTAAGTCTGTTGCGAACATTTTATTAAGTGTTGACGTACCTCTATCGCTGTGTTATCATCTGTTGTATGCAGCGACAAACTTTTTCAGTTAGTTGTAATGTTGAAAAATTATTTCTTAAACATTTACGCATCTGGTGCATCGATCACATTGTCTACATAGAACTACGCGGTACTACTAAACACCGCAAGGGACCGTCAAGTCATAAGTGACTGCCGTGGTCCAGAATTTTTGCATAAACTTTCAGTCATATCAAAACTGTTGTTGTGACGCCATGACAACGTTACTTCTTCCACCATTCTCACATTTAATTTTAACATTTTCTACGGTTTACTCTTTCAACAAGGCAGAAGGCAGAGTGTTTCTCCTGGTACCGGCCTACCCGGGTTGTCCCGGAACAAAGGCCGTTAAACGGTTGTTGATGTTGTTCCATAATTCTATTTGCTGCTTATACAGTTAATAGACAAATTTTTAATGCATTTTTACTGGAAATCTATGACTTTCTTTAACAATGTCTCCATCAAAACTTTATTTCAAAACTGTATTTCCATAAAAAAAGTTCAGATAAATTTGGCAGGTGGCACCTTCATTCTCTGTGTTTATTTGCTTTATGGATGAATTTTTGTAGGTTTTCCTACTGAATTTTTCGTCCTTCTTCAACGTTGTCTTCATCAAGTTTTTGGCACTATAAATAGTTCAGATAAATTCCATAGGTGGCACCATCATTCTGTTTGCTGCTTATTCGGGTTATAGATGCATTTATGTGCGTTTTCCTTGATATTTTCGTCATTCTTTAACATTGTGATTGAAATTTTTTTGATAAAATAGTTCTCATCAATTCGCTAGGTGGCGCCACTGTTATATATGCTGCTTATACAGTTTTTTGGACAAATTTCCGTGCGTTTCATTGCTTTTTTAAGAATGTACCCACCCAGAACCCCATGTTTATACTCGGTCCCGCTAGATTTGTCGCAGTTAGTGGTGGCTTTGGATTGCATTTCCGGTAGAAAATTAAGCCTTTTCTGCCTTTCTAACATTGTTTGCTATTGTTTGTAAGTCGCAAAAATGGTAATTTCAGGCACTGGACCTATCGCAAACCTTTACCTAAATTGCACATCCGCCATTGGTTGTTGCTGCATTTTGCAACAAATCATGCAAACAACCTATGACAAACCTGCAACTTGTTGCTGCACAGCAAAGCTGAAGAACAAAAGTCTGCAACAGGTTGAATATCTGTCATTAGAATAAAGGCTTACTGTACCATCTGACATATTAACAGTACAGGTCATTTTGGCGACGAGACGGTTTTCAACCACTAAGTTAGCCATATTGGCTAACTCTAATGTGATAGTGACACATCATGATCACTTTGTGACAAGATCACTTCAGGCGACTAAGTGATTATGCCCTGTGAAGAGCTAGTCATGTTAAAAAAGTTCACTGTTGTAGGTACGTATGTATGTATGTATCAGACATATATGTTCGCACAAACACTTTACAGCGTAAACCGCCACGGAACCGCAATGAAAATGTATTACATGCTCGTCATAAACTGTCAATGGAAGTGAATTGCATACAGCTGGTCCAGAATAAGCGAAACTTCGCTGTCAATATCAATGTTTGTTCTGCCGTATGAGATGACGAGGTTGCTTTGCACTAGTTCACCCCCCAGCTGAGCGTACGGCATATGACATCTACACGCTTAGCCATCATGATATGACATAGTTCGGATTTCAACCGTCGATACCACCCTCTTAACATCTCATCGCACGGCAGATTTAGCGTCATGCAGTATATGACAGAGGCTGTACGAAATATGCAGTCCAGACTGCAAATCAAAATCAGCTGAACGATGGGTGTGGCACTTCCAACATCGACAAAAATGTCATGTAGCACAGCGGCATGCCCTGATACTTACGATATACTGTTTCACAGATATCAGCTGCGTTATATGCAAACGTTCGCACTGCAAGACAATAACGTATTATAGAGAACAAATATTCAACACAACCACTACAACTGCCAACGTTTGCTACCACGTACACAACCAAGAACCTTATATCTGGCAACCACATGCAAATATAACCTTCCGCGACGATGATACGAGCTTTGTGATTCGACAAGTCAGTAGGAGGGGCCATTTCTCAGCCAATCATGAACAATTTAACAGAAAAACCAGCCACATACACAAAATAGTTCCGCAAGCAGCGAAGGAATACACTACCTAGCCACCGGTGCTGGAACTTGGAAGACGTCAAAGGCTGATAAATATGCGGTCAGATGATGGGTACTGAGGCTGGATGTTGTTGTTGTATTGCCTGTGACAATGCACTGACAATCATCAGTAATTACCTTATGGCAGTACGAGCGATTTGTCCGTATCTGTGGAGAGAGTTGACAGTCAATTTGTTCGGCAGTGACAGGATCTGCCGTCCCATTCACCGCTTAGTTCCAGGGCAGGGCAAATTTCATGAATGGATTCAATTTCACGCTTCAGCGCTTTGTAGCGTAAGAGGTGTCGTTCTTCGTATCTTTTGCAGGTTCTTGAGTGAGTGAATAGAGGCTTAACGTCCAACTCGACACTTTATAGGTCATTTTGGGTAAGATTTTTGCAGGTCACATGACCCAACCGACAGTGTCAAAGCACTGACGGAAGCCAGTTGGTCCCTGAAATAAGCTTAAATGCCACCAGAACCACTCCACTGTCACAATATGAACTGCAGGCAACCGCCTCTAGCCTAAGCACAGCGTAGGGTCCCAGTGTGACAACAAAACTATCTTGTATCTGTAAGCTGCCTAGAAATTCGTGCTTGTTCTTGAGAATGCGGGATAACGTATTAATCGCGTTTTATATGCTTGGAAAATATTTTAGCTGAAGCTAAGTTTGAGCTTCTTCATGATTGACTAGAATTTTTGACTTCTCAGTTTTTGTTTGCCTGAACGTTTGAGGTTATGTGGTAGACTATTATCATATAGTCTACCACATGAAATTAACTATACATGTACGATAATAGTCTACCACATAACCTCAAACGTTCAGGCAAACAAAAACTGAGAAGTCAAAAATTCTAGTCAGTCATGAAGAAGCTCAAACTTAGCTTCAGCTAATATCTGCCCTAGTTAAATTGACTTGTGACCGTATGTTAAACTACCACACTGTTCTATCTTCTGGACGCTCTGCCTCTAATGTTTGGAATGTGGGCGCTGAAAATGCGAGACTGGAAAATGCGGGACTGGAATTATCGGGCACAGGAAACGTATGGAACGCCACGTGTGGCATAACCTAGTTTTTTTGTAACTGTATGCACAGTTATAGGCATAAGCACATGGTACACATATCAGCACAGAGTTAGGCTATCCCGGCTCACCTGAGTCACGGTCAGTGTCGTAATTAGCGTCGTGTCTGCTCGCGAACGATTAATGTAACAGCCGAAACCACTGAGTAGGTTTCAAGCCTGCCTGCATCGCTTTGATAACGG
>Ga0126335_1000785_pt1 | contig 16253 bp, 12 predicted proteins | sample OlaspJWI45metaG_FD_108409 | JGI IMG/M metagenome (GOLD analysis project Ga0126335, IMG submission 108409) | Marine gutless worms symbiont microbial communities from Oahu, Hawaii - Olavius sp. 1 OAHU.JWI-45 metaG | ecosystem: Host-associated > Annelida > Digestive system > Unclassified | place... | reverse complement strand
TTTTTCGGTACACTGTCGGACATGGTGGCCTCCTTCCCTGGCTAAATGTTTGGTCTCGCAACCTTTATTTAACCATATCGAGGCCACCGCCTCAAATGTGCGAAAAATATTATACGTTATGACCGATGTATTTCGACTTCCTCCGATTAAATCGAAATTCGGTTCTCTAAAAAGCTCCAGTTGCCATAAAGTGCTCGGATATTGGGTCCATATCCCATGTAATATTTTTCCAAGTAATTTTGGAAGATCTCACGGCTTGCTGGACGATACGCATACACTTTTTGCCAATGTTTCTTGATTTCCGACGATTAAACCGGAAGGTATATTCGTCAAGATAGTTTTGAAGATATTTCGGCTCAAACCGACCATGGAAGGTTCCTCTAATGAGCCGTTTTATCAGAGTCGTGACCAGATGGACGCCATACAGGTTTTCGTAGGCGCCCTTTTTGTATTGATTCGTTTTTTCGTGTCCAAATCGCTCTTTGTCTGTGCGACATCGCTAATTATGATAAAAATTTCAAGAAAAATGGGGTAACACTTTTCCGGGTTTCTGGATCGTTATCAGATCGTTTTTAACAAGCCAGGTTTTTGCTGCGATTCTCCAGGCGGCCGTACTGAGGGTATCCTCTCCGACCTTTTCGCTCAAGTCAAGAGCCAAGTCCCGGATCCACCGGTAGGCCGTTTGTCTTTCCCGTTTGGAGTATCGCATGCGGTTATTGCCAAAATAATGCTGACAGGCCGTTCTCCCTCCTAAAGACCGCCTGGGTTTATGGTTCAGGTCGTGGGCGGCGTTTTCGACCAGCAGAAAAAGTTGATCAAGATTGTTGGCTTTATTCCGCCACGTGTTCAAAAAGTCTTTGAACTCCCCCTGGGTATGTTCCACCGCCCCGTTGTACGACGCATTTTTCACTGGGCTGTTGATGGGGATCACCATGGCTTCCTCCAGCACCTCATTAACCGATATGTGGTTGAGATTACCCCCATTATCGCGTTTGATAAAAAGGGGCGGGCCGAAGTGGGTAAAATGGCGATCCAGGTGGCCGGACACCGCCTCCCCGCAGGGTAGATGCCTTGTCGCCAGGGGAGGGAACTTGTACTGGGAGCTTAGGTCCTGAAGGTTCTGAACATGCATTTTACCTTCGGTAAGTCCGGCCGTGTATTCACAGCCGTCCAGCGCCCAGACCAGGTCTGGGTGATGCCAGATCACCTGACTTTTGGCCTCGGTCCGCTGACGGTTGCGATCTTTACGAACCCTTGCAACCATTGCATTCAATTCCCGTCGGGAGATGGCGCTTTTATACGCGGCATGCAGTGAACCGGCGCCTCGGCTCCTCTTTTTCCCATGATGCAACGATTCGATTTCTCGGTTCAAATCCTTAAGATCAAGTGGAGCAATCTTTTTCGGCCCCGGAGATTCAACCGGCGGATGACCCACAGCCATCCGCTGTTTCCAGCGCATGAAGCTGGCGTAGTTGAGATTCGCGTCCTCAACGAGCATACGATAAGGAAGCGCAAACCTCGTCTTCATATTTTCGATCAGGGCGACCGCTTTCATTATCCGCTCATTTTTTTTTCGTCCGATCCGATCCGGATCGAACCTGGATACCTGAGACCAGATCCTTTAGAACCAGCCTCTGCCTCAACAGGTCGTTCTCCCGGAGCGTGTCGGCAAGCTGTTTTTCCAGGCCCGCATCCCGGGGAGGGACCTTCTCCGGCCGACCGACTCTCTTCTGAGACACACCCTCCAGAAGACCGGTAAGGCCCCGTTGCTCCCATTTGTAATAGGTCTTGCGGGACACCCCCAGCTGCTGCGCGGCCTGAGATGCCGTTATCAGCCCGCAGCGAACCTTCATGATGAGCTCGGCTCTCTTCCGGGCTTCTAAGTGGGATTGAACCATGGCTGCTGTCCAAAACTACGATGGGTTGGTCTTTACGGCTTCCTGGACCGCCTTCAACCGCTTTTCCAGCTTGGCGGCCGGGTCCGCTAAGTTCTTCTTGATCAACCGGGTCAGACGGGCATTTAATGTCGCCGGCTTCTCCGGTCTCTTCGGACTCAGGGCCGCGACCATGCCTTCCATGGCCAGGTTCTGCCACTGGTTCAACAGCGATGAACTGATGGACATCTCCTGACACATCTGGGTGCTCGTGCGCCGTTCGGTCCATACCGACAAAACGGCCATGATCTTGTCCTGCGGATTGAAGCTGCGTCGATTGGTTTTCTTCATGATCTATATCCTTTCTGACGTCATATACAAGTTCTTTTTCTTGGGACGGATCCTCTCCATCCACCAGCATCTTGACCTTGCCTTTTTCGGCACGGATCACCACCGACTGATCACCCATGCGCCCCACCATGTAAAACGGGTCCCGCGGTTTACCTCGCAGTGCGAGTTCCAGGGCGTTTTCCTCCACGCCCTTAGCCAACGTCTTTTTCAGGGCATGCTGGATCTCGAAAAACCGGTCCGCCGGACACACGCCCCCAATGCCTTGATGCGGACGTTTGTAGTTATAATATTTGATCCAAAAAAAGGTTCTTTCGACGGCATCCTCGAAGCTCGTAAACTGCGCCCGCTGCAAAAATTCACCCAGGATCGTCTGCCAGAACCGTTCAATTTTACCCAGCGTCATAGGGTGGTGCGGACGAGATTTGATGTGCTTGACGCGGTCTTTTTTAAGCTCTTTCTCAAAACGCGTGGTGCCCCGCCAGTTCGTATACTGACGTCCGTTGTCGGTGAGCATCTCTTTGGGTACGCCGTATTCGCTGATGGCGCGACGGTAGGTCTCGATTACATGTTCAGCCGTCTGGCTGCGGTAAAACCCAAGACTGGTGATATACCGCGAATAATCGTCCAAATAGCCGATCAGGTAGGCGTTACGCCCGGCCAACTGGAATGTCATGATATCGCTTTGCCACATCTGGTTGGCCGTGGCCCTTTCGAAAAACCGGGGCTTGGACGGATTCTTTTTGGGCTTGGGTTTCTTTTTAGCAGTAAGCCCCTCCTGGGAAAGCGTACGCTGAACGCTGCTCGCACTGGTGGGAATCAGAAAAAAGCGCTTCAGAATATCGGCGATCCGGCGCGCCCCAAAACCGGGGTTGTTCCGTTTGAGGTCGATAATTTTGCCACGAACATTTTCGTTCATCCGGCTCGGCCGGGGCGACCGGGGATCGTCATGCAACCCCGCCTCGCCGCGTTCACGATACGCCTTCGACCAACGGTATACCGAATATTTACTGATACCAAATTCCTGGGCCAGGATCGATACACCGTAGCCCTCTTCCAGACGCAACCGCGCCACTTTAAGCCGAAAATCGAATGGGTAAGGGCCAGTGGTCCTACCCCGCCGTTTTACTTTTTTTCTTTTCTTTTTCTTGACTCTCATCGGGTACACTCCTTCCTTTTAGTTGAGCCATACTATCCGGAGTGTTACCCCTTTTTCTTGATTTTTCGGTCTCATGATCTGGCAATTAGCGCAAAAATGGCGCTTGACACCTGCGGATGACTCCTCGATATATTCCTGCGCAAACAAACGCCATTCAGGTTGTGTTGGAGCATTTCCCCTATCTCCAAGACCTGAAACAATGCGACACGCAGGGCATCTAACCTTTCCTTTGGACAAGGTCCCCTGTGCGATGCGAGTGCGCGTCCCGCATCCGCATCGGATTTCCTTACGATCAATAGAGAGTTCCGATATATTATGGCAGTTCTTGCAGAAGGCCCACTGAAGACCCTTTTCCTTGCTGTATGCCAATTGGTAATGTGGATGAATTTCAAATGAAGTTCCACACTCGTCGCAGGTTCTACATTCGACCCAGAAATGATGTAGGACTACCCGCTCGCCAACTCCAGAAACGGTGGTCCGATGAAATGGTTCTATCTGTGCAGACACAGAATCACATAAAGCTGCGATCTCAGGTGCTGACGGATCAAAGGTCGTGGCTTCGAGTTCAAACCGTGTGATAAAGGTGGCCACCGGATCAATATCGTAGCCAATCACCTTTGCCCCGCATCGTTCCGCCTCCACAAGACTGGTGCCACCTCCCACAAAAGGATCGAGCACAGTGGCCCCTTTAAGGGGAACTTTCCCGAGATACATATCCCAGAAGTGATCCGCTTCATTGTGCTCCAGAGACAGCCCTGTCAGGATGGTTCGGAACTGAGAACCGAGTCTACGCGCAAACCACCGGTGAACTCGGTACAGTGGATTGGTGCATTGTCCCTCCCGCAAGGCCAGTTCAGCAATCTGGACAATGGGGATTTCGCCGGCTTCGAGCAGGGTATGCGCAGGCCAACCGCCGAAGGCGAATTGCCTGCGGTCTCCGGTAGTCCTTTTTGCATGGCCAGCGTTAGACATAGAATCTCCATCCCTTAGTAATATTGCCTGATATATCCGAACGCCTTTTCAAATAGATCCTGGTCCTTAATCTTGTATTTCATATAGATTACCTTACGCAGGGCTTTTTGAACCTCACGTTCCCCGGCTTTGGTGTTTTGCCAGCCGGGAGGGCGGACCAGCCCTTCAACCTGTCGTTAAAGAATTGTGCTATTTCCTCGTTCGTCATGTGCTATATCCCATCCTGTATTTGCTTTCTTTAAACAGTCATGAAACCTCCCTATCGCCCAGTAAGTTGAACGGGCTCACAGGAGGATCATATTCTTCCCAGCGTCGATGTCGAACGTCCTCATCGAGCAGACTCCAGTCGGTGCTGTTAGCATGGGAATGAGTTCTACAGTCCAATCCTCCCGGTGTAGATATTCCGCACTGGTCGGTAAGAATGAACCGATCATGCATGGTCTCCGATCCTGGAATGGATTCCCACAGAAACACCTTGAAGCGATGACCGTCATTTGTAACCAAGGGTCGGAGCTTCTGCTCCCATGCGTCAAGATAGTCTGTCAGCTGTTGACCATACGGTTTCTGTTTTCCAGCTTCAGCGTGGAGGTGGATGCGACCGTGAAGCCTTGTATGTCCCCTTTGTCCCATCAAGTTCGAGCAAATGGTAACGGTGTCAAAGTAGCGGGTCTCATGCGAATTCATATAGGGATCGATGAGGGACAAAGATTTTGCATATCGCAAGATCGGTGCAAGGGCCTGGCGGTAACCTGCATCGGATCTTGTAAGGGTCAACGACCTTTTCCGTCTGCCGTTCCACTGCTCTGAATCCAGGGAGCCGAGGAATTCAACGAAGGCATCGCATTCTTGGCCGCATGCATCAATCATCGATTGGCTCAAAACAATCGCATGAAACGGAATTCGCTGGTGGGATTCCAAGGATAGGTTAAGCCAATCTACGTCGGTTCCAGGGTCACCTGTCATGCACTTCGGATGGCGAACCAGTCGGTGCCGACTATCCAGCACCGAAAGGCATGCCAATACCTTATCCTTTAATGCAGGGGAGAGTGTATTGGTTCTTTCCTCTGTTACATGCCGCAGCCATCGATCCTTGTGCAAATTTGCCAGGAGTCCGTTTTCGGCTAAACCTCGAAGGAGTTCAACTATAACGATGCCGGCGCTGCTCTCCGCATTTACGACGGAAGCATCGAATAACTCAGGCGTCATGGCAAATTCATAAAGCACAGGCAGCCCCTCCTTTATGCAAACCGTTCGCGGTAGCCTTCTTCAAAGAAGCCGCCCGGCCACGCGTCCAAAAGCTGCCCCTCTTCATCCAATTCCATATGGCGTATAGCCGACGAAGTTCCCTTCGGCTGAACAAACAACACACACACGTCCTTTGGAGTGATCTTCGGAATGCCCTGAGGAAGTTCGTCATTACTGGTTTCGCGCATCCGTCGCATCACTCGCAAGAGTAAATGCTCGCTGTGGGTTTCGATCAGAAATCGATTTTTACCTTCGCTGAGAGCCGATTGAATGAAAACATCTCCCAAGTCAGCCTGAAGTGCCGGGTGTAAATGAATCTCCGGCTGCTCGATGGCAATTATTTCGTTCTGCGCTGCATACGCGCCGACAAGAACAGGAAGGACCTGGCTTACACCTATGCCCACATCCCGATGGCTGACTATTGTATTCGACCGCCGGTCAATCATGATCAATTCGTTGAGCTTCTCGATATCCGAAGACCGAATAATGTCTTGAAGTTTCTTGACTTCCTCTTCTGGGTCCTTAACTACGGGATAGGCACCGGATGGCGTTGGTTCGTCGTCGTAATCAGCTTCCAAATCGAGTTCAACCTGTTCAAGACCATCGAGAAGCGGTTCTTCCAGTTGGTCAATGCCGACCAAATCACGTACGACCAACTCATAAGGTGTTTGCAGTCTGTCCGAAGCTGAGAGCCATGTGTTCACAAGTTTTCTTACATTGGTATCTCGACGTATCACGTCCCAAGCGTAACCACCACCGGCAAACCAATTGGGATCATGGTGCTGAGAAAATGCAAGATGCCTTGGTGGATAGGAGCGTAGAGGGCCTAAATATTGAAGTCGGTTTAGCTCTAAGTTGATGGTCCGACTGATTCCCCTGATCAGTTCATCCAACGTGCGGGGAATAAAAAACCTGACAGCCGCCGCTAAGTCTTCTTTCCGTCGCCCACGGCTGACAGGAAATAGAGATGCCTGTGCACCAGGGGTAAAAGCTTCTGATTTGGCCAAACCGTCGGGCAGAAAGTTGCCTATTGAGGCGACAATTTCCGGGACAACCTCTGTAATCGCTTCGTCCAGTCCCTCGTAATCCGATGGTTGGATGCTCTCTGTAGTCGTGGAGGTTTCGATAATGGCCTTTACAACTTCACGAAATACTGGATGTTCATGGTCCAGACGATCCAGCTGGAGCTTTCCATCACGGCGTTTGCTCATTCGCACAAGACTTCGGCTGTCGCCCAAGATCTCATATGAATGTATCTCGGGCACTGCATCTTGGAGGGGCCGCCCTTGGTCATCAAGGGCGATGCCCACTGCCAGAAATGCTGTTAGATATTTCACTGAGGCAAGCAATTCAGCTAAACGGCCAGTAAAGAGAGCTGTATCCAATTCCACAGACCACTCCACCCTGCGGCCAACATCGCGACGGTGAATAAATTGGCGAAAGCCACCCAGGTCCACAGCCTCGCCGCCCACATTAGTGCGGTGAACATCCAGCTCTCCTGTTTCCTGGGCGTGACGAGCGAGAATTAGGCTGTGGAGAACGCTCGATTTTCCCGAGCTATTTGCTCCGTAAATCAACGTCAGGGGACGAACGGGAATCCTCTGAGATTCCGCAAAGGCCTTGAAATTTCCAACTTTTATAGCAGTCAGCATGGTTATCTTGTCCCCTCCCAGATTTGCAGAATGTAGGTGAGCCAGGAGTCTGTCCGTAACAGGAGGGCGCGAAGCTGCTCATCCGTCAATTCCGATTCAAGTTCATGGACTCGATTAAAAATCTCGACCAGCTTCACCAGAGCACGCGTGTCTTGGACAACAAAATCGCTCAGCGGTTCATTGTTCAGGCAGCGGCAGACATACAAAACGCGGGCCCTTCGAGTCGGACGCCCCTCATGGAGCAACCCATTTGCTTCACCCGGCATCCACTCAATTACGTTATGGTCAGGGGCAAGACGGCGTAGCAGATGATTCCAAAGCTCTCTCAATGACGAAAGAACATGCCTTGTTCGATCAACGCTCCTGCCTCGAAGGGCATCATGGGCCCCGATGTATGGCCTGGCCAATGCTGGGTCAACTCCCTCAAGCAATCCTATGCAAACAGAGGTCTCCTGCTCTACTTCGGCGATTAGCTGTATCTCGGCAGCATCATGCTCTTCTTCCGAATCATTAGTAGTGTAAATCTCGTCCAACGCGTGACTTGTGGTGAAGATTTCGCGTGTTGCCCCGGGTAAAGCATAAACAGGCAAGCGGGCCACGTCAGGGAGGGCATAAATCGATCCAGCCAGTTTCTCGTAAGTCGAAGTGATCCCACCGATGGCATCTTGAATCTTGAGAAAAGCCGGCTCGGGTAATGCGACGCTACGTTTCAATGCCTCAAAATCAATTCCGGCGAAAAGCCGCTCAGTGACCGTCAACCGACAGGTTATATCCCCGAGCGATAACTTCGTCGCCGCTTGAATCTGGGCAATGCTATCGTGCATTGGTTTGATTGCATCGAGCCACGTTTGGTGGATATGCTTAAGATCCTCAAAAACACGGCTTGAGGCCGAGGTCTGATCAATCAAATCTTGCCAACGCTGATTTGCCTGTACGATCTCAGTCAACCGTGAAGAAGCAAGTCCTGAACTCTCAATGGATCGAACCATGTCAAGATGCTGCTGCCGAATCGGTTCAAGGGATCGCTCCATCTGTTCATAAACGCTCAGATAGGACGGTTTGACCAGGCGGTTCAAACGTTCCATTTCCTCCTGGATTTTCAGGTAGGCAGGCCGAAACTGTCGAAGATCGTTGCTCATGCGTCTGCTCTCAACTCCTTATTTCTTGCGGCGGTTATAAGGTGACTGATTTGTCGGCTTGAGAGAAACATTCTCCTGGCTCGCTTTGGAGCGGATCGAGTCCTCGGTACGGCCGAGCTTGAGCCCGATCACACGTGTCGGGGTGTTCTCCTTCGCCAGTTGGCGTAGACGAGAGATGTCTTGCTTCTTCCATGATTTGCCGTGTTGAGTTGGTTTTTTTGCCATTGTTTGTCTCCTTGTTCTATTTGTCTTGCAGGAAGCCGAACTCCCGGAGCCCATTTATAGTCGAGGCCAGGTTCTCATCCGAAAACTCGGGACGATTCAGCTTTGCTTGCCATTCAGGGTGTTCATTTATCGAACGCTTGATGGTTACCACCGATACTTCTCCACCCGAGGCAACAATTGCCTCAGCGGCATGAAGTACTGTGGCCCAGCGTTCCAGTGTCCTCCATCCCCAATCCTTCGTTTTTTCAAGAAGCTCATCGACCTTGTTTTTTGCCGTGCCCAGGACCTTCGCAGCCTGCTCAATGCCCTTGGTGACATCTTTGCCCGGACGAACCGGTTTCAGTTCACCTTGCGCCCGTCCAAGCACAACCCATTTTTGTTTTCGAGCCAGGCTTAGAAACTTGTGGATGTCGTCATCCAGAGGACCTGCTGCACGTCGAGTGAACTCCTCAGTGAGTTCAATTTCAGCCTTACGCTGGACCAGGTAAAATAGCTTGGCGACTTTAACCCGGCCAAGAGGTCGATCATCAGCGTGGCATCGGTCGGTGATGTATGCAGTCAACGCGGCCTTGTTGTAAATATCATGCCCGGCATGGCGCTTGGGCTTTGTCTTGGAAACACGCTTCTTGGCAACTGGAGTCTCCAGTGTCTTGGCCTGCTGTTCCATCTCCGCCAGAAGCTCTTTCATGTGGGTCCCACGCCACTTGGAGGTGAGGTCGCCAGTAAAAGCACGATGCAAGAGGACAGAAAAGAGTCTCTCAATATGATCACCGGCGTCTTGTCGGTGTCTTTCATGGCCATAAAGGGCAACAAACCTGTTGGCAAACGTCTCTTGTTTTTCTGGCGGTGGAACAAGTATCTCGATTGGATAGATACGACTTCCTGATATCAGTGGTTGGCCAGCACGACCAGCATATTGATTTAGGTTTGCCACTCTTAGGGCTTCAGCCAAATAACGCGGATGGAGGTCTTTGGATTGTTCTGCAACATAGAGAGCGTTATCTGTGACCCAACAATTCGGCTCTGAATAATGGATTGCTCCACAGTAAACTCCAACACGACCCAACACAATTACGGGACGCTCGAACATAAACTCAGAGTGGTATCCGTTGATTCCATTCCCACCATAGACTGGATAACGACCTGCAGGGTCCATGTTTTTAGCCGGAAGGAAGTTGCCACTCCTCACTTTTATCAAATCGCCGAGTTTCTTTTTCACAAGGCCTTTCGGATTGGTAGTCGGATCACCAAACATTTTGTAGAAGAGCGCGGGAAGGATGCGAGTAGCCTTAGCGTCAGCCTCTGCACGCTTTTTTCGCAAAGCATCAGCCTGGTCAAGAAATTCTACGATGTGCTGCTGCTCTGATAATGGCGGCAGGGGAATCTTATGCTTCCAGAACTTTGCCATTATGATGCGAGGCATCTTGACGCCTGCAACAGCGACGTTGGCAAAATTTAGAAAATGATTAGAGCGCAGATAATAAGTCAGATAACGGCGATCAAGAAGATCAGAACGGGGTCGCAATGGAACCAGTTCTGTGGTTGCAATTCCCGGTTCATTTGGGCATAGTACTTTGTTTGGCCGCAATTTAGAATATAGGACATTGCCATCATCGAAGACATTGGTTGATGCTCCTGCTTCTGCCGCTAGCGCACTCTTCTTTTTGACGATATGCCCTGTTTGGCTCTCTATTTGATCTAACGTCAAATGCCATACCATGTCATCTGGCTCGAATCGCAGATTGGAAGCCTGCGCTGGTGCTACCTGTTTAAGAGGTACTGTTAACCAATTCATTCAACGTTCTCCATGCTCTGAAGCAGTTTCGTCAAGCCACTGGCAATGTCGTTCTCAATTGCGAGCGTCTCCCGAATCAACTCAGCTGGATCGTCATCAGGGGCTTTTTCGGCGATCTGGGGTTTGTATCGTCCCGCTGCAAGATTATAATCGTTGTCCGCAATTGTTTTTATAGTCGCCCACCAGCAGGTAGGCTCTTCGCTTCCTGCTTTCAATAGCGTACCGGCTTCAACTCCAGGTGGCTTTTTGTAGCCAGATTTTCTGTAGTCACTCCATTGCACGAGGAGGTCCGGAATGTCATTTTTCTCCGGCGCCTCAGGCCGTCCTCCACCAGAGATCTTGTCGGGATCGAAACCATCAGCGTGCACGTCATAGAACCAGACTTTCTCTTTTTGCTTGACTTTCTTGTCTTTCTTCGTGCCACTGGTGGGTCGCTGAAAAACAAGCACACCGGTTTTTACACCCGCGTATGGTTTGAATACACCTGCGGGCAACGAAACCACGGCCAGCAGGTCATAGTCATCAACCAGTTTGCGGCGAAGTTCTTTGTGGGCCTTGGTTGAGCCAAAGAGCAGGCCCTCAGGCACAACAACCGCGCACCGGCCACCGGGAGCGAGTGCATCCATCATTACCCCAAGGAAAAGCAGCTCGCTTTTCTTGGAGTTTGTCGGCAGGTCCTTGCGAATTGATTCTTTGGGAAGGACTCCGGCAAAAGGCGGATTGGAAAGGATAACCTTATATCTGCGGGCGAGGTCGTCCTCGGTCAAGCCACCCATTTCGGAAAGCGTGTTTGCGCGTTTCACCTTTGATTGTCGAATACCGTGAAGCACCAGGTTCATCATGACAATCCGCATCATCTGGCGAGAGACATCGATACCGTAAATGGAACGTTCCAAAAGCTCCCAATCCGGGATCTTCTCGCCCGGGCCCTTGCGATAGGACTGAAGTGTCGGAATGTCCTTTTTTGCTTCCTCGAGGGACTGGCCCCGTTTTTCCAACCACTCCTCGCCATAGATGGGGACCGCTTGCGGTTCGGTTGAGTATTTGGCCAGGATGTACTCGACAGCATCGATCAAAAAGCCGCCCGTGCCACACGCAGGGTCGTAAACTGTGTCGCCCAGATCCGGGTCCACCATCTCCACCATCATGGTCCGTATCTGGCGGGGTGTTCGAAACTGGCCGTTGAGGGCTGACTGGCCGAGATGAGTTAGCAGGTATTCGAAAATGTCGCCTTTCACATCGGTCCCGAGCTTGGCGAAATCAATACCATCGATCTCGTCCACTACCTGCTTAAGAACGTTGGGATCGACAATTTCAAGTACCGCATCTCTGAAATATTCTGCGATTTGTGGTTCTTCTTTTACCAGCGACGCCATATAGGGGAAAACGTGATCCCGAACAAAGTCACGCAGATCCTTGCCGCTCTTGAAGCGCCACTTGCTCCAGCGATAACGTTCAGCCTGTTTTGGGTAAAGGAGTTTGCCGTTTCCGTTGGTTGTTTTACCCATAAGACGCGCTTTGAGCTCCCTGCTGGACTCCTCCTCATCGAGCAGTTTCAGATAGATGAGGTAAGAAATCTGTTCAATATACGTGACCGGATTGGTGACGCCACCAGCCCACAGGATGTCGGTGATCCGAGTTAACTTTCTGCGCAAGTCCTGATTCATTTGTACTCCTTATGCGACCATCTTTTTGAAGACCGATTCATTCATATCCTCGATGACTTCTTTGAGACCCCGCTCGCCGAAAAGTTCAACACCCAGTTCCGCTGCGTTCAAGATTGAAAGAGGCGGCCGAAATAGGTCTTCCAGTTTGATCCTGCCCCGAGCGATGCCGCGATTCTTTAGTATCGATAGATACTGCGACTGTTGCGGTGTCAGGGATTTAGCCACTAGCCATGCTTGAAAGTTCTCTGTCAGTTCTTCCTCGCGTGGCTTGATCTTGAGGCTGCCGAGCGCTGCCTTGATGAAATCGATGAGATTGCCACCCGGCTGACGGTAAGCACGGCGGAGATTTTCTTCATTGAAATACATCTCCGGACTGTTGAGTCGTTCGGCCAGAGCCTCTTCCTCATCTTCCGTGAGCAGATCGCCTTGCCGGACTTTCCGGATAATCGGATCATCCTTTAAGGCCGACTGAACGGTTGTCTCCCAACTAGTGACATAGTCCCGTTTATCGACGCATTCGCCTTCCGGCCCGACCTCGACGTATGTCACCGCATGGAGCCATTCGTCCTCCAGGCCTAATTCAACCAGATCACCAGGCGGTTGGGGTGGTTTACGTTCACCTCCCGGCGCATGCCCGCGACCCGTACCGGTGAAGATATCGGTATCGCTGTCATTGAAATATTCGTGATTACCGAAAAAGTCGTATATGACGAACTTTTGTTTTTGGATATGATCCGCGGTGCGGGTACCGCGGCCTCGCATCTGTTGATAGAGGATGGGGCTACGCACGCGGCGGCACATCACAAGATGAAGGACTTCACGACAGTCAAAACCAGTGTCCAGCATGCCTACGCTGACGACTACCTGGGGATACTCCTCCCGCTTGAACTTGCGAATGAGATCATCGGCATTGGCCACATCACTCGTGATTACTTCAGCATACAGCCCCTTATGTTCGGGGTGCAGTTCATTTAGATAGTGAGCCAAGCGGGCAGCATGGTGCTTGGTTATTGCGAAAACGATGGCCTTTCCTGAACCTGTTTTCTGGCCCGGAGCCAGTTCCTTGTAGTTTTCCCAGGCCAAGCGGTCGAACTCATGCATCATTTTCTTGTTCGAATCTTCGTTGGTCCATTTTCGCTCGAATTTGGCCGGGTCGTAGGTCTCGTCTTCAACTTCCGCACCTTCGGCAAGCAGTACGGTTATGCCTGTTGCAAACTTGTACGGCGCAAGATAGCCGTCCTGAAAAGCCCGAAGAATCGGGAAAGAAAAATCCGGCTGTCCGTCACGGCATTGATAAAATTGGAAAGTGTTCCGCTCGATGTAAGCCGCCGGGGTTGCGGTCAACCCAATGTGAAGCGCGTCAAAATGTGTAAGCGAAGTCTGCCACGCGCCATAGATGGAGCGGTGACATTCATCGGCAATCACCACATCGAAATATCCGCTGGTAAAGTCCGTGTAGCGGCTGATCATGGTCTGGAGCAGACAAACCGTGATTTGTTGTTCCTGGCGAACCATACCTGGACGAAGCCAGTAGCTGCTATACTGGTTCAGAACATCCTGAATGGCTTCTATGGCCTGTTTGGCCAGTTGCTCTCGGTCGACCAGGAATAACACCCGTTCCGCGCGGCCGGCTTGGACAAGCCGTTTTAGATAAAGGCAGGTGAGATCGGTTTTGCCGGTTCCGGTGGGAAGCTCGATCAAAAATCGGCGTTTTCCTAATTCAACGGCATGATCGAGGGCCTGCATAGTCTCCCTTTGATAGGGACGCACCTGTCGCGTTTCACCCGAGCGGAGATAAAATTCCGGTATTTCAATTGTTGCGAGCGGCTTTCGAGCAGTGCGCATCTCCACCAACCGCTCAAGATCACGGCGGGGAAAAAACGAATTCACAATTCGAGCATCATCGTTACCGTAATCCCAGAAATAGATAAGCTCACCGTTCGTCAGGAAAATAAACGGAGCTTCAATTTTCTTTGCGTAAGGAAGCGCCTGTTGCTTGGCTGCGTAAGGCTCGATAGCTGTACGCTTGGCTTCGATGATAGCCAGAGGACGTCCGTTTCTTGACAACAGCAGATAATCGGCACGTCCACCGTCCGGTAAGGAGTGTTCGGTAAGCACCTGTGATTTATCAGCAGGGTCCCACCCCGCTTGGCGCAGCAAGTCGTCAATGACGATCCTGGCATCTGCTTCAGTTGAATAATCCTTCACAGGCACTCCTCCTGGAATTCCGCTCGATTATTGGTACGCTGGAAAATAATCCGCGAGGTTCTTGCTCTTAAAATAGACCTCACAGACCAAGCGACCACGGTCGACCCTATGCGCCGTGCGTAGCTCGATCTGTTCTCCATAAATGAGTCTCGATAGCTTGTCCTTCGCGGCTTGACCTCCGTAAGCGTGCAACTCCGGGGCGTCATAGCCTGCTGGACGGACACGTGTACCGGTTTCGCTGTTCCATTTCCACTGCGGGGAAACCTCGAATGTATCCCCATCGATAATTGAGGTGACGGTAAAAGCTGGCATGGTTGCTCCTTTCTTGTTTTGGACCACTGGTTAATAATTCTGTGCTCCAGAAACAGCAAGGCCCATGCCATATTTTTGAAATAGTCATAAGTTATTGATATAATAGACGCTAACGCTTTCACAATTCGCCTCTCTTCGATGTTATCCTTCAACCCAGGTTTAAGTTTTCCGTTTCGACTGCTGTAGGAATTTATGCACCGCCTGCGGGGTGACCCCGAGCAATCGAGCCGCTTGACTTTGGTTTCCGTTCGCCGCTTCCAGCGCCCGGAGCAGCATCTGTTTTCGAGCACTGCCAAGAAATTCGTCCAATGAGAATCCTTCATAAGGGTCAGGCAAAGCATCCAGTGGGTCTGCGTAAGTGACCGGCTCGGTGATTAAAAGATCATCAGCATCCAGGACATCATGACGACAAAGCCGAACAGAGCGCTCAATGACATTTTCCAGATCACGAACATTCCCTGCCCAGTTATGAGACTGCAGCCTTGACAACGCCTCTGCCGACAGCCTCTTTGGTCGGCGCAACGAACCATTCAGCCGATCAAGAATGTGAAGCGCTAGTTTTGGTATATCTGAGCGCCTTTCGCGCAGCGGGGGAAGTTTGATCTCACCTACATTGAGCCTGTAAAAGAGGTCTTCTCGGAACTTTCCTTCTCTTACCAGTTTCCGCAAATCCCGATTTGTTGCCGCGACAATCCGCACGTCAACTCTGTGAGGTTTGGTTTGCCCTATTGGCTCTACAAGACCGTCCTGGAGTACTCTTAGAAGTTTGGCCTGAGCTGGCTGCGGTAGTTCTCCAAGCTCATCCAAAAAGAGAGTTCCCTTGTCCGCCGTATCGAACTTGCCGACCTGGTCGTTGATTGCGCTGGTAAAGGCTCCTTTATTGTGACCAAATAAAAGGCTCTCAACAAGGTCCTCTGGAATCGCCGCGCAGTTTACAACAACGAAGGTCTCTCTCGGTCTTCCGCTCAATCTGTGGATATACCGAGCGAACAACTCTTTTCCCGTACCGGTTTCCCCAAGAATAAGGACTGGGGCCTGTGAAGGGGCCAACATTGCACCTATTTCAAGGGAGCGCTGCATAGCGGAGTGATCCCCCACGATACCGAGTTGCGCTCTGACGGAATCGACATCAATTTCGCTTTCCTCAACGGGAATGGGCCCGTCCAAAAACCTTACAGTTGGAAATTCACGAGAGGACAGATCTACCTCAGTTATGAGGGGACGTTCCTTCGTCACAAAATGCGGTGGTCGCACATGTAGTATGCGGGCAGGAATCTCCCCGGATGCTGTTAGTAGTACCCAACAGGCATGCATGTGGGGTGTGCCCGAAGCGACGGCGACAAAGAAGTTGGCTGAAGCAAAATTATCTATGATGTCATGAAGGTACGTCCTGAGACCCTTAAATATCTCTTGGTAATTGGTGGGATCGTCGAGATTGATGTTGAGAACATGGATCTTGCTTCCGCGATGAATCTTTGAAATGGCATCCTTTGTTTCTTCTGTGACCCTTTGGGTGCTAGGAATATCAAAAAGAAAGACCTCGATCTTGCATGAATTAGAAAATAATAATTGAAAAACCATCTGGGTCCCCTGTAATAATTGGGTTTAGGACCAACTAAAACCAAAAACAGGAGGTACCCAGATGGTAAAACAACGG
>Ga0126335_1000784_pt1 | contig 16277 bp, 18 predicted proteins | sample OlaspJWI45metaG_FD_108409 | JGI IMG/M metagenome (GOLD analysis project Ga0126335, IMG submission 108409) | Marine gutless worms symbiont microbial communities from Oahu, Hawaii - Olavius sp. 1 OAHU.JWI-45 metaG | ecosystem: Host-associated > Annelida > Digestive system > Unclassified | place... | reverse complement strand
GCGCTGAGCGAGTCGCCTCTGGCAATTGCCATTTGGGGCAGAACCGAATCGATAGGGAAAGTGCCGTCGATGAGCAGAAAATCAGGTCGGGGGGATAGACTGGCGGTCGCCATGGCCATGGCGCGCAGGGTCGCCTGCAATATATTGATGCGATCTATTTCGGGCGGATCGACTATACCGATACCGATTGAGAGTGCTTTTTCATAGATCTGCCCGTACAGTATCGAGCGCCGGCGCGGTGTCAGTTTCTTCGAATCATCCAGGCCCTCTAAGGCGTTGGACCGGTCAGGCCATATAACCGCGGCGGCCACCACCGGACCGGCCAGTGGCCCGCGGCCGGCTTCATCGATGCCCGCGATGTTCCGATAGCTCCTTTGGGCGGCTTTTTTTTCGTACGCCCATACATCCGAGTCAATCATTGGTTGGAAATCGCGTCCGAAAATTGGCAGTCGATTGCAATCGGGGCGGGTCGTTGCGAAGCTACCCGCAGACCTGCCGACTTAGTAACGTTTTTCACGAATTCTGGCTGCTTTGCCCCGCAGCTTGCGCAGATAATAAATTTTTGCCCTGCGCACCCGTCCGCGTGTCACCACTTCAACTTTATCGATGATCGGTGAATGCATCGGAAAAATACGTTCGACGCCGACACCGTAGGAAACCTTGCGCACCGTAAATGTCGCGCTGGTGGTTCCTTTACGTTTACTGATGACGACGCCCTGGAAAACCTGTATCCGCTCTTTTTCGCCTTCCTTAATTTTCACGTGGACCTTGACGGTATCTCCGGGACCGAATTCGGGCAGGTCCAGCCGCATGAGCTCTCTTTCAAGTATTTCGATCTTGTTCATTTGACCTCCAGTACTCAAGTAACATGAAATCCTATTATCTGTCACAACCCAATAGTCGGTCGAGGATTATGGCAGTCGCACTTCGAACCGACAGATGGTTGTAGTCCGTGTTTCCCCTGACCGGTTCAAGCCTAAAATCAGCTTTTTCAATTATTTCCGATGCCAGGCCCCAGCCTGTTCCAAAAACAAGCAAATACGGTCGGCCATCGGCTATTTTGCGTCGCATGCCGGTGTACCCGACCGTATTTTTACTTTTTCTGGCGCTGGTCACCACCACGCGCGGGCGTTCACCCTCTTTCCGGATATCATCTGTGACCTGTTTGAGATCTTCGGCCATCCGGATCAATTCCAATGCCTGGCGGCGTTTGGGATTGTAAGTGGCGCCGTTGCCGCTGGTCCAGTGCCGGACAATACTGCGGACCAGATCTGTTTGATCGGTCAGCGGTGTCACCATATAAAATGATCGGGCGCCATAGGTTTCGGCCGCACGCGCTATATCATGAATATCCAGGTTTGTCACTGCCGAAGCGATGGTTTCCCCGGCTTTGTTAACCACCGGATAGTGAACCAGAGCCAGGTGCAGATTGGGTCTGGATAATTTTTTCAATCTCAATCCACCAATGTTTCAAGATTTTTAACTCGGCTTCGCTCAGCGCGCGTCCGGCCAGCAGATCCTTGCGCCTCAACAAAGTGCGAATCAGCGAAGATTCAAGGCGCCAGGCGTCGATTGCGCCGTGATTGCCGCTCAGCAGCACTTCGGGCACTGTTTGGCCTTCAAATTTCCGCGGCCTGGTGTAGTGCGCATGTTCCAGCAAACCGTCGGCAAAAGAATCTTTGGCTGCCGATTCTTCACCACCCAGGGCACCCGGCAACAGGCGGGTCACCGCATCAATGATGAGCATGGCCGCCAGTTCGCCGCCGGTCAGGATATAATCACCGGCCGAAATTTCAAGGTCGATATAATGGGAACAGATGCGCTCGTCAACCCCTTCGTATCGTCCACAAATAAAAATCAAACCCTCTTCGGCACTCAGTCGATCGGCGACCGCCTGGTTGAAAACCAGGCCCTGCGGGGTCAGCAGAACCGTTTTGGCATCCGGTGTTAACTGTTTGGCCGCCCCGATGGCAGCGGCCAGCGGCTCGGGTTTCATGACCATACCGCATCCACCGCCGAAAGGCCGGTCATCGGTTGTGCGGTGCCTGTCAGATGTGTGATCTCGAATATCGATTGCCGCGGCCGATATGATCTTTTGTTCAACTGCCCTTCTGATGATCCCGTGGGTCCAGAATGCGTCAAACATTTCAGGGAATATGGTCAGGGCGATGAAATTCATTCGCAGATTTAATCCGGCAACCCCTCCGGCAAATCAACACGCATGACCTTCAGTTGCGTATCGATATTGAGCACAACCGTCTCCAGGGCCGGGATAAGCAATTCGTACTCAGTGCCACGGGCCGGGTCTTTGACCACGTAAACGTCGTTACTCCCGGTGGGGATAATCGCCTCAATGCGGCCGAGATACTGATCATCGACACTGAATACTTTCAGGCCGATAATATCAAACCAGTAGTATGTATCTTCTCCAGGTTCGGGCAGAGCGGCCTTGGCAAGTAAGATTTCCGATCCGATGAGCGGTTTAACCTGGTTGCGGTCTGTCAGTCCCTTGAAGGCCAAAAGGATGATGTTGCGATGCGGCTTGGACCAATTGATCTCAAAGATCTCTTCGCGGCCGTCCTCAAATCGTAGCGTAACCGCGGTGTCCGGTTTAAAAATGGAAGGCGATTCGGCATATGAGTATACCTTGCTGGTCCCATTCAACCCATGGGCACCGATGATTTTACCGATCGCGATGGCACCGCTGCTGTTCAAGGACTTATTCGATGATTTCCAAGACCGTCCTTTTTTTTACCTTGGCTGACGCCGCGCTTAGAATCGTGCGCATGGCGCGGGCCGTGCGGCCCTGTTTGCCAATCACCTTCCCAAGATCTTCTTTAGCAACCTTTAATTCTAAAACCGATGTCTGATTACCCTCTACCTCTGAAACAGATACCTGTTCGGGATGGTCAACCAGTGCTTGAGCAATGTAGTTGATCAGGTCTTTCATAGCTCCATCTCCTTTGTTGGCGGTTGCGAATTCGGGGTAACGAAGCATAGCAATACTGTGTATTATGCTGTCGTAGCAAAAAAACCTTCTTTTTTCAAAAGGCTTTTTACTGTATCGGTCGGAATTGCGCCCTGATCCATCCAGTATTTGATCCGATCATTTTCAAGGTTTACCTTTGCCGGATCTTTCAAAGGATTGTAGGTTCCCACTTTTTCCAGGAATCTGCCATCACGCGGGGCCTCGCTGTCGGCCACCACAATGCGATAAAAAGGTCGTTTTTTAGCTCCGTGTCGCGCCAATCTGATTTTCACTGCCATCTTGTTGTGCTCTCCTCTGTTAGAACGGTAACATACTGCGCATGTCGCGCATGCCGCGCATGTTCTTTTTGTTCATTTTTTTCATCATTTTTAACATCTGGGCATAATTTTTCAGTAGCCGGTTGACGTCCTGTACCTTGGTTCCACTGCCTTTTGCAATCCGTTTACGGCGGGAGCCGTTGATAATGGTGTGCTTACGCCTTTCTTTGGGCGTCATCGAATTAATAATCGCTTCGACCCGATCCAGTTCACCGTCGTCGAGGTTAAGATTTTTAAGCTGCTTGTTGCTGCCGAGGCCGGGGATCATGCCTAAAATATCGGTCAACGAACCCATTTGTCGGACCTGGCCCAGCTGATCGCGAAAATCTTCCAGTGTAAACTGACTCTTGCGCAACTTCTTTTCGAGCTCGACCGCTTTCTTTTCATCCACAACCTCCTGGGCTTTTTCAATCAGGGTGAGCACATCACCCATTCCCAGGATACTGGATGCCAGACGGTCGGGGTGGAAAAGTTCCAGTTCGGTCAGTTTTTCGCCAACACCGATGAACTTGATCGGTTTTGCGGTGATGGACTTTATGGAAAGCGCCGCACCACCGCGCGCGTCACCGTCCATTTTAGTCAGTACCACACCGCCGATATCCAATGACTCGTTAAAGGATTTGGCGATGTTGACGGCATCCTGGCCGGTCATTGCGTCCGCTACCAGCAGAATATCCGACGGTGATACCGCTGATTTGATGTTTTCCAGCTCAGCCATCAGCGCTTCGTCGATATGCAACCGGCCGGCGGTATCGAGAAGCAGCGTGTCGCAGCCCTGTTTGGAAGCTGCTACCCGTGCTTGCTGGCAGATGTCAACCGGATTCATTGCGGTCGTTGAATCAAAGACCGGAACCGAGAGTTGATTGCCGAGCTTGCGCAATTGATCGATGGCGGCCGGACGGTATACGTCTGCCGGCACCAAATAGGGCTTGCGCCCCTGTTTTCGCAAAAATATGGCCAGCTTTCCGGCCGTGGTGGTTTTTCCGGAACCCTGCAGACCTACCAGCATCAGAGATACCGGATGAGGTCCCGAGAGGTTGAGGGCTTCGTTTCGGGAGCCCATCAACCGGGTCAATTCTTCGTTGACGATTTTTATCAGCTGCTGTGCCGGTGTCAGGCTTGCCAAAACCTCCTGGCCCAGCGCCCGCTCTTTGATAGCCGCGACGAACTGTTTGACGACCCGGTAGTGAACATCGGCTTCCAGCAGGGCCAGACGAACTTCCTTGAGTCCGGCCTCGATATTCTTTTCAGATAACCGACCGTGCCCTTTCAGCTTTTTGAAGACACCGTTGAGTTTTTCACTCAGATTATCAAACATAAAAATCCCAAAACAGCACACTCGTGCGCTCTGATTTAAAATCCTTAAAAATAGTATGGCTACATTGTAATGTCAAGCGAAATAACTACCCGAATGAAGTGCGAAAACAACGATTCTGAAATCGTCGACGCACCCTGATCAGCGGGCATCGGAATGACATGACCGGCAAGCGTGGGTGCTGCGCCTCTTTTTTGCTTATTAGCCTAACCGTAAAACGAATGCAAATAAAATGATGACAAAACGCGATATAAAATCGCTTACCGGCGATGAGCTGATTGATTGGCTGACGGATCGTGATATTGCACCGTATCGGTCCAATCAGATTTTAAAGTGGATATATGTCCGTCAGATCGATCAGTTCGATCTGATGACCGATTTATCCAGGGCCGACCGGCGCCTGCTCGAGACCGCGTTTTTTATTGAACGTCTCCGGGTGGAAAACGTTCAGACCTCCACTGACGGTTCACAGAAGTTTTTATTCGGACTACAGGACGGCCGGTGGATTGAAAGTGTGCTCATTCCGGAGAAAGACCACCACACGCTGTGCATATCCACTCAGGTCGGATGTGCGCAGGGATGCCGTTTTTGCATGACGGCCCGGGGCGGTTTCATCCGCAATCTGTCGCTTGGGGAAATCCTGGCCCAGGTTCGTGATGTTCGCCAGCGCTTCGACAACCCCAAACAGCTGCGTAATATCGTTTTCATGGGAATGGGGGAGCCGCTGGCGAATTATCGCAATGTAATTGCGGCGGTTAAGATGCTGATCGACAACAAGGTCGGATTCGGTTTTGCCAGCAAGCGGGTCACACTGTCGACTGCAGGGCTGGTGCCCCGGCTGCTCACGCTGGGTTACGATTCATCTGTTAATCTGGCCATCTCGTTGAATGCGGCCGACGATGCGACCCGCGATCGACTCATGCCCATCAACCGGCGCTATCCTCTGGCGGAATTGATGGATGCCTGCCGGCGTTACCCGCTCAAGCCCTATCGTCGCATCACATTTGAGTATATCCTGCTGAAGGGAATCAACGACTCGCAAAAAGATGCCCAAAAACTGGCCGGGCTGCTTCATTCCCAGCGGGCCAAGATCAATTTGATTCCCTTTAACACCCATCCCGGCTGTCCCTGGGAACGGCCGGCCGAAGATGTGATAGAGCGCTTCCAGCAAGTACTGCTGGATAAAAACTATACCGTGATCATCCGCCACAGCAAAGGTCAGGATATCGCCGCCGCCTGCGGACAGCTCAGTGCAAAGAGGTGCGGGCAGGGCAAGTGCTGCGCAGCAGGTGCAAAAGTATGAAGCTGGGAATTTTGCAACTGGGAAAAGCGAATAGATACTGGATCATGGATGCTGGATTCTGGATCAAGGATTTCGGTCTATTTTGTTATTGGAATAATTTTTAGAGCGTTTGGATTAGGCCATTTTAAACAGTATGGACAGTCTACCCAATACTCAGAATAATACCCATATCTGAACGTTTTTCTGACAAACGCTCTAATTCAATCTATTTGATCAAGAGGTGCTGAATATCTTTGGGTGCGATCCCCAGCACGGTCACGACTGCCTGGCTCTTGGGGGACCTGACGGACACCTCGACCGCTTGGAGCCTGGGTGCTTTCGAATAGCCGACACAGATTGAAGCTGTCAGCAACACCACGGCATTGGTTGTGTCGCCGGTCAGCAGGACGGTTGGGCCCGGATAGTCCTTGACCTTGACAACCGCATCGATCAGCGGATTGTGGTATTTGAGAATCGATTCGTTTTCGTCTTCGGTGCGCCCGATAACGGCTTTGGCCGCGGCGTTGATTCGCAGATGGCGGCCGAACTTGAGCAGGTGCAGCTCATTTTCGGTACAATGCTTGCGGTGAGCGAAAAGATCTCGCAGGCGGTTGGAATACCCTCTATCAGTCAACAGGCACCCGCCGGCGGGCGCCGGGTATTCTTTCAGGCCGAAATCTTTGGCCAGCTGAATCTGGCGTTTGCGTCCGCGGCCGGAAATATCAAGCAATTGACGGCGGTCGACCAGGCCTTCTTGTTCGGGAATCGTTTCAGGCAGGTATTTGGCGCAAAGCGGTCTGACGATATAGCCGTCAAAACCGGAATGCTTCTCCACATATCTCAGGGAAGGTTTTGTCTGTGACATGGGGCGCTGGCCCAACACTTCTCCGCTGAACATAAAGTCAAAATTATTTTCCCGCATCATCTCCCCGGCAAGTTTGAACATCAGGGTGTGGCAGTCCAGGCAGGGATTCATGTTCTGTCCGTAACCGCGGGATGGATTGCGCAGCATCTGAACGTATATGTCGGTGATGTTATTGACTGTCAACCGAATGCCGGTGTGTTCTGCTGCCCGGCGGGCCCTGTCGGCCGAAAAAAAAGGGGTTTCGAAGGTAATCCATTCGACTTCGATGCCCTGTTGGCGCAATACCAGGGCGGCCAGCATACTGTCCAGGCCGCCTGAGCACAATCCCAGCGCGCGAACCTGTTTTGCTGTGGTTTCTGAATTCATCTCCATCTTTTATTCACGCAACGTATCAAAAACGCAATGGAAAAAATTATAAGGCAACGCGTCAGCGTTTCCTCCAATTCAAATTCCAGTATCAAAGGATATCCGAATTCGGCAACCACTTCCGGCAAGGGCCTTGACACAAATAGTGCATAAAGCCTATACCGACACCTCAGATCAATTGGATTGTTAGTATGAAGGCAGAGCCCACCAAACAAACATTAAGCAACCTGAACACCTCCGAACTTCGCCGGCGGACTGATAAGATACGGAAAAAATTAAGATCTGTGTATCCCGAAGTCAAGACTGCGCTCTACCATCGCCATCCATTCGAGTTGCTGGTGGCAACCATCCTGTCGGCCCAGTGCACCGATAAACAGGTCAATCAGGTGACGCCCAAACTGTTTGAAAGATTGTCGACGCCCGCTGAATTCGCCGCTGCCCGGTTGTCCGATATCGAAAAGCTGATACGCTCCACCGGTTTTTATCACAACAAGGCCAGAAATATTCAAAAATGCGCCAGGGCATTGCTGGAAAAACACGACGGGGCCGTACCGAATCGTCTGGATGAGCTTGTCAAGCTGCCCGGCGTGGGGCGCAAGACCGCCAATGTCGTTCTGGGGGCGGCTTTCGGTATACCGGGAATGGTTGTCGACACCCACGTCGGGAGGATTTCCCAACGGCTGGGATTGACCGTCAACAAGGATCCGGTCAAAATCGAGTTGGACCTGATGCAGATCGTCCCCAGAAAAGCATGGAACGATTTCTCGCTGCAACTGATCTATTTCGGCCGCCAGTTCTGTATGGCCCGTCGGCCGGACTGCCCGCATTGCCCCATCCGGCGTTTGTGCCCTTATCCCAATAAAACTGCGGCGCAGTAAGTTGAGCCGGTTGAGCCCGTTTAGCCAGTTGGGCCAGTAAAAGAAGGATTTGCAAGCAGGGATCTGGGGTAGGTCTGAATTCCGGTGTCTTCAAATCTTTTCCCACCATCCTGATGGAACATCATTCCCCTCCCGAAACGAGTGTGCGAAACCAACCACGGCGGTTCTGGCTGGTGGGCAATTTGGAATCGGACCGTAACACCACCGGCTCAACCGGCTCAACGGGCACAACCGGCTCAACTTGAATAAAATGTTATCATAAGTTATTATAGGTTATATTTGGTATATATAGATAACACGTCTTGACAAATAAATACTTAAATGTATAAATCCAATCCGATTCGGATAATTATTATATAGATTCACGCTGAAATCGAATTTGGGTGATGCCGCATGAAAACGATGATGTCCACCAGGGAGGTAGCCCGGTTTCTGGATGTCAATGAGAAGATGGTCTACTCTCTGATTTCGGAGAAAGGTCTGCCGGCCACCAAGGTGACCGGCAAGTGGCTTTTCCCCCGCCAGCTGGTGGAGCAGTGGATCGAGGCCCACACCGTCAACTACCCCGAAAACGGGACTTCACTGCCGCCGTATCACGGTTTACTGATCCTGGCCGGCAGCAATGACCCGTTGTTGGATAAAACCATATCATTGTTCAATACACGCCATACCGGTCACATCGCCGTATTCGGCAATCTGGGCAGCCTGGGAGGCTTGCAGGCGCTGAGGCGAAATCTGTGTCATATCGCCGCCAGTCACCTGATGCAGGAAAATGATGAGGATTACAACTTCGATTTTGCCGCCCAGGAAATGTCCAAATTACCGGCGGTGGTCAATTTTTGCCGCCGTGAACAGGGCCTGCTGGTTCAAAAGGGCAACCCCCTAATGATAACCTGCGTCGCCGACCTGGGACAGCATGATGTATCGATCGTTAATCGACCACTCGGAACCGGGACCCGGCTTTTATTGGATCATGAACTCAAGAAGGCCGCAATCAACGGTTCGAAGTTAAAAGGGTACAGACGCGAAATCGGCCGGCATCTGGACGTCGGGCTCGAAATTCTTTCCGGCCGGGCTGATGCCGGTTCGGCGATCCGTGCCGTCGCCACGCTGCTGGACCTTGACTTTGTGCCACTGCGCTGGGAACGCTTCGATCTGATGATTCACAAAGACAGGTTTTTCGAAGAGGGGATCCAGCGTTTTTTAGGGTTGCTGCACGAAAAAGAATTTCGCAAGCTCGCTGAGTCTTTCAGCGGGTACAGCCTGGATCTGTGCGGCAGGATGGTATTTCCGGCCGCTGCGACGGAAAGTGACAGGGAAAAGACTGACGCATAATTTTGTTTTAGCCACGCACCAGGCTTCGCCTAAAGGTCACGCACCGGCACGTTTACACGAATTGTCACTAATTCAGAAATTCTGAAATACTACAATCGGTTTAAACGGCTGAAAAAAGAGGGAACTTAATGAAGCGTTTTGTGAGCATCATGGTGGCTCTGACGGGATTGATCTGTTTGGCCGGAGCAGCACAGGGAGAAGAAAAGGTTCTGAAAATGTCCACCACCACCAGCACCCAGGCTTCGGGATTGCTGGATCAAGTGCTGCCTGTACTCGAAAAGGATACCGGTATAACGGTTAAAGTAATTGCAAAGGGAACCGGGGCCGCCATACGTGACGGCATGGATGGTAATGTGGATGTCATCTTTGTGCACTCCAGGGATAGAGAAGAAAAGTTCGTTCAGCAGGGTTACGGCACGAAACGCTATGCCGTGATGCACAATGATTTCGTGATCATAGGGCCGCCCGACGACCCGGCCGGAATCAAAGGCATGCAGGATGCCGTTGCGGCGCTCGAGAAAATCGCCAGAAGGGGGAACAGTTTCGTTTCCCGGGGTGACGACAGTGGCACACACTCCAAGGAACAGGCCTTGTGGCAGGCAACTGCTCTGACAATCAAAAAAGAAACAGCGACCATTACCAAAAAGGGTAAAAAAAGAGACGTCACCTTCGTGCATCCTGACGGCCTGGGCTCCTGGTATCTTTCCATCGGTCAGGGAATGGGCAAGACCATCATGTTTGCCGACGAAAAGCAGGCCTATACACTGACCGATCGGGGAACCTACATTAAATACAAACATGGCAGAAAGCCAGCCGTGGACATTGAGGTTTTGTGCGAAGGGGATGCCCAACTGGCCAATCCTTACGGCATTATTCCAATTAACCCCAGGAAACATCCCCATACAAAATACGCATTGGCCGAACAATTTGCCGATTGGATGGTTTCAGATAAAGGCCAGAAGGTAATTCGCGACTACCGTCTGCTGGGCATGCCGCTATTCTACCCGGATGCGTTGCCGTAATTTTTTTTGCTAAGGCAAAAAAAATTAGTAAACTGAATATAATTAAAATCTAGAAGCGAAGCGACATCATTATTCGACGTTCGATGTTCGACGTTCATCATTTTACTATACCGACCAGACTGAATAAACTGACAAAACCGACTAAACTGACTGAACTGATAACATGGATCTTCTCATCGACAGTTTTCTTTCGGCTATCCTGCTGGTCATTGCCCTTGACGCGGAGATGATCGCCATTGTGGGGGTGTCTTTAAAAATCAGCGTTATCTCCACCCTGACAGCGGCTGTTGTGGGTGTGCCGGCCGGTTTTGGTCTGGCCTTTGGACAGTTCGCCGGCAAGCGGTTTGTCATCACAATTCTTAACACCCTGCTGGCACTGCCCACGGTTGTCATCGGGTTGTTCGTCTATGCCTTTATTTCCCGCCGTGGCATTTTCGGCCCCCTGGATCTGCTCTATACCCAGAATGCGATCATAATCGGTCAGGTGATTTTGATAATTCCGGTGGTTACGGCTTTTACGCTGGCAGCCATCAGCCGCATCGACGAACGCTATCGCAAAACAGCGCTGACGCTGGGTGCCAACCGGCGGCAGGCCGGCTGGATGATTATACGCGAGGCACGGTTTGGAATTGTGGCAGCCCTCGTGGCCGCATTCGGGCGGGTCATTTCCGAGGTGGGTATCAGTATGATGCTCGGTGGCAACATCAAGGGGTTTACACGCACCATGACGACCGCCATGGCCCTGGAATATGACAAAGGTGCCTTCACCCTGGCTGTCGCTCTGGGCATCGTATTACTGAGCCTGAGTTTCGGCATGAACATGCTGTTTCACTTTTTTCAGGGAAGGACTCAGGCCTGATGCTTTATACCCTGTCGAAGCTGATCAAATCATACGCCGATCGGACCGTTCTCGACATCCCGGACTTGAACATCGATGCCGGGAAAACATATGCCCTTCTGGGACCCAACGGTGCCGGCAAAACAACGCTGCTGAATATTCTTGGCTTTCTTGATAGACCCGACAGCGGGCAGCTGATATTCCGGTCCCAACCTGTGCGTTCCTCCGCACAGCAGATGCAGGCCTTGCGCAAATCGGTCGTGGTGGTTGATCAGCACCCGATCCTGTTTACCACAACGGTATTCAAAAATGTAGAATACGGGTTGAAAATTCGCAAAATAGATCGGCAGCAGCGCCGCAACATTGTGAAAGAGACGCTGCAAATCGTGGGGATGGGTGATTTTGCCCAGGCAGCCGCCCACCGGCTTTCAGGTGGCGAAACCCAGCGGGTGGCCCTGGCACGGGCGCTGGCGGTATCGCCCGATGTGCTGCTGTGTGACGAACCTACGTCGAGCGTGGACGTGCAGAACCAGCAGATTATCCTGGATGTCCTGCGCCGTATCAATGCCGAAAAGAAAATCAGCGTGCTGTTCACGACCCACGATCGCTCCCAGGCCGCTGCCCTGGCCCACCACACCCTCTACCTGGAGGGCGGCCGTCTGTCTTCAGCAACATTTGAAAATGTTTTCACCTGCAGAATCGAAAATACCGCGCCGGCCACCTGCCGTCTGTCGATCGGCGATCGATTTCAACTCAAGCTGCCGCCCGGAAATTTCCGGGATGGCCTCGACCCGGCAAGAATAGTCATCGATCCGGCCAGGATAAATTTGCTGCCTGTCGCAGATCAAAAAAACGGGATGGATGCTCCGGTCGGAAGAGTCACCAGCGTTGCGGAAGAAAACGGCAGCGTACGTCTGGTGGTCGATGCCGGCGTGTCGATCCACGTATTAAAGCCGATCGATGAATATAGAAGTAATCCCATAACCGTTGGGCAAACCGTGCAACTGCAGGTTAGCCCGACTGCCGTGCAACCCGGACCGAAGTAATTACAAAATCCCATCTAAGACTTGAAAAAAGCGAAAGCCCGGGAGAATAAGTTGACGCGGCTTATTTTTCTTTTTGTTGCCGGATACGCAGCGGCGCGCCCTTGTCCCTCCTTATGATCGATGCCCACAAATTCATCCCGATACGCCGGGCATTCGAGAAAAAGTGACAGGCGCTGTTCAAAGTCGGCCTGGCGGTATTGTTCAATAATATCCAAGTGTTTATACATCGTACCCTCCTTTGCGTTTTTAGAAAGGATTCAAGAACACTTACCATGTTAAACAAGCTGAACCGTCGGTTTTAATCCGGTCGACCGAATCTTACCGGCATTGGAATCCGGCGCCGTTTGCTGCTTGTGAAAAGGTCTGCTGTGGCCGAGGATATAATCTGTTGCCAGTTCCACTATTTTTCGGTCTCTCAATATGTTTCTGTGACCCAGACCTGCGGTTTCGTGCAGCATCACATTTGGCCTTTTTGCGGCCATGTCATGTGAATCCATAAACGGAATGGAACGATCCTGGCGATCGTGGACTATCAGAAACTTGCTTTTAACCATCGGCAGCAGTTTCCAGGGGTCGTCCTTTTCCAGGGTATATCCAAAACGGTTTTCGAATTCTTTGATGGCTTTGCGGTAGACAACTTCGGGGATGCCAAACAAATCAAAGGCATTGAACAGCACATCCTTCAGCCGGATTGCCGGTGCAATCAGTACGCCCGGCACGGAAATATCTTCTTTGGATAGCGCATTGATTATGGCGGCACCGCCCAGTGAATGGCCGATCATTCCGATGATGTTAAGTTCATGTTCCGGTTTCAGGAGCGTTCGGACGGTATCGGTCCATTCGAAATAGCTGGATGTTTTTCCATCCGATTCGCCATGACCCGGCGCATCAAAGGCAATCACAGCATAACCAGCATTAATCAGCGGCGTGAAAAAACGGGATAGCTGGATACCGCGGCCGTTCCACCCGTGCACAAAGAGAATGCCCGGTCCCGCACCCCATTTCCAGCCTCGGATCGTTTTACCGTTGACATCTACCTCAAATTTCGACCCCTTGTTAAGGATTTGTTCTTCTTCTGCACCGGTTCGGTAGTCGGCTGGACTGAAAACGTGTTTTTTCACCAGACTCACGGCTATGGCCGGCGAAACGGACCAGAGCATTTTCAGCAGAGTGCGGATGGCATTGGTTTTATAATTAAAATAACGAACGTTCGTGCTAAATTTTTCCAATTTTCTTAATTCAATGGCCATGATCCCTCCTTATGTTCGATGTGATATGATTTACGGGTGAATGGTGGGCTCCCCACCCTGATTTAGCGAAAGTCGAGCAGGGTTACAGCTTATCTGTAATTATCCAGAAGCCGTTCAAGCGCAGCTTGTTGTCGCTTTTTGGTTTCAGCTTTATTGAGCATCTTTTCGTAAAGGTGAAATCCGAGCAGCAGCGAATATATTTCAAAGGCAAATTGGTCACAATCGATATCCTTCCTGAAATCTCCGGCCCGGATGGCCGATCGGGCAATGCGTCGCAGACTGTCGATCCAGGCTTCCTGCTGTTTCAGAATATATTCGCGCACGTTGCCGGGGCGGTCGGTAAACTCGGTACTGGAGGAAACAAAGATGCAGCCCCCCGTCATCTTGGAACTCCAGTTTATCCAATTGTTCACCAGGGCCTTGATACGCGGGATGCCGGCATTTTCCATCAGGGCCGGAATAATGACGACTTCTGCAAACAGTTCACCGGCATGTTTCAAAATTTCGATCTGCAGGTTTTCTTTGGACTGAAAATGGGCGAATAGTCCACTTTTGGACATCTTTGTCACCTTAGCCAGATTTCCAATGGTAACGCTTTCAAGGCTCAGCTGGGAGGCCATTTCGAGTCCAGCGTCCAGAATGATGCGTTTTGTGTCTTTGCCCTTTGACATGCCTAAAAATAGTACGATCGTTCGTTCTTGTCAAGAAAAAGAATATATTTTTTATATGACCCACAGTCTGATCACCAGGGCGACGCCAAGCCAACAGCCTGATATGACAACTGCATACCAGGCGATTTTTGCCCAGGTCGGTGAAAGCCATTTGCGCTGCAGGATCAATCCAACCGACATTACGTGAAATGGGACCGGAAGTCTAAGGGCCAATGTGTATACTGAACTCGTCCATACTTCATGTGATTGAGGGAGTGTCTGTACGGCAAGCTGTCCGGTGAAAAAGCCGTAAAGCACTTTTACCAGTAGAATGATACCTGAAAGGACAACCATGTTGGCAATGATCCTGAATAACAGCATGCAATTCGATCCGGATGAATAAGAATAACCGGGATGGTAACCAGGCGAATCACATATCATATTTTATACGGTCTGGCTAAGATATAAATTTTCTGAAAGTGTCTTTTGATCTTTCTGCCGATCGATACCGCGTGCGGATAGTCGCTGCGTTTGCGTGACAAAATTCCTCTTTCCGGGTGACATTTTTTGACCAAATTTACCTATTCCCCGTGCCCGCAATCCACAACTGCCCAATATTATTTGATAACATTTACAAGCAGATTGGTATGAAATTTGCTGGATTATTAACTGCCCTAATTTTTGGATCTCTTGCACCCACTGATTTGGTCGGACAGAATGATATGCAGACGGAAGTTACCGGCAGCCTGATCCTGAAGCGGATATCGCATTCGAAAAGTGATGATAAACTGGTCCACTTTTTTCGAAAAATCTACAAAAACGCCTCTGCGAGCCAACTCAAGAAAATTATTCATAAAACGCCGGTCGTTTTAGGTCGCAATGTCAGCGAGAAAAAAAGCCGCACCATTATCGCCCAGCTGGGCAGATTGGGTGCCGTGGCGGTTTTTAAACCCAACCCGTCGGTCAAAGGAAAGCAGTCCGAATCGATTCCGGACCCACACGGCGGCAACCGTCAGCGCACTATCCTGGCGTCGTTTGCGGGCCCACTCCCGCGGCGCCGCGTTCCGATGCACTACATTCTGGGATTGGTGTTGACAGCCGGAGCAATGATCCTGCTGCCCTTGATCTACATCACTGCCACCGGTTCACTCGCCGCCGGCGTAGCGTGGTGGGCCGTGGTCGGACTCGATTTGTTTCATCAGGTTCGACCCCGGGCGGCCGTGGTCCTGTACATCTGCCCGCTGATTATCGGGTTCCTGCTCGTTTTTTTTCTTGTCAAACCGCTGCTGGCCCGTCAGGCCAACATGCTTAAGCCGAAATTGCTGAGTCCTGATCAAGAACCGTTTCTATTTGCCTTCGTAAAAAAAATAGCCGAATCAGTCGGTGCACCCGAACCGTCACGCATCGCTGTTGACACCCAGGTCAATGCGTCCGCTTCTTTTCGAAAGGGCTGGCGCAGCTTTCGATCCCGGGATTTGCAGCTCAACCTTGGACTGCCCCTGGTAGCCGGCTTGAACCTCGATCAGCTGGCCGGCGTTTTGGCCCACGAGTTTGGACACTTTGCCCAGGCCAAGGGCATGATGCTCACCTACATCATTCGTTCCATCAATATATGGTTTTACCGGGTGGTCTACCATGAGGATGCCTGGGATGAACGCTTGAGACGCTGGTCAAAGGAGATCGACCTGCGATTGAGTATCATATTGTACGCCGCACGGTTTTTTATCTGGCTGTCGCGCCGTCTTTTGTGGCTGCTGATGCAACTGGGAGAAGTGATCAGCTGCCATATGATGCGGCTGATGGAATATGATGCCGACCACTGTGAAGTGCTGATGGTCGGACCGAAGGCATTTGCATCCACTTTCCGGCGTTTGTCGGAACTTTCGGTGTCCTACAGCCGTTCGTTTCAGGATCTGCAAAGTGCCTGGCAGGAAGGACATCTGGCCGACAGCCTTCCGGAACTGGTCGTGGCCAATGCTGCCCTGATACCGGACCGGGTCCGACGCAATGCCATTAACTTAACAGATATGCCCCGTCTCTTCTGTTTTTTAGGATTTCCGGTCGAGACAGTGAAGAAGAGACAGCTTTCGTTGCTTTAGGCTTACGGCCCGGGCGTTTACGCTC